>Ga0209434_1001032_pt1 | contig 12754 bp, 8 predicted proteins | sample ETNvirnome_2_300_FD_184068 | JGI IMG/M metagenome (GOLD analysis project Ga0209434, IMG submission 184068) | Marine viral communities from the Pacific Ocean - ETNP_2_300 (SPAdes) (version 2) | ecosystem: Environmental > Aquatic > Marine > Oceanic | place: Pacific Ocean | collected 2013-06-22
TCAGCAAATTGACTATTAAGGTCAGCAATCTGACTTGGAAGAGTTGCCATAATATCCTCTTCTTCTGGAGTAAGCCTATACTGAGAAAGAATCTCCTCTTCTGCATCTGTCTGACTTTGGTCATAATAATATTGCTGTTTAACTTGCAACTTAGCTAAGTCATTTTCATACTTTCTAATTGCACCAAGAAATTGATTGCTCTCCTCAACTTTTTTATCATATACCTCTTTGATATTTTGACCCATTTTGGCAGCTGTCATATCTGCTTTTGATATTTTTCCATCATGTCCTACATAAAATGAAATATCTTCATACTCTTTTCTTAATTTTTCAATCTCCAATTTTATACTTCCATCATATCTTTCCATTCTTTCAAGTTCACTCTGTTCATCATTTAACCAATCCTGTGCATCATCAAGAAGTTTCTCAGTATTACTCTTTTCACCAGAGGTAGGGTCCCATCCAGGCTCATTAACCTGATTGTAAATATTTTCATGAGTAAATACAGTATTTCTATCATTAAGTCTTTCAAATATTTGTTGTACAGTAGCAATCTCTGCTCTCTCCCTTGTAAGGAATTTCTTTGCAATCCTTCCTTTTGTAACAAGAGCAGATGTTTTAGGGTCCTTAACCGTAGAATTTTCAAAAATCCTATTCAGCTCTTTTAAAGAATCATCATAAACTGCAGCATCATCAGGCTGTGACTTTGCAAGGTTCACAACAGTATCTATAGCAGACAATGTATAATTTTCCTTTGTAACCTCTCTCTCCCATTGTCTATACTTCTTGTTTGCTCTTTCCTCTACTAGAGCATTCCAAGTTCTCATTCCTTGAATAGCCTCAATAAACCAATCAGAAGTTTCTAATAATTCTTCTGGAGACTTACCACTATATTTAATACTTGAATACTTAGGACTGTATGCCATAGGACTTTCTCCTTAAAATAATATATTTCCAATAACTACAATAGACTCCAAGAGAATCTAAATAATCTAATGCCTGCCTATCATCTGACTTAACATGAGACTTAATGTGACCTATAAAATCACGAACCCCTTTTTTATTCCATTTCATTTCAGGAAATTCAGAATTTTCCTGTATAACAAACCCTGCATTTAGAGCTTTCTTTATAAAATCCTTCTCCATATAGTTAGAATATCCCCAGAATTTCTCCTGTCTTTTTAAGAATGTTAAATTTTCACCTGTAGAAAAAGTTGTTTGAATAAATACAGTACCTCCTGGGGCTAAATTATTATACATCTCAGAAAATGTTTTATCTAAATCATCAGAATGCCCTATTGTTTCAATGAAAATCATTTTATCAAATATGGTATTTAAAGAAGAGATATTATTAAAATTACATTCTTTAAACCTTAAATTTTTTGTACCCTTAACAACACCATTGGAGACTTTAAGCTGTTCTTTATTTATATTAATACCTGTTAAGTCAACTTTAAATATTTCTGCAAAATATAATGCAGGATAGCCAAACCCAGACCCAGCATCCAATACTTTCTCATTAGGTTTAAAATCCATTTTCCCACCTATAAATGCAAATTTTTCATTAGGATTCGTAGTACATAACCCTTCTATAACTCCATATTGACCATTGCTCTTACCTAAGTCTAGATATGTTTTATTATATGTATTATAATGTTCTCTAGTTAATAATCCATTATCCATTTTCTACTCTTAATTTAACTTTCTTGCCTAGATATGTAAACATTCCTAACCATACTATTCTCAGAGGCTCAAATATCCATCCTATTCCCTTTTTATTATAATACCACCTTGCCCATAACTTAGCAGGTTTATAAAATGTATATTTAATAAATAGTTTAATTGACTTATGTTTTCTCATCAATGGAATAAGAACATTGGCTACTTTGCGATACCCATTTCTATTTACATCATTCATTCTTTCATCTCGGTACTGTCTAACATCAGTATCTAACTTGTCATTCTCTGAAACTTCAAGCAATATCCAACAACATCCACCATCATCATCATCATCGGCTGCATCTTTTAATTGTTTTAATTGTAAAGATGTTTGCTGGTTTTGTTGAGTAATATCTCTAATGTTGTCTCCAGCATCAGTCATTTTAGCAGTAATATCTTCTTCAACTCCCATAACCTCTCTTGCATAAGCACCCTCTAACTGTTGTCTCATGCTATCATCAGCAGACGAACCTGCGAACCCCCTTGCCTTACCGCCAGATGTCTGTCCAGATTTCTTGCCCAAAGAACCAAGAAAAGACTCTTCAAGACCTCCTTGTTGAATCTGAAAATAATCTTGGTAAGTACCTCTCTGTGTAGCCTCTTTCATTTGACCAGTAATTTTTGTAAAGAGGTCTTCTTCGTCATAAAGGTTTAAACCTGCTACTCCATAATCTGGGTTTGGCATTATTCTGTCTCCTCATCTTCATTTTCTAAAATAGACTTTAAAGTTGCACCCTTGATAGACTGTGCTCCAAATAGTCCTGTTTGTATATTTCTCTTAGCCTGTGACCAATCAAAGCCTTTTCCCATAGGATTTTTAGCATAAGATGGGTCAACAATACCAGCATCAACCTTCATTCCTTCGACAGATGAACGAAGTGCATTTTGTGAAGCCTCAGGTAAACCCTCAAATCCTACAGTTTTTTCAACATTTTCAAAATCAATAGCACTTGTTTCAATAACAGTATTCGTAGCATCTGAAGCCAAGCCCTGACCTACACCTTCAATCTTGGATAGTTCTGCCATATTTGCTTTAGTTCCAAGGTCTGAAGCTTTTGCTGCACCTTCCATAGTTTCAGCACCACCACTAGCTGCTGTTCCAGCCATAATAGCAGATTGCATAATTGACATAGCTGAATCTTTTATATAACCTTTTTGCACTTTGCTCTGTGCTCCCTGTTTCCATTTCCCCATTGAACCACCTTTATAAGCTTGGTTAAGCTGATGCTTACCAGCAACAGCACCAGCAGCAGTGCCACCCGCAGCATACATAGCAGCCATTATGGGACCAACTCCAGTTGCCATAGCTATTCCACCTCCAATAATACTTCCTGCCGTTTTAAGCCAACCAGCATTTTCCAAAGCATTCTCAGATTTATCTTGAAATTCTTTTTCAACATCATAGACCTTTTCATCAGTCGCTAACTCTTTCATTCCAGACTCTGATAAGGCTCTTCCCTTCTCTTCTTCAATTTGTCTTGACCTTCCTATTGCTCTGCTATATATTCCTGCCATAATTCCTCCTCGTGAATTTAGATACAGTTAGTCCCTTCAATTTAATACTTTTGTTATTATCAGACAACATATTATATTATTCATTAGTTTCCCAAATTTTCAAATCACCTACTAGCACCCTTGCAGCTGGAGCATTATCACCATCTGCATCATTCTCTGCTGCTGCTGCAATTAAATAAAGTTTTGAGACATCTGTTCCTGCTGGTATATCTGCAAAGAAAACCTGCCTTCCATAACCATAGTATCCCCAAGTTTGTTGTATCTGAAATAAAAGATACATCATGGTATCTGACCTTCTAACACCACTAGAAGTTAAATTTATTCCAAAAAATTGGCGCCAGAATAGACACTCATCTGATGCAGGGCTTCCACCAGAGTCCTGCCATTCATATGACCTAAAACAATCTTCTGCATTATGTAAAAATATCCATGAGTCACCAGCCCATTCGACTTGGGGTTGTATTGCCTTGTGTCTATTCTCCCCATCCTGAGGAGATGTCATGCCAGTAGATGAAATTTTATTTTCCGCTTTCGGAGTGAATGTCCACACTAATTTTCTTCCAGGAGGGACAGTAGTTTTATCATAATCCCAATGTTGTGCAATATTACAACCATGAATCGTTAAATCCGTCTCTGTTAAAGGGTCCCCATTATCATCTTGAGGATATAGAAACTGACTGTTAGAATATCCTACATAACAATCAGTATATACAGCTGTCCCATCATCACCTATACCTTGATTAGGAGCAGGATGATCCCCCGTATCTTGATATGCACCAGGCCACCCCTGATGGAATGCTGAATGGATAAGTATAGGATATGGATATGACCTTCTATGTAAACCATCAATATTAATAGTAGTATAGTCATCATTGTTAGTATGCTTAATAAGTATTCCCTGTCCTGCTTCAGAATTATTTGTTTGATTCTGCCACCTTCCAAGTATAATATCATGGTTTGCAGAGTCTGTAATATTATCCCCAATCACAATCTGCTCAGAGTCATTTCCACTCATCTTAATATACAACTTGCTATTGTCTAAATCAAAATTAGTATAACCATCAGAAGATGTTACAGAACCTGCAACCATTTTACCTTTTAATGTTAGAACATCAGCTGTTGTTATTCCAAAGTCTAGTGTATCATTACCTGTCCCAAACTTAAAATTTCCATCATTTCTTATATCTACTGCCCATGTGTCAACACCATCATAATACCCCAGTTTATCATTCGAGAAATAAAGACCTTCATTTGCAATAGTACTAGAAGCAGGGAGTGCTGAGTTTTGATATGTAAAACCAGTCCTCTTGTCTATAATACTTATCCTATGTATCTTCATCATTGTAGTAGCATTTGCAGTAGACTGAACAAAAAATTCTATTATTTGATTCCCACTTAAATTCCAGATGCCAGAATAAGGATTAAAATCTTCTACATTAAATCCTGCCCCAAGTGTTGATATGGCGACAAGTAAACCATTAACTTTCATTGATGTAGTCACATTATCTCCACCATTAGATAAATCTGTTGCAACAATTCTTAATAAAACATCATCTTGTTCTCCAGACAATATCATTGGCATAACAAATATTTTTTGAGACCGTAAAACATTGCCTGTACTTGGTGGTTTAAAATTAAATCCAGCAGTACTTTCATATGAAAATTTAGCAGTAGTAAAAACATCACCATCGTCAATTTGTCCTGTAGAATCTGATAGTGTTACATTATTATCATGGATTATAATATTTGTAGTTAATGAACCGTTATCTGTTGCAGATGTATCTATACTTCCTAATTGAAATGTCCCTCCTGAATGTGCAACAGCCTGTTTTCTTCCTATAAAAATAAATGGTCGGTAATCGCCTTCTACTCCACACAACCCTATTTGTTCTGTTGTTATACCAAGAGTCTGAAGTCCACTATAAGCACCCTCATCATACATTTCCTGAAACCAAGAAGCTGCCCTCGCTCCAACAACAACTGCAAGAGTACCAACAGCTAGACCATCTATAATCACCTTTGTAGCTGCAATAGAAGATGTACTCTGACTTTTAAAAGACACATCAAATGTATTAGTAGTATCACTCCATACCCCTATCTGTATCCATCCTTCACTAGAAGGAGCAACCTCACTACCAATATGCATATTTGTTCCTGCTGAACTATAAAGCTCAACAGCAACAGGCTCTTCTGGTAACCCAGTTGAATCTCCTTGTATATGAATTATTCCAGATATAGTTAAAACACCACCTGTGTAAGATAACCCATCAGTACTTTCATCAACAGTACTCCCTAATGAAAATCTTCCATTAGCAGCACCGTCTAAAAACACCCCTCCACCAGAAAACCCTGATGTATTAGCTATTTTGATAGATGAAGATGTGCTATTATTTGATAATCCAGTTGAATCTATATTCCAACCTGTCCCTTCATCACCTATATAACCTGAAGAAGCACGAACCTCTCCTTCTAAAAAAGCATTCTCTGCCCAAAGACCATACCCTGAATATCCAACACCATCAAGCTTACCAATTCTAGCCTTAATCTTACTAAGAGGTCTTATAGACACATTATCAATATGAACAGTTGTGAGTGCATCTCCAGTAACAAAGAACTTTAAAGTAGATGCTTGACCTTCTAAAGTAGCATTCGCTGTAAATGTCCGTTTAAATTTTTTCCACTCTGTTACGAAATTATTAGCAGGTGTTGTGAATAAACTCCAATCAGGATAGTGTGTAAACCCACCTCCTGGGGAACTTCCCCAGTCACCATTTGAATCTAGGTAATTATCAACTCCACCTATCTGCATAGTAGCAGTAGGACTTGTACCCTTTTTACCATACCAAGATATTTCATATTCTACATCTTCATAAAAAGTCCCTAAAGCAAAAGCCATATCAATATGTGTTGCTGAACCAGTATCTCCCCTTTTTATAATTACATGAGCTGAATTATTTATACCACCATCATCCTTTGATAATATTCCACCATTAGTCCCTGCCTCAGATATTGTCCATCCAGGAAGACCACTATCATAAACTGTCCCATTATCAAGAAGACCTGTTGAGTCATCAAAATTACCATTAGAAACAATACCAGCATCTGTCACTCCATTCCACTCATCCCAACTGCTAACACTATCTATAACATCAATAAATGGTGCTTGTGAATCATCTGATGTAAGATATACGGAACCCTGCCTGTCAGTATCTGTTATATTTCCAACACGAACTAAATCATATCCATCTATGTCATTAGATGTAGTACCGATTGTAGGTAGCGATGCATCCCCAACAGAAAACTCCTGATTTGTTGCCTTTAATCTATCAGCAGTCCCATAAGAAGCATCTATAACTGTCCATCGTGTAAGAGATACTAAATTCTGCGGATTATCTAAATCTACTCTTTGAGAAAGAAGTAAATCACCATCAGCAAACGGATGAGGTTTTGGAGTAGTATCGTCATCAGCAGTATCAGCAGCCTCAAATGTTAAATAATAAATTCCTGTGAAGAAAGAATGTGATAATCCACCAGCAGCAATCTTTGCTGCAGATGTAATAAATACTGAACCATTAGTTGCTCTTATTTGCTGAACAAGAAGTTCATAAACAGAAAGGGTCCCCCTGACATATAAATCATCTATCTCAAACTTGTGTCTATTATCCTCTTCATAAAGACTCCATGTGTTTCCAGATGCCCAGCCTGATACATATCCACTTCCTACATGGTCCATATCAGCATCCCATATAAGATTAGCACCAGTAGTCCCTAATTCTGCTGTAACATCACCATCATTTTCTACAGAAAGTTTAAACCAATCATTTGCACCTAAATCAGCACTCTGTAATTTTAATGATGTGAACTGAACTGGGTCAGTAGCTGTATGAACATCTTGGTTCATTGCCCCAACATAACCCCATTGACCAGAGCTTATTGTAGTTGTTCCTATATTTTCTAACTGTACAACTTCATTTCTTGTAAGCATTTGTAATTTAAGTGGATAACCACCTGCATTCACAGTTGCATCAGCATTAGAACCACCTAAAGTTCCAGCTCCAGTCGCATTATAATCACCACTTGCATCATATAACTTTAGAACCTTATTCATAAATGCAGTTGTAGAATGTTCTGTATTAGAAGTATGTGTAGCTGGAGTTAAAAATGATGAACCTAATATACCAGTTCCTGCACCAGCACTATCTACTATTAAAGAACCATGTACTACCGCAGATGCTAATCCTATATCCTGTATAGTATCAAAGTCATCACTAGAATTAATTTTAAGATTACTAGTATTTAAGCAATCCCATGCTTTTATAGCACTGTTCTGTACATAAATATCTCCAGAAATTGTTGTACTTGTCTGAAGATTCGATGAAGTAGTTACTGTAAGAGTTGAAATTGTAGCAGCTAATATATTGGCAGATGTATAGCTAGTGGAATGACTTACACTAGCTACAACATCATCTCTTAATGCCTTTGGAGTGTAACTTCTATAATACCATTGACCTGCATATTTCTTAGCATGAAAAAAACCTTTACCAGGTAAGGATACCCATCTTTCATCTCCATCAGTACCTTCTGTAGGAGTAAGCCACCTCTCATAAACCTTTTTTGAAGTTGCATTATCATAGATAATATCATCCGCAAACTTCTTACTTCCCCTTGGCATTATTTTGGAGCCTTGGCTCTGTAGACAAGCGACAGATCATTTATTTCAAATCTTTGGTCTATTTTACCACCAATCAATCCTGAAAATTCTACAATATCGGCAGCTGTGATACTTTCAAGAGTAGACCATCTAAACCTAACACCATGAGTTAATGTATGTGTATGAGTTGTATCTAAAGCTATAGCACTTGATTCGGAACCAGCATAAACATTAACACCATTAGTAACAACTCCTTCTGTCCATGTAAATGTAGTAGCACCAGCAGCAATAGTTAATCTATAAGGCACTTCTGATTTTGCCCCTATGTATTCTGCATCGTCAAAATTTAAAGCATATGTTCCAGAATTTCCCCCAGGAACAGTAATAGCTGACATATGAGTTCCTCTTATAACTACTTGTACTCCATAAACATTTCTTGCTAAAGACCTATCAGTAACCTTCGGAACATATACTGCGCTTTGCCAATCAGAATCAGTACCCACATCTCCCCTTGATGTATGTGCAGTACTTACAAAAGCAATATCTGCATCTAATTGAATTAAAGTTGTCCCTGTTTTATGAACAAGATTCAAAAATACTAATGGAAAATCTGCTCCAGCATCTTTTTCTCCTCTGTAGGTAATATATAATTTATAAATAGATTTTCTTACATGAGGCTGCTGAAGAGTAAACTCTTTTGTTACCAAATTAAATGGTTTAATAGCAACAGTTCCAAAGGCTGTCAAGTCTTCTATATTAACATATTCATTAATCTTAGTACCATGAGTAGCACTATCGCCAGTCATTGCAACCATATGACGATTGCCACTAGAAGTTGTATAATCAATAATATTTGATATAGAATTATAATTAACTCCCTGACCAATAACATCAACCTGCTGATTCCAACCACCAACAAGAGCATTAAAACAGTAAGTATCAATATCACTTGATTCCCCTGTTGTATCTGCTACCTTACTAGAATCGCCTATAACAAATAACTTCTTTTCTCTTGCATAATATCCAACTATAGCATAAGGTGTTATAAAATTTGCCCACTCAGTTTTATTAATCTTTTTATCAATTAAATTTATAGGTGCTTTATCACCAACCATAATGTAAGCACCAAACTCATTTACCCAAAATACACCCTCTTCAAGAGTAGTGACTGCATTGGGATGCCTAACCCCCATATTCTTATATTTAGCTTCTAGATACTCCTCTCCACCTGCGACTGCCAGAACATATAAAGTATTTTCTTTAAACTGTAACAGCCTATTGCCATATCCAACAAGTTTAACAATACTTTCACCATCTCTTATAGCAACATCTATAAACTCATTGTCAGGAAGAACATCAAATCTATTAGGTAGTGACTTTAATAATCTGTCAGGATATTCTCTTTCAGCACTTGGAGAATCAGCTGTTTTTTGTTTTATATTTCCAACATATAATACTCTATTTAAGATGACTCCAGTTTTATACTTACATTCAGTACTTATTGTATTGGCATTTAATCCACTTTTAACACCATGAGTAAAAATAGTAGGTGGTGTACCATGATATGTTCCACTTCCTGCATAAGGTCCAGAAGCTCCCTTACCAGTTTTATCTCCTTTTAACATAATATGTTTAAGGGCAGTAGCACCAGCTGTAGTAAGCATACCAACAGTATCCTCTCCAGAACTTCCAGATAAAGGAGATGTTATTGGATAATCACCTATAAAATACAATATATCTTCATCGTCTTCTTCTCGTCTGTAATAAATCCTTACAGAAGTAATTCTTGGATTCCATCTTATAGCACCGCCTGCACCATCTCTTACTAGAACTTCAACAAGAAATGTAGCATCATTATCAGCTTCAGCATCATCTTGTGACCAAACACCCTCTGTATCCTGACCATTGCCTCCCAATGTTGCTTGACCTATAAATTTAGCTAATGATTCCTGGGTCCCGTCATAAACATAAGATGCATAGAAATGATATGTTTCAGCTACTCCGTCAGATTTGCCCCAACCAATCTCAACATTACCAGTCTGATTATCATTATTTATTACAAGACCAACATACCCTTCTGACAAAAGAGAAGTACACTCTGGTGTAGCATTATTATAACCACCTGTGACAACAACACCGCCTAAAGGTTCCCTTACAAATTGCCAGTCATATAAATACTCTCCTGTAGTAGGACTTTTAAACTGAGTTGCAGTTGCCCAGTCAGTACCATCTCCTGCACCAGCACCATCAATAGAAGCAGTATTATGAAAATAAGTAATATCCTTTTCCCAGAAATACCATTTTATAGGCTTTGCCCATACTGAAGTATCATCAACAGCTCTTGCATCAAAAATCCTTAAAGCACCATCAATGTATAAATAATCAACTCCTGTGGTAGCTGAATAATTTGTATCGCCTAACTGAGCAATCCCACTAGCACTATTAGTAGTAGCAGTAGATATACCAATTACAGCTGCATAACAATGTAAGGTATCTATATTTGGGTCAACAAACATAGCAATAGTTGCATCAGATAACCTATATATAGCAATATAATGACCTTCAACTTCAGCAAATGTACCTAGTTTAATATTTCTATCTACATTAAAGTAAGTTAAACCAAACCCAGCAATAGTATCAAATCCAGTAGTAAATGCTGTATCTGCATCATAACCAGTCTGGGTTGGATAGGCAATAGTATTAGTTTCAGGGTCCTGTAAATCATAAAATTGATCCCAATTCCCTGGACACTTAATTTTACCAACAATAATAGTATCTACATTATGACCTATCTTATACTCTGTATCTTGAAGGTCCCTTGCATTAGTATCAGTATTAACACCACCATCAAACTTATTGATAGGAAGTGTAGCCTTGCCTGCCATTTAGAATATCTTCCACTTTAGATTTATTACTGATTTAAGTACATCTAGAACCTCTTTCATAATCTTTTTCTTCTCAGCATTAGTTACCTTCTTATCAGCATAAGCTTCCTCTAAAACTTTAGCTACATCACCTATTTCTTTCATCACATTCTTATATCTACTAGCCATCAAAGTAGCAACACCTGCAAGTATAAGACCTAATAGATAAAATCCATTTGACCAACTAAAGTAATCAGACATAAACCCTGCCATTTGTATATTCTCTATCATACTTCCTCCTTATCCTGTTATTAATTTACCCTCAAATGAGGTCTTCCCATTAATTATCTGTAATATATGCACTGTAAAATAACCATTTCCAAAGAAATCTACAATAGCTAATGCATGACTCCAGTTTGTCTTTCTGTTGCATAAAAAGTTATTTGCTACAGAACTCATATCTTTTAAACATCCTATAGACCATGCTGACTTACATCCATCCATATGTGTTACACTTGTCTGTTGTAAATCATGATGATGCCCATACATAATATTACAACCTAATCTTAATAAATGATTTCTGGTATGTTGTATACCTGAGAAATGATGCCCATGATAAATCCATAGCTTTCCAAGTCTTAAATACTTACCAAATGGATAATACTTATAACCTCTCTCTTCTAGTTTAACTGCTGTCTTGAATTTATATTTACTTAGGTAGGGATTCTCAATAACAAATTTATTCAACCAGTCATCATGGTTGCCTTCAATCTGATATTTTTCTTTACAATTTACCTTATCAAGAGATTCATCTATTCTGTCAATACACTTATTGACTTCTATAATTTCTTTATCTACATAAGGAAGTTGATACTCAAGTGGAGGTCTTTTTCTCTTCTGCCATTGCCAATGACTTACTGAACTCCATTCTCCAATGTCTCCAATATCTACATATTTATCTGGCTTTACTTGTTCTATAACCTTGCATAATACTTCTACCGCCTTACTGTCATGCAATGGAAAATGCTTATCTGGAGAGACAATAACACGACTAGTTATCCCTCCGCCCTTTTCTGTCTTTTGCATCATAGATTTCCTTTTTAATTTTATACAATAAAAATATAAATGTAGCAACACCAACTAATACATCTAATGGGTCCGATAAATAATCAAAATTTCTTACTACAGTACTTCCTGCTCCAATAGCTACAGTTCTTACTGTGTCTACCATATCCATTAATAATCTCCTCCCATTCCAGATACTAAGTATGCACAGTTTAAATATATAGATTTCCTTGTACTTGCAGACGATTCAATAAGTGGAAGCATAATTTCCCCAGGCTCTAGAGTAACAGTCCCATCTATTGTACCAGTAAATTCATCAGTGCGATGGTGCCACATATCATCATTTAAATTAGTTAGTGTAATACTATGTACACTAGATAATCCTCCAACTGATGCTAGAGCAGTAGCCCCATCAAATTCATTATCACCAGTCCCCCCATCCCCTTTCATTGTAAATATTTCTAACTTTAAATCATCTGAACTCGTGCTCCCATCGTAGACAAAGAAATATCTAAACCTATGCACTGTTACATCTGCAGTTCCACAATTTTGAAATACAGGCAAAGAATCCTGTTCAAAATCTGAAGGAAGTACATGACTATATAATACAGTAGCAGCAGTAGTAATCTCTTTTGTACCAAGATACCAAGCACTTGCAGTTGTCATAGAATATTTACAACTACTAAATTGCACCCATTGGTATTTGTTATCTACATAAGCTTTAATACTTTGTTGAGTTGCAATGCCTTGATTTGAATCAGAAGACATATCATCTTCATCATAAACAGCATTAACATTTGGAGAAGCTCCAGTTGCATTAAAACTTAATTGCCTTGCATCCGATATTGTATTATTATTCATATCTATACCACCACCAAATTCGGTCGAGCCAAGCACCCCTTCTGGGTCTATTTTAACACAATCACCCCCATCGACTTCA
>Ga0209434_1001033_pt1 | contig 12746 bp, 18 predicted proteins | sample ETNvirnome_2_300_FD_184068 | JGI IMG/M metagenome (GOLD analysis project Ga0209434, IMG submission 184068) | Marine viral communities from the Pacific Ocean - ETNP_2_300 (SPAdes) (version 2) | ecosystem: Environmental > Aquatic > Marine > Oceanic | place: Pacific Ocean | collected 2013-06-22
TGGACGAAAATAAGGAGATTATTTAGTGGAAGCCGAAGTAGGAAAAGTTTACGATGTTGTTATTGAACATTGGTATACTTTGAACTCAAAATTCGCTAAACTCAAAAAGGTTGATGAAGACGATTGTGATTGGAGATTCCCTGATGACAATTCGGAACTATCGTATGAATGGGATGTAGTTGAAATAAGGAGATTATCTAAATGAAAGAGATATTTATCGAATTAACAACTGGTGGATATGAGACTTCTGAAATTGAAGTTAGTGTTAAAGATTTCGGTGAGGCCATAAAACAAGCAGTTGAAGGTGGTTTAGATGTTCAAGAGACTGATTCTTCAACTGTTATTATTGACAAAAACACATTTACTATATTTGTAGACTAACAATATAAGGAGATTATCTAATGGAAGTTGAATTTGATATGTCAGCAGAAGAATATGCCCTACTCTATAAAAGGTTCTTGAATAGGCCACCAGAGGTTCTATTGTGTATGGCCAAAATGAAAGAAGGCGACAAGGTTTTAGACCTATGTAGCGGTATCAGTGGAAGACTTAGTAAGGCGGCAGAAAAAATGGGAGCTTCTCAAGTTGTTACTGTTGACATTCATAAAGACATATGGAAACTAAGAGAAGGCAACATCTATCCTGTTTGTAATTCTATTGAGGGATTTTTGTGGTGTTTTGTTCATGCAATTGGAGGAGGCAACTACAGTGACTATTTGAATGTAAGAGGAACAGGATTTAAGGCTTTCTTTAAAGATATGTTTAATCTCTATGGAACTAAGTCATATTTCGATGTAGTAGCGTGTCAGCAGGGCGTTAATTATTGGTTTAGCGATCACTGCGTTCTTGATATAAGCCAAGCGATTAAACCCGGTGGCAGATTTATTTTCAATACTTTTAATAAAGAGCCAGTTCCAGACAGAATTGTTTCGAGTTCTTATGAAATTGGTGGAAAAAATTATATGGAAGTTTATAACTATATTAATGGTATAATAAATCATGTCCAAATTGTTGACTCTATGAAACCACATGTTAGTTCATTTAGATGGATTTCAAAGGAAGAATATGCGAAAACGTTGAGTCCATATTTTGATGTTGAAGTTAAAACCGAAAAAAATGCAGATATTTACGTTTGCACAAGGAAAGGTAATAAAGATGTATAGGTTCTCTAGCGAAGTCACGAAGTATATTTATATTGGCATCGCTATTTACATAGTTAGTGTTTTTTGTGCTTGGCTTGTTATTTCTGTTAGTATATTTTGCAATAACAGATCGGCTGAGAGAAATATAGAAAGAAGGCCTATAATGAAAGCTTACTACAGGCCATACAAATACATTCCGTTGTCAAAGTTTTACGCTTGGCCTGTTGATATGATTAAAGAAATGAAAGAACAGGCAAGGGACGGTAAAGATGCAGATTAAAGATAAGGAATTTAATATTGATGTCAGGGGAGAATGGAAAGATGCAGATCCAATGGGTGAGTCTTGCGTGGGACATTGGCATTGGGAAGAGGCTAGAGAGAAACTTTTATCACAATGCAATTCTTTTATATATTGCACACATTATCGAATCATTTCTGTAATCTTTGAAAAGTATTCGGGAATTGATATAGACTCAGGGGCTTCTATGTCACTTTTACTAACATATGAATGTGATTACTAATGATAAACCAAGGAGTTAAAAATGTATCCTAAAATTGGCACAACTTATGTAGCGACTTTTCCAAATGGGGAAGAGAATACTTTGGTGTCAACTTCTCCAATAAAGCCGTTATTTCCCTTACCTATGCAACTCGTAAAGATGACTAAATTTGAAGAGATAAAAGAAGGATGCGATGTCAGCCCTGTTTCCTCTAGAGCATGTGAGAGAGGAACATTAGGCTGTATTGTATATCATGATGAAAAGGAAAAAGGAGAAAAATAAATGTCACAAGTAGAAAAAGTTCATTCAAGAGTAGAAGAGGCAGAAGAAATTATAGCTCAGTTATGCGAAGAGTATCCTGAAGCGCTCTGGGCCGTCAATCAGAACCTTATTGCTGTACTAGGGGTAGAGAATAAGGAGAGGCCTAAAAACTCCAAGAAGCTAGCCACAATACGTCCTGTGAAGGGAATAAATAAGTCTCTCATGATTCTTAACGGAATTCCTATAAGATATGTTGTGGAGGTATACTGGGATGACTACAACGCTTGGAATATGGCTCAAAAGAGTGCGATTATGTTTCATGAACTATTGCATATTGGTGACGAAATTGGAAAACTAGTCAAGCATGACCTAATGGATTTTCGCATTATGGTTGACAAACTAGGAGTTGATTGGCATAAAGATCCAAATTTGCCAAATCTATTAAATAAACACATTGACTTTGATTTATCATTTAGACCGAATGTTAATATAGAAAATATTAACGATCTAAAGGTAGATACTGGTGACGAGATAATAAAAACTGAATAAAATAGAGGATTTTCCAATCTCTTCTGTGAATTATAATATATAAACCATAGGAGAGATTGGAAATGATACTAGAAACATATAAAGCTAAAAGAAAAAACAAAAACAAATACGACAAAAGAGTTAAGCTTAGATGCGATAAGTGCGGGAAAGATTTTGATGTTTTTTATTATTCTTTTTTAAAAGGCGAAGAAAGACATCCTAACCTACATCTTTGTCGCATTTGTGCAAATTCTTCTGAGTATAAGCCTAAATATATTGGGAAAAACAACAAAAAGTTTAAGGGAGGGATTTCTCAGAATGGCTATAGAAGGATTTACTACAAGGGCAAAAATAGAGCAGAGCACAGAGTCATTGCCGAAATCAAAATTGGCAGAAAGCTTAATAGTACAGATATAGTTCATCACATAGATTGTCAAAAACTGAATAACTCCGAAGATAATTTGTTCATTTTCAATGGCAGAAGTGAACACAGAAAGTGCCATTCTGCTATGGAAGAATTGGGGCTTTCACTGCTAAATAAAATGATATGGTTTGATGCTAAAGATGGAATATACAAAACAGAAGAATGCTCTGACTTCGACCCTATAAATCTGTATGGCAATGTTGTGAGCAACACTGATTTTTCTGTATTTGTTTCGCAAGACACAGATTTAGAAAACAGAAAAAGACACTTGTGTAAGAAGGGAACAAATAGAGTTTTGCACCTTTTTATTATTGAAGAAGTTATAGGCAGAAAACTTTTTAGAGACGAAGTTGTTCACCATATAGACGGAAACAAATTTAATAACGACATAAGCAATCTATATCTTACGAATAGAAGTTGTCATAAAAAAATGCATGAGTCACTTAGTTCTTGTGTCGGTGAGCTTTATAGAAATAACATTGTTGGATTTGACATTGACAAAGGATCTTATTATTTAGTATAATTAACGCAAAAGGACGAATTATGATTGTAAAAGACCATAAATTACTTAGTCAGAAGTCAGAGCCAGTCGTTTCTGTTGAGGAGGCGATTGGCTTGGTTGAGGCACTAGAAAAACAGCTTGATAAAACCTCTAATGGTGTTGGTTTGGCCGCTATTCAAATTGGAGTTCCTAAGCAAATCGGGGTTATAAAGCAGGGCGACGAAAAGGTTGTTCTCATAAATCCCACTGTTGTTGACTTTGATGACGAATTTATATTTCTAAAGGAAGGTTGCCTATCTTTCCCATACACTTTCTTCAATACAAAAAGATATAGGAATTTCACTATAGACAATTATGTTATTGATGGAGATGAGCTTAGAAAAGAAAGACAACACTTCTATTTTACTGATTTAGATGAAGAAAAGCATTGGAATACAGGGTTGATAACAATAGCAGTACAACACGAGATTGATCACTTTAATGGGAAAACAATTCACCATCACGAGATTAAAAGCAAGCCAATTGTAAGCAGTGGCAAGATTGGACGCAATGAGCCTTGTTCATGTGGATCTGGGAAAAAATATAAAAAATGTTGTGGAAAGAAGTAGATTAGGCACTTTTCATTCTTTTTGTACATTTGAGCAGTGATTCAATGCTTTCTATAACTTTCTTTTCTTCATTCGTTTTGCCATTTGGATTGACTTTGCAAAATCTATATCTTTCTTTTTCACCATCAACCTTAACTTCAAAGATACAATCGTCATTGTCGTTTAATATTTTTTGCATTACTGTTGATAAGTCATCATTTGACAAATCATAAACCTTTATCTTTGCAATATCCATTTTTACTATTCCAAATTTAAGTTCTACGCCCCTTTATCTAAAGATTATTCACTCATCCATTCCATTAGTTGATGTAGTAAGTCTTCTAGTCTTTGGGCAAGCTCTTTGTTGTCTTGTTTAATTTCTGACAGAGTTTTATTTGTATTTTCATGTTCTATTTTTAGTTTTTCGACTTCTATGGTGATTTTATTTAGTATCTCTTTTGCCTCTTTAATGTCTTTTTCATTAGAATCTGATTTGTCTTTCACCCCCAATATTTGCAGTGCTTTTTGTTTGCAGAAGAGATTTTCCTCTGATGGCAGTTCCTTCTCTCCCATCTTTTTAGTAGAGAATATTTTAATCAGAACAGTCATTGCCGTTAGACAAACTGCTACTAAGCTTAATATGACCGTCCAATTAATACTGCCCACTTTTGCTGCCGTCATTGCTGCATTTGTTGTCACAATAGGTGCATTAGTCGCAATGATTAGTATATATTTTTTAAATTCACTCAACATAAGTCTTTCCCTAATACACTAGTTAGTTAAATGTTTTATTTTTCCTCTTATTTCTTTTATACTTTGCTTTAACCTGTCTTTTTTCTTCTCATTTGCTATATATCTTCGCATTTCACCCTCTTTTACTTTAGAAATATCTCTCATTAAACAAAATATTTTAGTTTTCCCATTCGTATTCAGACTTGCATTTATTGACACATATATCTCTTGATTGTTATAGTCATACATTATTATTTCTAAATTCTCTATATTTTTTTTAGAAAACACAAGATTTTTAAATGCATCGTCAAATTTTTTAATATCCCTACAGCTAACCCACGCTCTTGGATTTGTGCCAATTACTTCTTCTATAGACGGATTTTTTATTAAGTCTAGAAAATGATTATTTATATCATGTATAGACATTTTCGTGTTCATTATCATATATGCCGTATTTGTGAATTCTATTAGATTCTTGTATTTCTCGGCTTCTTTTGCGATTTTGTTTTTAAGATATATTTTTTCAGTTATATCTTCACCTGATGAAATGGTTCCAACAATTTCGTCATCATTATTCCTAACTGTCATGTTGTGCCATGAAATCATTTTTTCTCTTCCATCTTTCATGACAATAGGATTTTTAAAAAATTCAACACTTGACCCTTCTTCTTTGTCATTGTCTGTTATTTTAAGAATTTTGCTATGAACACAACAAAGATCTTTTTTTATGGCATGTGGAATGAAATTATCAAACCAATTCCTCCCTATTATTTCTTTTTTTGTTCTTTCTAACATCTCGCAACCCTTGTCATTGATGCATTTTACAACTCCGCGCTTGTCCAAAAAAAGAATCATTGTTGGGATAACTTTTAGAAAATCATCAGTTTTCACTCTTTTATTAATATTCATATAATTATGTCTCCTGTGACACTCATAAATTCTGTATGCAATAACATTATTCCTTGTTATATTTCAATTTTGCTGAAGAATTAGCTTTATTTTTTGTATAATATAGGGCGAACTTAGCAAACCAACAATAGGATTAGTATGAAAAATGATAAAAATGTACTTATAGTGGAATCTCCCAGTAAGATAAAAACAATTAAGAAAATATTGCCAAGTAATTTTGAAATAGTAGCAACAGTTGGACATATAACTAGGATACCCAGAAAAGGAATCAATATTGACGTAAAGAATAATTTTGAGCCAAAGTATGAAATAGATAGCAATAAAAAAGACGTTGTTAAAAAAATAAAAGAGAACTGTAATAATTCAAGTTGCATTTATCTTGCTACTGATGCCGATAGAGAAGGTGAAGCTATATCCAAAGCAGTGTATGACTTATTAAATAAATCAGCTCAAAAGAAATGTGTTAGAGTTACTTTTGACGAAATTACAAAAAGCAAAATTCTCAAGTCATTAGAAGAGCCAAGGAGTATCGACATGAATCTTGTTAACGCCCAAAAAGCAAGACAGGTTTTAGATAGATTGATTGGCTACAAGGTTTCTCCTGTTTTGTGGTATGCTGTGTCTTCTGGAACTTCTGCTGGCAGGGTTCAATCTGTAGCACTTAAGTTTGTTTGCGAAAGACATAAGGAAATAGAAAAATTCAAATCTATAGACTATTGGCACATTGATGCTTTGTTGAAATGCAAAGATGGAGAATTTACGGCTAGAGCAATAACTAAAGACAAAGACAATAGATACCTAGACAAAAATTTATCTGAAGAAGATTACAAACAGCTTGAAAACGCGAAATATAAAGTTCATGATGTAGCAAAGAAAACAACAACAAGAAATTCATATCCGCCATTTCACACTTCTGAACTACAGTCTGCGTGTGGTGCTGTTTTTGGATGGCAACCAACAAAGTCAATGAAGGTGGCTCAAGCATTGTATGAAGGAGGAAAAGTTTCGTACATTAGGACTGACTCATTCAATATTTCTAAAGAGGCAATGGCAGACGTTAGGGAGCTTATCAAGAAGTCTGATGCTGCCTATCTACCATCTAAGCCAAATACATATTCAAAGAAGTCTAAGGCTACAGCACAAGAAGCTCATGAGTGTATCAGGCCAACAGATGTATACGACAAGGGAGATGATATTGAAGGCTCTGATGAAAGAAAAATGTATAAGCTAATAAGAGATAGGTTTATTGCTTGTCAAATGAAGCCTATGAAAATTGACACTGTTACATGCACTATTAAAACTGACACAAAGCATACATTAGTAGCAAGGGGACAAACGGTTAAGTTTGATGGATGGTCAAAAGTTTATAAGCATACCAAAACAAAAGAAAACATTTTACCCGCAATGGAAGAGAAAGAAGATTTAGAACTTAAAGATCTAAAGAAAAGCGCACATAAAACCAAGCCACCCCCAAGATATACAGGCGCAAACTTAGTCAAAAAAATGGACAAAGAAGAAATCGGAAGGCCTTCAACCCAAGCAAGTATCGTCAAGTCTTTACAGGACAAGGGCTATGTTGAGCTTGATAAGAAGTCAAAAGGCTTACTCGCAACTGTATTAGGCATGAAGGTTTATGAATATCTAGAGAAAAACTTTAGCGACTTCTTCATGGATATAAAGTATACTGTCTCCCTAGAAAACAAAATTAACGATATAGCTCATGGCAAAAACACATTCCTTGGACTAGTAGAGCCAACCTATGAAGAAATACAATCACATATAAAAATTGCAAAAGAGAATACTCCCAAAAAAGAACCTGAAAAGACTGGGAAAAAGTGTCAAATCTGCCAAAGTGATATTGTTTTAAGAAATGGTAAGTATGGTGAATTCTATGCTTGTGAAGATTATAAGGAATGCAAAACCATTTACTTGAAACAGGAAAATGGTGACTTTGCAATGAAAAAGAAGTCAACAGCAAAGAAAACAGGAAAGAAGTGCCATAAGTGTAAAGGGAATATTGTCTTAAGAAGCGGACAGTATGGTGATTTTTATGCTTGCGACGGATGGCCTAAATGCAAAACGATATATATTAAAGGCGAAGATGGCGAATTCAAAAAGAAATAAATAGGATTAATCACGCTTTTTTTTAAATATATAGTATAACTCCACTAATTTTCAAGAGGTTAAAATGGCTATAACCGAAATTCTTCCGGGCTACATGGGAATACTAACCATTGACGGAACCAAGCAAAGATGTGATTCGTTCGCTGTCAATGTTAATCAGGACATATTGGCATATACTCACGTTTTGGGACTTAATGACGTTGACCCCGGCACCTTTACTACCAAAACAGAACTTCCCGGCGCAATACAAATACAAAAAACATTACTTAGACCCTCTGTTATAGGATTTACAGGATCTTTTTCATTTCCCGCAACTTATGATGGCCTCTTAGAAACACTTTTTAATAGAGCTAAAGATGGAGATTATTTTGATGTAGAATTCTCATATGCTCCAGAAATAGGTGGTCGTAAATATACAAGTTGCAGAATAAATAGTCTTAGCCTCTCTATCACAGCAGGCGAATTTCTTAATGTAGATGCGGAAGTTTGGGCATTGGAATATGAAGATACTGATGGAGGAGATACGTTTATAGACCCACAAAAACTAATCACATGGGATGTCTTCTCAGTCGAAAGCGGCAAGGTAAGGGTTGGTGGTGATGGCAATCCGCATTATTCTTCGTTTGACATGTCCATAAATAATAATCTATTATATATCTATACTAGTGGCGGTGGAGGAGAAGATTTCAGATTGTATCCTTCTGACCTGAGAGTTGGTATGCAAGAAGTAACTGGCAATGTTGGAATATGGATGCTGCCCGGCGAAGTATGGGAAGATGGCGCAAAAGGAAATATAGTTTTTGATACGCTTGAGATTGATATTGGTGGAGACTGCGAAGATATTTTAGATGTAGACGCAAACATAGCATGGAAGAGAAGAATGTTAGAGGGAACAGTAGGCCCATTTATGACATCACTAGAGTTTACAGGAGTAGATAGGGCTTTTGGAGTTTAATATGAAAGTTTTTGGAATAGATACAGATGACAAAACTAAAGAAGTCGTCATAAATCAACTAAAAGAAAAAGATGTTGTGGTTATAAGAATAGATGACGTTGTTAGAGTGTTCGCAGAAAATTTTATAAATAAAAACGAACCAGAAATGAATCCACAAGAGGCTTTGGAATATGCAAGAAAGAGGGGCAATCAAATTAGACCCACCTATTGGTTGAACCTTTGCGTTAAGGCACACATATTCCAAGAGGGCGAAAGAGGGTTGGCTATTGCAGATGCTAGTGAAAATGAATTTGAATTTTTATCCAAATTATTGATTGAGTCTAATGAAAAAACCGATATAATAGCTAAGAAAATAGAGGAAATTTTAGATTCTTAATTATTGTTAAAATATTGTATAATAAAACTGAAGAGTGAAACGTCTATAAACACAGGAGTATGTATGTCCGGCAAAACCCTAATTAGAAAATACAGACCATTGCAGCTAGATGATCTTATAGGTCAAGAAAGAATCGCAGCAACATTAAAAAAAGCGGTTCAGCATGATAGAGTAGCAGACGCCTATCTTTTTGCGGGGAACAGAGGATGCGGAAAGACTTCATCAGCTAGAATATTGGCTATGTTGCTTAATTGCGAAAACGTTAAAGATTTTAAAGTTTGTGGAAAATGTCATGCATGCACAAGTATCCATTCTGGCTTGGCAATGGATGTTAGAGAAGTAGACGCAGCATCTAATAACGGCGTAGAGGATGCGAGAAGACTTATAGAGGCATCTTCTCATGGCCCTCAAGTCCTTAAAAGAAAAGTGTATATTATTGATGAATGTCACGAATTAACAGGGAGGGCAAATAACGCATTGCTAAAAGTTATTGAAGAACCACCAAGTTATTTAACATTCGTTTTTTGTACAACAGAACCAGACAAAATGCTACCCACAGTCCTATCTAGATGTCAAAAGCATGAGTTTAGAAGAATCCCATCAAAAACAATAGCATTACATCTTTTAGAGTTGGCAAAGGAAGAAAAGATAAACATAGCTAATGATGCAGCATATTTCTTAGCACAAAAAGCAGAAGGAAGTATGAGAGATGCAATCGGATATCTTGACCAAATAGGAACTCTTGCCGCCGATAAAGAAATTACAGAAGTTCATGCAAGAAAGCTTTTTGGCTCTGCTGATAGAATTGCTATTTTAGATATGATTAAGGCTATGAAGAATGGAAATCTACCTCTCGTAATGGATCAAGTAAATGATATGGTATTGTCTTGTGCTCGACCTATGGCTATTATGAAAGAGGTTTTAAAAGTATTCAGAGACTTAATGGTAATAAAGGCAAGCGGAGGAAGTGTCAAAAATGTAGATTTGCCGGATCACGAAATCAAAAAGTTAATGGATGTCGGTGAGGATTTGTCATTGGGCGGGTTAGTTAAGCTACAGTTAAATCTTGCTAATGTAGAAGAGAAAATGAGATATCACGTAGATGACAGAGGACTTATGGAAGCAGCATTAATTCAATCCATAACATTTTTAAAATGTAAGTAACTTAAATTAAGGAGTTTATATGGCAAAAACAGCAACTATAAAAGCGGCCAAAAAAACATCTAAAAAGAAAACAGTTAAAAAAGAGTTAGTTAAAAATGCAAGAAGAACAACCAAAACCAAAAGTAGTTCTAAAAAAGCAACTAAAGCCAGAGCAACTAAAGCCAGAGCAACTAAAGCCAGAGCAACAAAAACAGTCCGAAAGCCTACCAAAGTTAAAGTTAAAGTTGAGTCCAGAGCTACTAAGAAAACTAAGTCAAGGCAACCCAGAAAAACAACAGCTAAAAGAGTCACTAGAAAAACTACAGCCAAAACCAAAACTAAAACCAAAGCTAAAGTTAAAAATTCTATCAAAAAACAAGTAGCTAAAAAAGTAGCTAAAAAGAAAGTGCCATCAACTAAAAAAGAATACGTCAAAAAGTCTATTGAAGAATCTATCCTGACAGAGTATAAGAAAAAAGAAAACTCTTCAGAAAAGAAAAAACGAATAAAGACAATAAGAACTGAGATAGAGCAAATCGTATTCAAAATTCCTTATGTAGAAGATCCACTGATTGGAACCCCTAAGGAAGTAAGAGAGAAACTGAACAAACTGGCTAAAAGAGCTAAGAGAAATAGAAGCAATAATAGAATTTTTAACAGGATTCATTTATATATGCATGGACATCTTATAAATATTGTAGTAAAGAAATTCCCTTTCATACACGGAATGACTACGGCTGACACATATCAAGAAGCTCTCATAGTTCTAAAATTTAAGGCAATTGAAGACTTTGACGAAACAAAAGGAATGAGCTTTCTTAACTTTGCCAAAATGTGTATAAGGAAAAGATTAATTACACTCTTACACTCTTCTAGACATACAAATAAACATAAGCCAATTAATCAAGCGATTTCATTAGATTCGCCAATAAAAGACAATGACTCTAGCGATACTGGAGAGAGAAATACTCTTTCAAATGTTATCCAAGATCCCGAAATGACAGCAGGAGATATATTAGATAAAAATGAGTCATATCAGGTAACACTAGATGCTTTGTCTGAAATATTGTCCAGATTCGAATGCGTAGTTCTTGATGAATATTTGAAAAGCGGATCATATAAAGATATATCCAGAAATGTTTCACAAAGGCTGAGTAAGGGGTATACTGCGAAGAGTGTTGATAATGCACTGTTGAGAATTAGAAAGAAGGCACAGGAGCTTAAAAGAAAAACAAAAGTTGAAAAAATACCCCTATTTAATGTATAATATAGTTAAATCAAGGAGGAAATAAATGAATGTAACTATTGGTAAAGATGCGTTGGTATCACTAATTAAAAGAGGCGGTTTGGCTGCACTTTCTGATATAGCCCAAACAGACTCATCTAGCGTTGGGCCTATTGTAAGATCAATAAAACTTAACGTGGAAGATAGCAGAATTGTAGCATCTTCATGTAACGAATTAATGGGCATAAGGTATGTAGTAAACAAAGAAGACACAGAAGAATTAACAATCGAAAGTACGGGAATTGTTGTTGTAGACGCCAAAGACTTACTTACGTGGACAGACACTCAATCAGATGGCACAGAAATTAGTATGAAATTGACTCCAATAGAAGAAACAGAAGCCCTCATTCCAAGAAACGGCAAGATTGATTTGGTCGCAAAAGGACAAAAGGGCAGTGTTTCTGAATGGAGCTTAGATAGTTTTGATCCGTCTAAAACGCCTGTAGTTGATTTTGAAGAAGATTCACTTGCTGCATTTACTATGAATGGAGGAGTCTTTAGGGATGACATTAACAAGGTTGCTTTTTCTGCTCAAAAAAATGACTATCAGCATAAATATGACAATGTTCTTGTTCAGACTCAAGAAGAGGGTAGAATCGCATTTGTAGCAACAGACACTAAAAGATGTGCTGTTAAGTTTAATAATAACTCTGAAGGAATAACAGGCAACGATGTAAAGATTTTAATTCCTGCGGCGATGTTAGCTCAAATTTCTGGAATTTTAGACGAAAGCAAAGATGTAACAATGTCTTATAATGAAGAGTCTGGCAAAGTCTTCGTAAGGCAAAATAACATTGTAGCAAGACTAAGCGGCCCTCCAAAAGAAGCAGCAGAACAATATCCTAACGTTCTTGGAATGCTAAATTTGAGTAAATACACTCGTTTTCTTACTATTTCCAAGAAAGAAATGAGTAAATTGCTTGGGGGCGTAGCTATTGTAAACAAAGGCAATTCGTTGTTCTCCTTTGATTCAGCTAAGTCATCTCTTGTCGTTCAAACAAAATCAGAAGGCGGAAGCAAGAGGCCACTAAATAATAAGGCTCAGTTAGATAACGTTGAGTTTGATGTAAAGAATATATGGAATTCTTCATACATTTTGAGCGCATTAAAAGAAATGAAGTCTGATAAGATAGAATTACATGTTGTTACTGAATCTCCAAGAGCGCTTTTGATTACGGGTTCTGACGACGATGATTTTGCATTTATGACTGTGAAATTGAGCGATTCAAAATACGAGGTATAAATGTCTCTACCGCACTCTATATTGTTGTATGGAGA
>Ga0209434_1001034_pt1 | contig 12743 bp, 20 predicted proteins | sample ETNvirnome_2_300_FD_184068 | JGI IMG/M metagenome (GOLD analysis project Ga0209434, IMG submission 184068) | Marine viral communities from the Pacific Ocean - ETNP_2_300 (SPAdes) (version 2) | ecosystem: Environmental > Aquatic > Marine > Oceanic | place: Pacific Ocean | collected 2013-06-22
TCTTCGTCAGGTGGTTGGCTTGATGGAAGAAGGAAAGTGTGAGGTGGGAAGTGTCTTCACAATCATGAATGGGAAGAAGTTCGAGGAAGAGTTTTGCACGTTGTTTCAGAGGATGGTTGAGCTATGCACGGACAACGGGATGACAGAGATGGTAATTGGGACGAGCGAGTATCACGAGGATGCTCCTGGGATTGGTCGGTACATGGAATGGAAGCGAATTCATGATGTTGGTTGGATGCACTGGAGAGCGATTGGGGTTGGAAACTGGGTAGTAAATACTGGCAGGGCAAAACAGTTGGGTCTTGGGCAACGAGAGGTTTCTGACCAGGCAAGTGGGCCATTCACTTATTGGTCAGGAGAGGTGAGGCGGTTGTTCCTTACCTGTGAAGGAGAAGTGTGTACTTGGTGTGATATCTCGTATGAAGATATTCAGAGATTCACGAAGGGGAACATGTTGACAGAGCCTTTGAGAGACATCATTGAGAGGAGTTCCCATGCCGGTTCGATTTGACGATGCAATGAAGCAAGTTTGTCCTGTGGGTTTTTGGAGGAATCTGGCAATTTTGGATGAAATGGTAAGCGGGGACTTTATTGAGTGGGAGCAGGTTACAGAGGAATACAGAGAGAAATATCCGGTCGTTGCTTTTCTGTTGGGGGTAATAGAGAGGGCTCATGAGAAGGAGACAGATACGGAATTAGCTTTTTCTTCTTTGGTTCATTGTCTGGCCATGATATGGACTTCTGAGGGTCGATGTGGAGAAGAGGCTGATGAGTATGATTGTGAGTTTCAAAAAGAGGAAGGGAATCCGTGTGATGGCAAGAAGCCAGAAGATGGAGATTGGTTTGGAGAAATTAGTTTGAATTAGGATGCAAGATGAAGGTTTTGTTTGTTGGGGTTTTTGATTCTAAGAGCACGAACAATTCTCAGGTGCAGGCTTTTGAGAGGCAAGGGCATGTGGTCTATGCGTATGATTATCGGAATCCAGATTCCGGGTTTAGTGGAGACGCAATCTTTGACGAGGTGGTAGGTCTTCGACATTCGTTTCGGCCTGATATGGTGTTGTTCAGTAAGTGTCGAGATTTCCCGACCTGGGTTTGGGAGGACTATGAGGATATCCCAAAGGTCCTCTGGTACATGGACCCGGTGAATGGGAACTACACGGAGAGGCTGGTGGAGTTGATGAAGCTCAGTGATTTTGTGTATTGCAATATTTGGGAAGCAGTTGAGAGGTCAAGGGACTTGGGAATTCCAGCAGAGCTTCTTCAGGAGGGATTTGACCGGATGGTGGATAGGCCATTTCCAATTGAAGAAGACAAAGATGTGACGTTTATCGGGGACACCAGAGGGGAGAGGAGGGCTTACCAAGATGCTGTGGGGTTTGAGGTGATTACAGGGGTTTATGGAGAAGACCATGCCAAGGCGGTGTGCCGAAGTAGAATCAATCTGAATTTCACAGAGGGGGGAAGCTCTGACCGGTCATACAAGGTTATGGCAGCCGGAGGCTTTCTTTTGACTCAGCCTTGGCCACACATGGAGGATGATTTCACGGTGGGATTAGACCTGGATGTTTTCACAACGGTTGAAGAGTTGAAGGAGCAGATAGCGAAGTATTGGAATATCTCACGTCGCAGGGCGATTGCATGGCATGGTAATCGGACTGTTCAGAAATTTACCAGGGACAATTGGGTTACTCGGATAGTCAATGACGTTTCAGGAGTATCGTAAATTTCTTTTTAGGAGGAGTGATGCAGTATCATCCAAATTTCTTTGATGGTGGAGATGCCCATCGTCAAGATTGTCATGACCGTTTGAAGATTCTGAAGTCTTACATTCAGGAGGGCAGCCTGTTAGATGTTGGTTGTAGTGAGGGCTTCAACACGTTTGGACTGGAAGAAGAGTGTGACGGGGCTATGGTGGCTTTTGATTCCATCCCAGAACTCATCGAAGAATGTAATCTGACCCGTCAAAAGTATGGGGGAAAGATGGAGTTCCGGGTTCAGGGTTTGGCCGACTTTTTGAAAGAAGATACCAGGACGTGGGATTCCATCTTATTTCTCAGTGTGCATCATCATCTCATCGAGCAGAGCGGCATGGAAGAGGCGGGACGGCTTTTGAGAGACCTTTCGACGAGGGGAACGCAGATGTTTTTTGATATGGGACAAAAGGATGAGGAAGGTTGTGAGGAGCATGGATGGTGGCAGATGTTGCCGAAGAGGGGAGGGGTAGAAGAGAAGGAATGGCTCTGGCTGTATCTGTCAAGTAACACAAACTACAGAAGGATTGATGTGATATGGTCTTTTCCAATTCATGGAACTCAAAGGTTGCTTTGGAGGATGTCATGAAGGTTCTTTTCTTTGGTGACTTCAATCCTCAAAGCACAAATATCTCTCAAGCGGATGCTTTTGAGAGGTTGGGATGTGAAGTGTGCCGGTATGACTTTCGGAATCCGGAATCAAAGGCGGAGGGTGATGCACGGGACCATGAGATGGTGGCTTACAAGCAGACCGAAGACCCTGGAATCATTCTCTTTAGTAAGTGTAATGAGGTTCCAAACTGGGTGGTAGAGGAGTGTCGGGGTCCAGTGAGGGTGCTCTGGTACATGGACCCCTACAACTTTAGCTACACTGACCAGCTTGTTGGAAAGATGGTTCTATGTGAGTTGGTCTTTTGTAACATTTGGGAAGCTCATGAACGGACATTGGCAAGAGGGATATCTTCAGTTCTGCTTCAAGAGGGTTTTGATGCCACGGTAGACCGGATAAGGGACGTAGAGTATGAGGATGATGTGACCTTCATTGGAGGCTTTAGAGGTCCGGAGAGAAGTCAGTATCATGAACGATTTCGGTTCAAGGTTATTCAGAATGCTTACAGAGAAGAACATGCCATAGCAGTTGGAAGGAGTCGTATCAATCTTAACTTCACTGAGGGAGGCTCTTCGGATAGGACCTATAAAGTGATGGCGGCTGGTGGTTTTCTTTTGACTCAGCCTTGGCCCCACATGGAAGACGATTTTGAGGAGGGAAAGGATTTGGAGGTATTTCGGTCTCCAGAGGAATTTGAAGAGAAGGTGGAGTTCTACTTACTGAATGAGGATAAGAGATTGGATATAGCCTGGCAGGGGAATCGGACAGTTCGAAAGTTTACACGAGATGCTTGGGCACAGAGAATTCTGGAGGCTTCAAGGTGCAAATGAGTCATGGAAGGGTGTTGGTGACAGGGGGTAGTCATTCGGGTGGTAACTGGGCGGTGGAGATTGTCAGGGCTTCTCAGTGTTTCAAGTTCACTCAAAGCATTGAAGACCGGGCACTCTTCTTGCATCCTTTGTGGCCAGGGTATGCCACGAAACTGGCAATCGGAAATCCAGGACTCTACTGGTCAAATCTACGAAAATTGATGAACGAATACCATGACCTGAAGGTGGTATTCATGACTCGGCATCCGGTGGACACTTGCCTTTCCAAGATAATTCGTGGACATCCGGAATTGGGAGACGGTCGGATAGACCATCCTTGGGATTATCCTTGGGATTGCACGATGAAGGGCAGTGTGGTCAGTATGGAGGTGGTTCATGAGTTGTTTTGCCGACTCTTTGAGAGCTACCGAGAGAGGTGTCTTTGGGTCAGGATGGAAGACCTGATAACAGACACCAGTGAAGTTTGTCGGACAATTTCTCGGTTCTTGGGAGTAGAATGTAAAGAGGAAATGTTCCAGGCTCATGGTCAGATTCAGAATCAGTATCAGCAGGCCAGATATGGAGGGAAGATTCAGGGGTCTCAGGTGAATATGTGGGAGAGATGGGACACAATTCATGATGGGTTTTTCAAAGGTCATCCTGAGATAGTGGCCTATCTTTGGGAATTTTTATTGTCAATCACTCAGTACTGGGAGTATCCAATCAGATGAAACTGCCTGATATTTTCTATGGGCCGAACGTCTATTGGGCTCACATGATTACTTTCCGGTGCAATGGGCAGTGTCCTTATTGTCTGGTGGAAGGTCGAGGTCCGACTTTGAACTCAAGCAGTCGTTACAAGGAGTTGCCAGGAAAGGACGTGCTTCGGATATGGAATTCCATTGAGGGTCACGAAGGGATGAGGCTCTCCATTATTGGAGGGGAATGCACTCTGCATCGAGACTTCGTTCAAATTATTCAAGGTCTTCAAGGTTACTTCGTGACCATCACGACGAATCTGGCAACGCCATTCTTTGAGAAGCCGGAGTACTGGAAGGGTCTTCAGGTTGACTACAAGCTCAGAGTAAACACGACATTTCATCCAAGTTCGGGACTCACTCCTGACCTGTATGCAGAGCGTATCCGGACTCTGAGGGAGCATGAAGTCTGGGTGGACCAGATTGGGATGGTTCAGCATCCGGCTCTTGACCGGGAGTATTGGAGGAAGGAGTTCGAGAGGGTTGACCTTCCAATGCGACAGATAACCTATCTTGGATTCTGGACAGAGGAGAGCGGATTTGCCTCAGATATCCAGGAGGGCACTCAATGGCCGAATGAGGAGAGTGATGCGGCGAAAATCATGAACGAGTGTGGGATTGATAACATCCCCCGGTATCTGGTTCAGTGTGGTCAATCTCAGGACTCAGAGATTGAGTGGGACTGCGCTCATGGAACCTTGTGTTTCCTGGTTGCTCCGGACGGAACCCTTCATGAATGTCACTACAAGCTGTATTACGATTTCGACAAGAGGGGGAATGTCCTCGGAGAGTTCACTCCTGTGACGAAGCCGCATAAGTGTCAGCACAAAGGAAAGTGTAATTGGTGCGATTACCCCCGACTGAGAAGTCTTGGTTTACCGGAACTAAAAAGATACCCCGGTTGAGGCAGACGGGCCTTGATTGGAAGAATCACAAAGTCATCAAGGGAGGATAACGATGCTCGTATGGGAAGACAAAGAACAGTTCCAGGACACGACTGAAATCGCCGCCGAGTTGGAGCGGATTGGTCGTCCCGTCATTGACCGGTACAACAAGCCGAAGGTCTTACATGACCAAGAAAACGGACGGTATTGGTTCAAGCACTCGAAGGTATGGGAATACCCTTTCGCTGTGTGGTGGCTCAAGCAATTGGCCGAAAGGCTGGGGAAGCAAAGTCTGAAGGTTATGGACTTCGGATGTTGGTTATGTCCGTTCCCAGAGTATCTTGCCCAGCAGGGCCATGAGGTGTGGGGAGTGGATGACGACTCATGGGGCTACTTCAAGCAATGTGATGTGGGGGAGTATTATCCTCACGTCAACTATCATGTCGCCGATGTGAGGACGTTGGGTGAGAGCGACTTTGACGCTATCATCTCGTGCAGTGTTCTGGAACACATCGAGCCGGTGTTGCGAATCGACCTGTTGAAGCATCTCGGTGGTATGCTTCAGCCGGACGGTAAGCAGATGCACTTGGTTGATTTCTATTTCCCGGAGATGCCTGGTCGGGACAGTCAGAGGATGAACTTCCATCAGGTGGCGGCAAAGATGGGATGGGGTGTGCCGGACTTGTCGTTATGTCCCGGAGCGGATGAGTTCCACTTTCCTCTTGTCAGGAATAGAATCCGATTTGTCCGTAAGGACCTTGAGGCCCGGATAGCGACTGGAGACGATTGGTGATGAGTAAGGTCTTGGTGACAGGTGCGGGACGGTCGGGTACAAACTTAACTGCGGCGATGGTGCGAGCCACAGGTTTGTTTGAGTTCTTCGAAGATTCTGGGAGTGAGGATAGGAAATTCCTGTCGATGGGACGGCTCCCAGCCAGGTATCTCGGCAAGTTATCTTCGGGTAACAAAGGGGTAAATAAGAATAGCGTGGGCCGGATGCTTCGTCTGAATGAAGACCTTCTGGTGGTGTTTACGGTTCGTCATCCGATTGACACCTGTTTGTCGGCGATAGCACGGACTCAGCCGAAGGGGTCGGTTCCATTTACCGATTCGGAAGTGAAAGAGATGCCACCTGGCGCTACGCTTCCGGGTTCGATTAAGGTGGTGCGGGCGGCGCAAAGGTTGTTCGCTGCATTGGCGTTGGAGTTCCCTGATAGGGTTCTCAAGGTTCGGATGGAAGACTCTATTTTGGATTTTGAGTCGCAGGCGAAAAGACTGGCGGTGTTTTTAGGGTTCTCTGGGGAAATCATTTTGCAGGATGTGTTGAGGCTCAATGCCAAGCCTCAACATAAAAAGAGATACGGTTTACAATTGAGGACAGAGCAGGTCGGGCTTTACAAGAGACACGAAACGATATTTGACGGGTTCTTTGCTGGCTCTGGGTATTTAGAGGTGATGAGGAAGGAGTTGGCCGAAGTCGCTTGCTACTTTGGATACGAGATTGGAGATGATTGGTGATGGAGTTGTTCAGCGATAAAGGGCCGTACTCGGGTAGGTGGCAAATCGACTTTGGCTTGTCTCCTGGTGATAAGGTCGTTGACATCGGTGGTGCGACAAGGACATTCCCTCCCTCCACTCATGTGATAGATTTGCTGGACAATAGCAAGGAGAGATACGGATGCGGCTTGGAAATCGGAAATAGGATTTTCATGGCTGGGGACGTGTGTGATGTCTTGAAGGGTGTCGAAGATGATTACTTTGACTTCTGTTATTCGGCGCATACATTCGAGCACATCGAAGACTTGCCTGCCGCACTTGAATTGATAAGCAGGAAGTGTAAGAGGGGCTACTACGCATTTCCTGGTTACGAGTTTGAGTTGATGCAGTCACAGCGCAAGTTCGGGCATAAGTGGCTTTGTGAGATTGTGGGTGGAGTGCTTCGGATAGTGAGGCGTCCTCAGAATACAGTCTTTGAGGAGATGGGTAAGGCCATGGAGATAATCATGGCGAATCCTCGTTTCAAGAATGTCTGGGAAGGACATGGTTGCAGGGGTTTTCGGTTCTTGTGGGAGATACGACATTACTGGGAGGGTCATATCGAATACGAGGTGTTCTCGGACCCGGTGGAGTTGTTCCCACAATTGGCCTATATGGAGTGAGTCATGATTATTTCGGATAAGTTTGTGTTTCTCCATTTGCAAAAGTGTGCTGGTAATGCGGTGAATCGTTTTATCTTGGGTTCAATCCCAGGGGCTCGTCAGTACGGGTGGGGCCACAACACGATTAGAGACATTCCGGCAGAACACAAAGGGAAGCCCATCGTTGCTACGATTAGAAGCCCTTTGGAATGGTATGTGTCCATTTACTCACACTACACGCAAAGGATTCCTGGTGCGCCTCCCCGGAACAGTAGTGCGAGTCACAAGAAGTGGCGACAGAAGTTGGACTATTACTACAGGACTGTTCCGGGGATGGAATTCAAGGAGTTTCTGCGAGCCGTCATGTTAGAGATTGACGGTGTAGACACAATCCATGAACAGTTTGATGCTGTGCGTCAGTTAGGCGTAGGGATTTACACATATCGGTTCATGAGAAGTTTCGCTTCTCGGATGGAGATTGAAGAGTTGGAGAAGGTTCGGGATGGCAAGGTGGTTCCTGTTTTCTTCATCGACATTGGGAACCTTGATGTCGGATTCAATGACTTCTTCAGTGGTATAGGGTGTCCCGTGGACGTTTCGATTGCGAAGTTCAATGCGTCTGACCACAAATGCTGTCGGGACTATTACGACGACGAGAGCATCGAGTGGGTGAGGGAGAAGGATTCCATGTTCTCAAAACGCTTTGGGTACGAGATGTGAAGACTCTCGTCGTATATCCTCACGGCCTCGGTGACTGCATCCTGGCTACGCCTGCACTCAAGGCTTACAAGGCTCAGGGACACTTCATTGGCTTCGCTATGCTGGAGCGGTTCCGGTCGTCGGAGTTGTTCAAAAACAATCCAAATGTGGATGAGATTCTTTACACGAAAGACGCCTGGAATGACTATCCGACTTTTGAGGAGGGCATGGCTGATGTGGAGAAAGATTGCCGGGAGAGGGCACGGGAGAGAGGCTACGATGAGGTGATAGTTGTCAAGCACTCTCAGGCAGGAAGTAAGATACTGGATACAGCAGAGGCTCTGAAGGTTTCTTTGAAGGATGTTCAGACGAAAGTGTATGGGACTCTTGAGGATTTTGACCGGGCCTTTGATATCATCCATCCGAGAATTCCGTATGGTTTTGTCCATTCGAATACGGGAGTTCCGACGAAAGACTTTCCTCCTGGGTTTGGGGCTCGATGGCTTAGGGAGAATTGTAATGTGGAGATAGTCTTGGAGGTGGGTCAGACTTTTCGATATGACGGGTTCAATATCAATGTGCAGTTTGCTCTAATGGCTGGAGCAAAGGCCATTTGTGTTCCAGATTCGGTGTTTTTTCACGCTGCTTGTGCCCTGGACAAGAGGGTGAACTTGGCGTATTTCGCAAAGGGAGAGGGGGTCTACAACAGAGTGAAGCCGCTTCATGATGTTCCCCACAATGTAGTCTATGAGCTTCCAGATTAGTTCGAGGAAGAGTTTTGCACGTTGTTTCAGCCTATCCATGTCCTGTTTGTGACTCTTCAAGTGTTTTCGTGGCTGGCATATCGGGCATAGAAGAGAATCCGCATGTGTGTCTGGGCTGTAAGACGAGTTTTAATTATCGGGGCTCCGAGTTGGGAAGGGTGGATGTGGACATGTCTGAAGTTCCGGAAGGGTGTATGGTTGTTTACGACATGGAGGAATTATGACGAGTCCATGTCCAGCGTGTGATACTCAGATAACCGGGAAGGGAGGCTTTTATCGGTGTGGGCCATGTCTTTCTCTTTGGGAACTTGCTTGGGAGGAAGAAGAGCTTAGACCAATGTTCGAGATTGCTGCGAGTCCTGAAGTTAAGTTGATGGATATCAAACAGAGACGATTTGATATCGTAGGGCAAGTGGAACTTGGTTGGATTCGGATTTGGGAGGTCGAAGAGTTGGAGCCAAATCAGGAGGCTGTAGATGAGCGTTGGAACGGTTGACCTCGATTCATTTGTTGAGACATTTCCGGGAGAAAAAGGTGCAAGCCTGGATTGGGGATACGTCAACAAGATTTTTAGTCTTCCGGGGAACATTGAGTTGGTCTCTTTGTGCAAGTCTTGTCAGAGGCTTCACAGGAAGCACAGACATTTGATACTCTTGGCTCGGCTGTTTGGGAATGATGAGTTTTACACGACAGTTCCGGGCTGCATCACGACTTGGGACGAAGAGGAGATATGAGTGAGAATTGGGAGATAGCGGAGTGTATCGCTTGTCCAAATTGTCACAGTCTTTACTCTTATGAATGGGCTGTTTGTCCGGATTGTGGGCATCTTCCGACTGAGAGTGAAGAAGAGTTCATCACTGTGCATCAGGTTGAGCCTGGCTGCATCACCGTTTGGGAGGTTGAGGAGTTGCCGAATGATGTGTCCTGTGTGTTGTTGAGGAGTTGCCGAATGATGTGTCCTGTGTGTTGGGGACAAGTGAATGAGGAGGATAATTATTGTGAATTTTGTGGTATGGGATGGACAAAGTGTAGCTGTGGAGGCTTCTTGGGTCTTTCTTTGGATGGGGAGTTTCTGGGGTGTATTAGCTGTTGCATGATTTTTGACCAGAGTTCTGAGGACTGGGAAGGGGCTGTTGGAAAGTTTCAGTATGCGACGTGCAGTTGTGGTCGAGGGATTATCATCGAGAGTGAGCATCCAGATTCTTGGATGTGCAAGTGTGGGATTCTCTGGCAGATACAGAATTGGGAGTTGAGGGTTGAGTTTTTGAATGAACTGAAAGGTTATTTTGTTGGAACAGATTATGAAGAAAATCCCAATACCCGACCCAGTTGAGATTGACCTTGGGTCTTCCGAGGAAGGTCTTCCAGCCTCCTCGTTACGACGGGTCATATCCTTTTTGAACTTCATATCGTTAACGGAACACAATTTGAATGTGTCCTCTTCTGTTGTTCAAAGTGCTGATTCTGTGGATATTTTGAACAAGGTGCTGTGGAGGTGCAAGAAGTGTGGATGGCAAGAATTCAGACCTGATACGGTAATCGTTCGAAAGTGTCCGGACTGTGATAAAAAGGGTTTGGCTCAGAGAGTTGTTTGGTGTCCGGCTGGTTGTTTTTTCATTTTCGAGGAAGAAGAGTTGGGTCCCAGAGACGTAGGAACATGGGAAGGCAAGGGATGCGTTAAAGGGGGCATCATAGAATGTTGAAAATTTATAACGGGATTCCTTTCTTTTTTCTTGAGATATTGTAGAATGACACTGATGGAAGTTGAATCAGGGCAATGAAGGGACCAGTCATGGTAAGCAGAGTAGAAAGTTGGAGAGGTCAATGTGTGTGCGGAGAGACGGAGCAATTCCGTCGATTTCGCCCCAGAAAGGTAAGGTTCAGAGTTTTCCTGTCATGCTCAGCATGTGGAGAATCACTGGAGCCTGAGTTGGTGCCTGGTGGCTATATGCCAGGGTGCATCACTGTCTGGGATGAGGAAGAGCTTCCTCCGAAGCGTTGGCCATTGAAAAACAGATTGGGCTTTCTTCTAAGAAAGGTTGCCATTCCTGCTTAATCTCCGATGGTGAGAGACAAGTCGAAGGTCTACCGGGAAAGTGTTTTCTCTGTAGGCCTTTTCTTTTGGTCCTTTCTTTCAGAAATGTTTGGAGGCTTGGGTGTAAGATAGGGTATGAGCACCTCTGGATTTCAAGGAACTACCAGGGCTGATTTGTGGAGTGACCGTCCTGATTTTTCGAGTTTTTTGGACCCTTCTCTTTTCAAAACTAATTCAGGACCAACGGGGTGGAATGGGCGGTCTTGATTTGGGGGATATGGAATGAAGCCATACTCTTTGACTCAGAGGGCAGAGCTTTATGCTCAGGAGTTCCCTAAATGGCCAGCATCTCATCCGTTGGTGACTCATCAGGGAGACCGGGATTGGTTGGCAGCCAATTGGACATTGGGAAATGACTATCGGGCTCGGTCAAAGCTTTATGGGGCGTATCCTCCAAATTACTTGAAGCGGGTGATGTCCATGTATCCCGATGCAGAGAATGTCCTTCATCTGTTTTCGGGGTCATTGCCTCCTGGTCCTTACACCAGGGTTGACCTGATTCAGCCGGCGGACATCAAGGGAAATGCTGAGGAGGTGAGTAAGCTCATTCCGGCAGCTTCCGTTGACTTATGTTTGGTTGACCCTCCTTACTCAAAAGAAGATGCCAAGAAGTACGGGACCAAGATGGTGAATCGAAAGAAAGTTCTTCATGAACTTTTCAAGGTGATGCAGCCGGGTGGCCATGTGGTCTGGTTGGATACGATGTATCCGATGTTCACAAAGAAGGAGTTTCATGTGTGTGGATTTATCACGATAGTGAGATGTACGAATCATCGGTTTCGAGTGGCAACAATTTTTGAGAAGGCTTGACGAGAGGGAGTTGTGAAGTACCAAAGGATTGGCGTTTTGCTGGTGGACAATGATGGCGATGTCTCTGTTCAACTCTACGAGGACCCGTTGAAGGGTTTGTCTCAGTTTGAGAATTGGCGGGGACAGGCTGACCAAAAAGTCAGGGCAACTTATATTTGCCTGGAATATGAGGGCGACCTGAAGGTAAGAGCATTGACGAAGGAATTGCCTGAAGGTCCTTCCAGGGAAACGGCATGGAGATTGGGAGAAGGTCCTCTTGATGTCACCAAAGTGAGCTTCCGAAAGCATCCTCTGAAATGGGTGAGGAGATTTTTCGGGAGAATTTTTAGAGGGTAGGACATATAGGGGTGCTGGACATAGTGTCCGGTGATTATTTCTTGGAGATGGAAGATGAAGAACGGAAACATTCCGGAAAATTTGGTTGTCGTGACTCGGCAAGAGTGTCCAGACGGCGACGAACTGGGGAGAGAATCCGCATTCCTATTGTAATCGCCCAAGGCCGGGACAGCCGAAGAAGCCAATTGGTAAGGAGACCATCCCAAATCTTCCATTCAGTCCACTTAAGATAGTGGGGAGTTGGACAGTATTGGAAGGTGGAAGAGCTTACAAAGTTATTGACGGCAAGAATCGACTCTTTGACCTTCGGGAAGATGGAGAGCATGTTTGCCGATGAAGTTCGTGGGACGATGCTTATCGGTTCGTACATCTGGGGAAAGATGGGAAGTCAGATGAGGATTGTTCGAGTCAACTCAAAGGTCTACAACGAATTGATGGAATCCGGCAAGAGGAAAGACCTTTCAAAGCTCAAGAATGATGAGCTTGAGGTGGGTGGAGTTTATCGGATGAAGGGTGGCCAAGAGCATTTCTTCTTCGGTCGGTTTCGGAAGTCACATTCCTTCGTGGAGAAGGTGGCTCAGATTCAATTTACAGATGCGGACATTAAGAGATTGGAGAAAGTAAGATGAAAATCATCATCAAGGGCAGTCAGTTGGAAGAGGTGAAGAATCTCCTTACGGATGCAGAGAAGTCTCGGATTGAGATGTTGCATCGGTGGGCAGAGCGGAAAGACAAAATCAAGCTGGACATTCTCGGATTTGGAGATGGTAGTCTTCAAAAAGTCCGGACATATCTGGATGACTTGGCAACGGGCGGCAATCGGAGTGCAGGTCTTTCTCGGAACATTGTTGACCAATGGGTTGCCATTAAGGCGAATCCATCAGGACAGCAGGTGAAGAAGCTTGAGCAGGTGGTGTCAAGCATGAAAGCATTCGTTGGCACATCAAAACATAGATTTCTATTTCAGACCATGGGGGATGACAATTATGCTCCCTGGTTTGTGATGGGGATGACCTACACTCCTGCGGACAAGAGAAGTGGGGTGTCTGCCCATGTGTCCATTAACATGGGGGCAAATAATGGTCT
>Ga0209434_1001039_pt1 | contig 12706 bp, 17 predicted proteins | sample ETNvirnome_2_300_FD_184068 | JGI IMG/M metagenome (GOLD analysis project Ga0209434, IMG submission 184068) | Marine viral communities from the Pacific Ocean - ETNP_2_300 (SPAdes) (version 2) | ecosystem: Environmental > Aquatic > Marine > Oceanic | place: Pacific Ocean | collected 2013-06-22
TCGTTGATCTGGGCCAAGACCTCCGCACGCTCAAGCGCTGCCGCGATCTCCGCGTATGCGGTCCTCTGCCGCCCTTTTCTGCCGCCACCGCCACCGCGCCGTGGCTTGTCTTTCGTCTTTGCTGTCTTTGGTTTCTTTGCGCCCTTTGGCTTTTTCCCGTCCATGCCGCTGGCAGCGAATAGCTTGTTGAGCTCTGCCTGCCACCACGCAAGACCCTGCGCGGCTTGCGCGGCCCGGTCTGCTGCGGCTGCCTGCGCCACGAGCGCATCGCGTGTGCCCAAGACGCCAATGATTAGCGACCGCGTCTCTTCGTTGGCCCATGCGGCAGAGGCTGCCCACTGATCCCACAGCGCCAGCTTCTGGGCAGCGCTGAGCGCCTTTAGCTGCGCCTGTAGGGTGGCCATGCCTTCGTAGTGCCGGATCTGCTTTGGGTTGATGTAGTCATAGGCTGCGGCAACCCCCAGCACAGTGCCGCCAATGCCGGGCAAAAGCGTGTCCAACTTGCGCACATAGGGCAGCACCGCGTCGACACCCGTACCCGCGAACTCGTTGCTACGCGCGATCAGGTCCTCAAGACCAGCGCTCACCTCCGCGAGGGGCGCAGCATCAAACACGCCCCACCATGCTGCGCCCTCGTAGGCGGCCTCCTGCAAGTTGGTCGTCAGATCCTTGAGCGCTGCCGACCACGCAGTGATCTGCGCTGTGCGTGTTTTCATGAGGTCGATGTCAGCGTTCTGCGCATTCAGCTGCGCCACCGCATTATTCAGCGCCCGCGTCTTGAGCGCTGCGTCATCGTAGGCAACACCCTGCGCCTCCAGTTCTGCCCTGGCCTGCTTGAAAACACCGATCAACCCGAGGTTATCCAGCCGCATGTCGCTGGTCTTTGAGATGCCCTCGATCATACTCTGTGTAAGGAATCCCATGTCCTTACCGGTGCGGATGCTGGTGGCAGACAGCGCACCCAAGACTTGCGGCAACTGCTGCACGTCGAGGCCAAAGGCCTTGAACTCAGCAGCCGCCTCCACGATCGATTGGCGATCGATCATGCCTGCCGTTGCTGTCTGAACCCGCACGATCAGCCCAGGCAGGTCTTTCACGCCCGCGCGCAGCGTGTCGAACATGTCGAGGCTCTTGGCGCCCTCAGTGACCATGGTGGCAAAGCCACGGCCGACCATGCCAAAACCGACCATACCTAGCGCCAACTCGGCAAGCGCTGCCTTGGCCTTGTCCAACTGGATGCCCCAGCGCTGCACCATGAGTTGCTGACGGGTGAACATGGCCTGGCTCTTCTCGCCCGTAGCTGTCAGCGCGACGAGTTGCTTCTCATTGGCAGCCATGGCCCGCTTGACGCGCTGCAACTCAGTGACAGCGTTGCCCCTAGCATCAACCTTGATGTCAAGGCTTGCACCCTTAGCCATTGCGCGCCCCCTTGGCCTGCTCGAGCGCATGCGACTGCCGATCACTCACCAGCGTGCGTAGCGTGGTCCACAGCGGCTGCACCCATGCCGCGAAGTCATCAGGCCAGCCGGTCAGCGGGTTGAGCTTTGACGCTGCCTCAAGTTGCGCCACCGCCTGCACGTATGGATCATCGATGATCGAGCGGATCGGGCAGATGTCCCAACGCTGGCCAAGGTACTGCCCCGCGTTGCGCCTGCACTGCGCCCTGTCACCCGCGCACCCGGCGCCGCCATCGTCGGCGCAGTCTAGCCCACGCTTTGACAGGATGTCCGTCCACACCAGCGCTCTTAGTCGCTGGCGGCGGTAGGGTCCGGCGGTGCTAGGCTCAACTCGAATATCGCGCCACCAAGACACGCCAGCTCTGCCGGTGGGATCCTGTCGAGCAGGTCCGTTAGCCCGGCGGCGCTGGTCTCGTCGATGCCTGGCCCACGGATCCGCTGCACGCAAAATATGCAAGCATCGACGCTGATCGCTGATGCGCTGCCGCCTTGCAGCTTTAGCACCTCGCTTGAGCGCATGGGCCGAACGGTGACGGTCAGCGCATCGCCTTTGACCGTCTTGCAGTCCTCTGGCCGCAGCCACCGCATTGCGCCATCTTCGCAGGCCACAGACGGATCGGTTGAGGCCACTAGATCGATCTGGTCTTTGACCCGTAACAGCGGCAGCACCGGCAGCACCTCTCAACATGCGTGGACCTCATTGCCCGCACCTATAGGAACGCTACCCGGCACGGTGTGTCAATTGCGTTGGTCGACCCGTCACCGGTGCCGGTGTCCGCATCATAGTACGCAGGCTCGATGACGTGGGTGACGCTGACGATCCCATCACTGTCACCTAGCGTGCTCTGCGCGTTGACCTGGCCAACCGGGATCAGCATGGAAAACGCGGCGCCCGGCTGCGTGGTGTTCAGGTCAACCTGCATGTAGGTATACGTGTCGCCCGGTGCCTTAACCTCAGTTGCGCCCATCGTGCTGACCAGCAGTTCCATGGTGGCCGTCACCGATCGACTGGTGACGACATACTTGCCCACGCCCTGCGCGCTGCTGTGGTTGAGGGATGCCTTGTACTCTGCTGCGAACTCGACACTCAGCGAGGCCACGCCAACGCTCGTGCCGTTGCTCCGCACCAGCGATCCCGTGGTGCTGGTCGAGGCGGGCAACTGCGGCATGGAGTACGTGTAGAGGCCCGGCGCACCACCTGAGCCCATGAACACCCAATCAGCGAACGTCAGCTCTGCCTCAAGCATTGGCTGGGCTTTGGCGCTGAGATCAAGCTTCACGCTCGTGACCAGCCCATCGTACATGATGATCCGGCTCGAATCGTCAGAGCCCAGGAACTCCATACTCAGAGGCACAGACGGTTGCGCGTTGCTCAGGAAGTGAGAGATCGAGCCAAACAGCGCGCCGTCTGGCATGGCCACGGTCTCAAGGTCGTTGGTCATGGTCAGATCAGCGCTGGAAAGCGTCTTGACCCATCCCACCGCATGCCCGGCGCCACCGGCAAGGGTCTGCACCAAGACAGCGTCAGCCGCGCAAGCCGTGGGCGAACCGCTGGCCGTGACGGTTGGCGCGCTGTAGCTGTCAACCGTCTTGCCGGTCACGGCTTGCGTGTAGTCCGTGCCGCCAAGCACGTATTCCAGCAGGATCGAGTCAACGGTCTGATCGCCGCTCGTGGGATCGCTGGCGGGCGTGGTGGCGCTCCAACCGTGAAGCGGCATGCGGATCGATGCCGTGCCGCCCTCCTTGCTGCCAGCGCTGACGCGGTTCTGGTAATAGCTCCCTCGGTACGCCTCCGTCATGAGCGTCTCAGACGTCAGGGTTGGCGTGGTGATCTCACACTCTGCATACGTGGCGGCTGCAAAAGTCGTGGCCTTGGTGCCCCACGCGCCCTGTTTGGCCAGCGACACGCGCCCAAGATTTGAAGGATGGTAGGCCATGGTTAGATCACTCCGGTGAGTCTATAGGTGACGTCCGCAAAGGTGCGCGCCTCGATGGCGTTGTCTGTCTCGGTCATATCTATGGGCATTATGTCTGCGGCGTACAGGTCAGCGTTTTGGGCAGCAAGGTTGATCAGCGCGTTACTGATGCGTTCAGCATCAGAGGTGACCCGATCTTCCGTTGCGCCAGGTGCCACAGAGTAAAGCACAGTGATCATCAGCCCGATCTTGTAAGCGTCAACGGTGAGCAGATCCGCCCGGTTGGGCAGATCTGACACGTCGACAAAGAACACCCGATCGGGCGCACGCATCCCGGTGCGTGCTGCGTTCTCGATGTGCCTGAAAACATCGCGCCCGCTCGCTTGAGCGTCTGGCGTAATGGCCTCGATGGCAGTGACCACCGCAGCGCGCACCTCTGAGGCCCTCACCGCCTCACCGCCCGCATGGTGTACATGGGCGAGACCTCACCAGGCTCGACGGCGCCATCGTCATCACGATCGATCCAGTTGTTCGCCACCGCCTCAGCGATGAGCCGGCGCAGCACCTGCTCTTGGTCGTTGAGGTATTGCGACGGGTCGAAGCCAGCCGGGATCAGTGCGTCTGCCGTGGCGCATTCGAGCCGCAGAGCAGCGAGGCCAGCAGAGCCAAAGACATCCCGATCGCCGACCATATGCGGGTAGTTGCCGTCTGCGCGCAGGATGTTGCGCACGCGCTGTGACGCACGCTTGGCCAACTCGACATAGTGCCCGGCATCGAGCCCGGTGGCGTAGCCTGGAAAGGCCATGGACAGATAGCGGGCAGCATCGTCAGGGCTGACCGCGTCACCCCAAGGCGTCTTGACCACGTCCACGATCGAGCGGTAGCGCCTGACCACAGAGTCAGAGCCGGTCACCACCCACTCAACGCGGTTATTGAGCCCGCGATCTTGGGTGTCTGTGGTGGTCAAGCTGACGCTGAGACGCAAGCCAACCATCGTGTCACCCAGCGCAATCACGCCCGGTGGCGCGTGCTCTAGCGTGATGTTGACCCCGTCAACCTGGCTGACGCTGACAGCGGCGGACCAGCCGTCAGCGCTCGTCAGCCAGTATTGGCGCCCCGCTGTGATGCTCGTGGCATCGTCGACCACAAAGACGGTCTGACTGGTCACCGTGCCCAGCGTCGAGGTGCCGCCCGATCCGATCGTATCGATCGTCACAGTTGGCGTGCTCTTGGCTGTGCCGGTGGCAGTGTAGAACGTAGCGGTGGCGCTGCTTGGTGCCGCTGCGTCAGGGTACTCGATGACCGTGGCAGCGGTGTCCTCTGTCACCTCTGTGGCCACGGGTCACCCTCCCCTATTGCGCCCGCCTAAGACGGGTTGCTGCCAATACCGATCGGCTCAACCTGACAAGCTGCGGTCAGAGCGTAGTCAACGGTCAGCACGGTAGCCAATGTATTGGGCTCTTGAGTCATCCTCAGGACTGGCGCAAGGCGCTGCCAGGCTACGAGAGGCGGCGCCAGTTTCGGTATGAGACACCACGCATTGGTATCATCAAAATGGGGGGAAATTATGATGTCATCGAGCGTCAAGAACTGCGTCACCATGTTGGTGAGGCCCTGCCCCTGGCTCGACGTCCCGGCGGTGGTCAGCGCGTAAGGCGAGGACACGGCCTGGACGGCGGATTCCTCAAGGTCCGGTCCGCAGACGAGCCAGTAGCCGCCTGCGGAAAGGTCGTAGGGAGCGCCCGTAGCATCGACGAATTGCCTGGCGGCCTTATATGCGGCGGCCACGCCGGCGACGTCCAAAGAACTGGTCAGAAGGTTGGACCTGGTACCGCTTCCGCCGGGGATCGTGTGGTTGTTCGCGAAGAACCCCTTCCCGTCACCCGTCACCTCAGACGTGAAGCAGTTGGCCAGCGAGTTGAACACCTGTTTGGCGTAGGTGTTCGCCACGGCGACGCCAATGCGCCGCGCCATGCCATCGACGAGGCCGGGGATCGTCTCACCGTCCAAACGGCCGATCGTCACCTGGCTAGCGTACTGGCTGATGGAGATCGTCTTCGTCCCGGCAGAGCCGGCAGCGGTCGCGGTGCTGCTCAAATCGGCCGACCCATCCCACGTGGCGATCTCACCAATCGAGGCCAGCGAGGTGATCCGCAGTGCGCCGGACTCCTCTGTGCGCCAGTCGACGACGTTGCGCCATGAATCGGGTACGCTCGAAAGCGCGTCGACGTAATTGAGCGTCGCGGTCGCCATCGCGTTAGACGTTGAGAATGCAGTCAGTGCCACGGGATCACCTCCGATCGTGTGACGGTGTCAGGTGTCCAACAGGCTACAACCACGCGCACGCAAGGCGCGCAGAAACGTCAAAGCGGTTGCGCGTTCAAGATCTTACGGTGATCTCTGACTCCGTCACGGTGCCGGACCCACCGGGGATCCGTGCCATCTCATCTTGGAACGTCTCGGCCGCGCTACGGTGCACCCGGTTGCGGATCTTGCGCTTGCGATCTTGGATCATCAGGTAGGCCTTGTGGGGCACGCAGAGATACAAGCCCGCGTCTCCGTCAGCCGCCTCGAAGCCGGCTTTCTTGGTGCCTGCCGGTGCGGTCTGGTAGCCCATGCGCTTTAGCTGTGCAGCGAGCGCCTCCGCACGGTGTGCACCACGCTGGCCGCACCGGGTGAACACCCAGCCGCTGGCGTACTCGTCCGGCATGCCATACCACTGCCCGATCGACATGCGATCGGCATTGTCGTACTGCTCGATCCACTCGTTCATCTGAAGCATTGCACGGGCCTCTGCCTCGCTTGCTCCAGTGTTGATCGCTTCGCTGGCGTCGATGATCTTCTTTTTACCTGCCATCGTCGCCCCCGAATGTTGCTTGCATCTGCGCCCGGTGGAACTCAGGCCCAAACGTGCCGTGAGTGCTCGTCTTGAACTTCTCAACGAGCTTGGCCGTTACCGTGGCGCCTTCCTCGACATGGGCAAAGAGCGCGGAGTTCGCGTCACGCCAGGTCTGCAAGGCTTGCGCGCCTGACGTGGTGTCAGGGTCAACGCCCGGCGCCAGGGTCAAGAGGTGCTCGTCACTCAGGGTGCTACTAACGCCCATCTTCCGCAGGTACTCGACCCGGCTGCGGTCAACGGTGCGCTGGCTGATGGCCTCGACCGCTTCACGAGCCGATCGGGTGCGCTCTAGTTCCGCCTCAAGATCTGCCTTGAGCGCAGCCACACCGGGATCAGCCTTTGCCGGTGCCTCTGGTTTGGCGGGCTCTGGTGCGGCAACCGGTGCCGGCGGTGCCGGCGGTGGTGTCAGCTCAAGTTGAATCGGCGCAGCTGGCGCCGGTGGTGCTGCCGCCGGTGGTGCCGGTGCTGCTGCGGGCTCAGGCGTTGCCGCCACCTCTGCGGGCGCACCCGCGATCTTGTCGCTCACTGTCCGGCCTTGTACAGCGCGAACGCGGCCGACGTGGCGCGCATGGTGAACGTGCCGTCATCGTTTCGAGTCTCGACGCGAAACCCGTACGCGCTCTGGAGGTGCGCGGCCTCTGCCTCTGGCACCGTCTTGCGGTACACGGCCGCGCTCTCAAACGTGGGCTTGTCCCGCTTCACCTTGGCGGGCTTGCTCTTGGCTGGCTTGCTCTTGGTTCCCTTCTCAGTCATCGCCCTTCCCTCGCTGCTTGTAACTGGCGACCGCTTCATCGTCCGCGATCATGATGTATCTGCCCTTGCTCGTGCCCACAGCGTGCCAGCCATGCGCCACCATGCCCGCAGCCTCGTCAGGCCCTGCAAGGCATGACGCGCACGCGGTGCCGGTCATATCCCTGACGGGCGCAAGGTCCGGCAATGCCTCGATGACCTTGGCCTTTTTCTTTTTCTTACTCATCCCTTTGCCCCCCGCTTTGCCGCCTCGAACTGCGCCTTAATGGTCTTGAGCCTTCGATTCCTGGCGCGCAACGACTTGCGGGCTGAAACCTCGATCTGGGCAAGTCTTAGCATATCAAAGAGCGCCGGGAAAAAGAGCACGGCAACGACGTCGTCGATCTTGCGCATGTCAGCGGCGCTCAGGTCGAGCAGTGGCATGCCGTACTTGCTGCCAAGCACCCGCGCCAGATCGCTATTGTTCAGCGCCTTGCCCTTGCCTCTCAACGATCCAGCGGTGCCACCCAGACCGGGATCACGCGTCTTGCGTGAGCCGCCATAGAAGGCGATCCGCACCTTGAGCGGGCCAAGCGGGCGGATCTGCATGCCCTGCGCCAGGGTGCCGGTATTGTATAGCGTCACCCTACTCTTGCCCTGCGCTGCCGCATAGGCGCGTGAACTCTTATAGGCGGCCCAGCCCTTCATTTTTCCGTGGCGGACCTTGAACAGAAAACCCTTGGGCTGCGGTCGTTTTGGGCTCACCCAGATGTAGCCCACGTCTTCCTCTACCAGCACACCGTTGTCTGATATTCGGAAGTTACCAGGCCTCGACGGTTGCAGGTCAGAATACGAGCCGAAAAACTGATCCGCTGACTGACCATCAGTGAAGATCGATCGCTTCATCAAAGCGAACGCAAGCCGCGCCACGCTGAGCACGGGTTCGGCCAACTTCATCTGATCGGGTGTGATGAGTTCAGGATCCCAGCCGGTCATCGAGATCCGCGCACCGCGCCGGCCTCTGCCCATCTTGGACACGACCTTGCCCTTCTTGGCCTGGACGCTCGTCAGCCGATAATCAACACCAACCACTAGGCCACGATCTCAAGCGGTCGAGCGCCAGCCAAGACCCTGCGCGCTGCGTCCTCGGTCACCCCTAGCGCCTCGACCATGAAAGCGATCCCGCCTTCGACAGTCAGCGAGCCGGTGGCCACGCGTTCAGCGACAGACAGGCCAGCCAACACCTGGCCCGCTGTCAGCGCTGCGCCACCTGCGCCCGCCTCTGCGGCCAGCGTGGCCCGCTGCTCAAGGTTGAACCGCACCCGATCTTGCGCGGCTTCCTCGCTGATGGCCTCACGCGCTGCCAACTCTTCAGCGGGTGAGGTGATGCCCATCGCGACGAGACGCTCAAGCGCTTGCGCGGCGTGCAACTCATCAACGATCTGCACGGGCTCACGGTAGGCGACTTGCACACCTGACGGCGGGAAGATCTCCACACCGCTCTGCACGTTTGTCCATGCGCTGACGGCGCGCAGGATCCTGGCCTCTGCGCGTTTGCACTCGTTGACCGCTCTGCGGCGCTCAACGTCTCGGTCGAGGTTATCGAGCCGCTTGGCCAAAGCGGTCAACGCGCTCGACTTGAGCACCGTGGCCGGGCTCAAGCCCTGCATGGCCACAGACATCTTGAGATAGTGATCAACCACCAGCCGATAGCCATCGAGCCGGGGATCCGCTTGTGCGAACTCGAACGTATGCTCTGGATCGCTCAGGCCGATCACCGTCTCAGGCCCAAGCTCGATCTCGCTGGCGGTGGCGTGAGGGAGCCCGCGTACAACCGCCTGGCCGTGTGCCTGCATGAGTGCGACAACGCCGATCGAGGTCTGATCAGACGATACGGCCCGCTGCGCTAGTAGCAGTGACTCATTGGCCGGACTGAAGAACTCACCCGGTGCAGGCAGCGCACCACGCAGCCGCACGGCTGGAATGAACCCCAGCGGGTTGCTGCCGTCATCGCGCCACAGACCCTTACCAGCCAGGTCACCCGGTGCGGTGGTTGTCCACACTGCCGTGGTGGGCGTGATAAGCGCAGTCGCAAACGACGTGATCCCGGTGGTGGCGTCTTGCCCCACGGGCAGCCGGACAAACCACTTGCTGACGTCGTCCTCATCATGGCTTGTCGGATCGGCCAGCTCGACGGACTGATCTTGAGGCGGCACCAGCAAGAGCCGCACCCCTCCTGACTTGGTGGGCCACGCCCAGACCGTTGAGTTGTTCAGCGCGACAACCTGCTGATGCGCGTTGAGCATGGTTTCATCGATGCTGATCTCTTTGTAGATCTCACGCATCCGATCGGCCTGATCCTCTGACAGCCCGTCAAAGGTGCGCTGAGGTGCGTTCAGATACAGTTGCGCCTGCTCAAGAGCCAGCCGCCGCACGAGCGGGATCGGTTTGAGCGTGTGATTTTTCCACGTCACCGGAAACCGGCGTTTGCGCTCTGCCTCCATGTCGCTCATATCGCCACGCAGGTACTGCCACAGAAGCCGCGTGATCTCGCGCCAGGCCAGACCACCAGCCCGGTCAACGTCTGCTGATGAGCCTACGGTCAGGCCCAGATCTAGAGGTGCCGCGTCTGCCATGGAATCGATCCAGGGTATAGGTTGATCGTGTGCGCTCTGCCAGCACCACGCAGGCCATGCGGAGGCAATCGCTTGCGTGGTCGCTGATCCCGTCTTTTTGGCAGCGCATCGTGTCAATCGTGCCGTCGCTGCGCTGCTTGTACCTGTAATTCAACATGGCCTTGATGAGCGCCCGGCGGTCCTGACGCGCTGCAATGCCCGTTGACAGATATAGCATAGGCGGGCCGTCCACAGGATCGAGCAGTGAGTTAACCACAGCGATCCCGCTAAGAATGCTTTGCTCCTCTTTGCTCCGCATGCGCGAGACCTGCGCGGCCGGGAACTGCTGCAAAAGCCAGGACATCTCAGAGCGCACCGCACGATCGCCCACTGCCCAATCGGGCGGTCGGCCATACTGCGCGCAGCGCTGGACGATCAGCTGACGGAACTTGACAGAACTGGTGCCGCCATCAGGGCACATCTCGTCAAAGACAATCAGCGCCCCGTCTGGCTGTTCAGCCAGAAAGATGATGTGCGGGTTGGCATGCCCCCAATCACATGAGATGGCGTACGGCGTCTCAGGGTTGTGCCGATACGGCCTGACGTGATCGTCACGGCTGAACTGATACACAGCCGCTTGAGGCTTGAGAACATCACCCATGACCTCACTCTGATACATGCGCTTCGAGTAGCTGCGCTCCATGTTGGCGATATAATCACCAGGCAGGTGCGTGTTGCTCATGCTCGATGCCTTGATCGTATACCAGCGCCTCAGCTCGTTCTGCTGCTCTGACTGCGGCAACCCTCGTGCAGCGTGGCGACGCTCGACAAAAAGCGCAGGCAGCCCGCGCAGACCCTTGGGCGTGGTGGTCGCCCATAGACCGCGCATCCTGGCGCGCGGGTCACGCAGGCGCCCCTGCAACACGTTCCAGATGTAAGCCGGATCGAACGATACCTCTGACTCATCGATCGTGGCGTAGCCACAGGTGCGGCCACGCAGGTGCTCGATCTTACTGAAGGACCGCCATGCAATCGAGCCACCACACACAAGCTCTGCCTCTAGCCGGCTGCGGACATAGCGCCGCACGATCGGATACCCGGCCTTATGCATGCGCTCGACAGCGATCTCGAACTCAGGCAACAAGGTGCTGACGCACAGATCGTAAGTCGGACCTAGTGCAAGGCCGGAACTTCCCGGATTCATTACACAATATATCAGCAACTCATAGACTGACCATATGGTTTTACCAGAGCCAACACCCGCGCAGAAAAGCTTGAACGACGTTGCGCCCGGCCCGGCACCAGCCAGGTGTGCCCGCAGCTGATGCGGCAGCGGCACATAGCCCGTGGCGGCGCTGATGAGCCGCAGAGCACCTAGCCGGTCGTGGTTGTCACCAAGGCGCTGCCGCAGTTCGAGCCAACCCTCACGGGCGTTAGATGAGTTCGTCACCCGTATCGGCCTCGTCAAGGTGAATGGCGCGCAACTCTGGCGGCACCTGCACCAGGGCGGCGGACGCGTCACCGGTGCCACCGGATGCCAGGGCGATGCGAAAGAGCAGCCGCAGGTGCTGAGAGATCCTGCCGCCCGCGTCACCGCCGGCGCTTTGATCGATGATGTCCGCCATGAGCTGCGCACCGGTCACGGCGCCAAGGTCACGCATTGAAAAGCCGCCACGGTCAACGATCTCGTCGACCCGCTGCCGGATGCTTGCGGGGTAGAGTTCACGCACAGACGACCAGGCCAGCGGCACGTTGCTGGCTGCGTCTGCTGCCCGCCTCTGGTCTTGGCCTGTCCGGCTTGGCCTGCTCAACGCATCACCTCACCGGCAGCGATCCGCCAGTCGCGGATCCACTCGTCGGCCACCTCTGCGACTGAGGCCGCATAGTTGCGAGCCTCGACGATGGCAGCGGCAGACTGTGCAGGTTCAGAGCCAGCGCGCCAGAGGTGGCGCCACAATGACGCGTTGATCCAGTCGTGCAGCCGCTCCATTGATCGCGGCTCGATGAGCGCAGCGCGCCCGCGTCCAACATCGACCACCAGCCGCACCGGCGCCCTGATGGCGGCAGCGGTCTGGCTCGCTGGGCTGCCGCAGTAGGCGGCGAGCAGCACCAACCGGCGTTGCTGGTGGCGCAGCGGCACTCCCTGCACCTCGTCATTGAACCTGCGCAACTGGCGCCAGGTGTCTGACGTCACGTATCTCACAGACCAGCCACCCAGCGGATCCAGCTTTCGAGCCGACACAGCACCAGCCATTCGGCCCGGTCATCACGCCAGACGACCACCGGCTCCCGGCTGTCTGTGTCGTTGCAGGCTTGGCGCCAGGCAGACCGGACGTTGACCCGCTTGCCGATCTTCACCTCGATCCAGATGCCGGGCACGCCATCGCAATCCGGTGACCGGGCACCGTCCGATTGATTCGACCGTGAGACGTCATACCCCGCAGCGCGCAAGATGTTGCATACCTCGCGCTCACCCCGTGCGCCTTTGTTCCTGCTGCGTCTGCCGCTCAATCGTCTGCCTCCAGCAACTTGGCCCGGTGCTCGATGTACCTGACCCGCTGGTCAGCCTCAGCGCGTGCGACCTCGGCGCGTGCTTGCGCTGCCATCAGTTCCGCACGCTTGCCGGGATCCATGAACTCAGCTGGCGCACGTCGCGTCAATAGCCAGGTGGCTGCGCGCCAGTCTTTGATCCCGGCATCTGCCACGCGGCTGACCAACTCAGCAACGCTCTCGGCCTCTGCGCGTGTGACGTCATTGCAGAAGTTGCGATATATGCCGCGCCTTTGTTCGCGACCCTTGGCCAGCCATCGCGAAACGGTAGCAGGGTCAATACCCACGCACGCGGCGGCACAACTGATCGGGATGCCCTGCCGGACAAAGTCAACGATCGCCTTGCGCCGCGCCGGCGTGCACTTGCTGCGACGTGTCCGCCCGTCAGCCATCGTGCCCGGCCTCTCGTGTCACGCCCATGGTGCCGCCTTGTACCTTGTCCCCTGTACCTTGTATTCCTGCACCTTTCACCTTCCCCTTTCACCTTTCAAAAGCGGGGTGCCTCCCGGTTTTCGGGGTGAAAAAGGGGGAGGCCTATGA
>Ga0209434_1001040_pt1 | contig 12703 bp, 17 predicted proteins | sample ETNvirnome_2_300_FD_184068 | JGI IMG/M metagenome (GOLD analysis project Ga0209434, IMG submission 184068) | Marine viral communities from the Pacific Ocean - ETNP_2_300 (SPAdes) (version 2) | ecosystem: Environmental > Aquatic > Marine > Oceanic | place: Pacific Ocean | collected 2013-06-22
GCTCTCGGCGCTGGGGAGTCTAACGCAGAACCGGCTTGGTTCCGCTGTTTTCAATCTACAGGAGACAGCGGCGGCTTCGACGGCTGCGGTATGCTCCTATGCTCAGACCCCGACCATCACATTTGACACAACCAAGTTTGCTGTCTCGGTGTGGGTGAAAGTCACAGCTACCCCTGTCAGCGGGGACAGGATTATGAGCTTCAGCCATGGCGGAAAATTCGTCATGTTTCGCTTGTACGACACGGGCAAACCCTACGCACACTGTGATGGTGGCGGTGTGGTGGTTCGTGCCCCTGACCTGGACATCAGAAACAACTGGGCCTTTATCTGCTTTCGACGTACCGACGCTACGACCTTCGCCATGACTGCGAGACTCATCAGCGGTGGCAGTTTCACAACGGTCACCGACACAACCTCAAGCGTCGTTCTCGACACATCGGGCTCGATTGACTGGGGGTGCCAGGGCAGTACATCCCAGGATGGGTTTAGTGGGCAAATGGCAATGCCAAAAATCTGGAACGGTGACACTTTGACTGATGGCCAGATGTCAGCTCTGTTTGAGAGCGGCAAACGATTTTTGATCGGAGATTCATAATGAGCCAATGGAGCTGGACATACGCTCTCATCGAGCTAGACAAAATCGACGACCCGCTACCTGCGGCTATCACCCGCTTCGACTACAGCGAGACGGATGAAGACGGCAACGTTACCCACGTTCATCCAACGTATCGACAAGCCGCGCGCTCAAGGCAGGTAGGGCTGGGAGCATCGAACGACACGCATCAGATTGTGAAGTTCTCACAGTTAGATTTCGATGTGGAGATACCGGCGTTGCAGGCCGAAGGGTTCTCGCTGATGCCCCAAGGCAAGGCCGCTGCGTTGGTCTCGTCATGGGCACCGGATGAGGATGAGTGATGGACCCCGAGTCGATAGCTGGTGGCGGCATCGTCGCCTGCGTCGTCCTTGGATTGCGCCTCGCAGAGCGCTACCAAGAGAAACGGTCAGTCAACGGGTCTACATCCAAAATCGATACTAGAATTGCTTTAGCAGAGCAGCAACTCACTGAGCTGAAAGAAGACATCTCTAAGCTCACAGACAAGGTTGTTGAAAACCTGAAGCTGACGTATGAGTTGCGTGAAAAACAAATTGTTGCACAGGCTGTTAACGATGCCCTGAAGAAGGGCAACAGTCAGCACGATTCTGGGGGGTGAGATGATTCAGGGACAATCTAAAGGGATCAAGTCTTCAGAGTTTCTGCTCTGTTGCATCGCACTCATCATGGGAGGTGTCGGAGCTGTTTGGTCCGATAGCCAGCTAGTTCAGGGGATCTGTGGCCTTATCGCCATGGTGAGCCCAACTGCTTACGCAGCCTCCCGTGCAGCTGTGAAACGAGCGCTCGTCTCCAGCCAGGGGCTGCAGGAGGTTGCTAAGCTGGGAAAGTTGCAGGATTGACTGATGGGGCGACGCAAGCGCTTGAGGCTCTGGGACAAGATTCAGTTGTTGGGTTCCTTGGGCTACATACTTCTGGCTCTAATCTTTCTGAAATGCGGGCCGAGGTGGTTGGTGAGATGGCTGGAAGAGTCACTGACGGACTCGACGCCTTTGCGCGTGGGGCGATACAACTCGACGACAATCTAAACTGGTCAGCATCCGCTGGCTTTCGATGGAGATTCTAATGCCGGTGACCTATGCATATGGAACTAAGCCAAAGCCTAAAAAGGTGAAGCCCAAAAAGATTAAGGCAAAGAAGCCAAAGAAATGAGCAAAGACGCTTGGCCCGGGAAGTATTTCAAAGCCTCTGAGTTTGCCTGTACGTGTGGCAGATGCGGGCTCACTGCTGTGCGTCCTGAGCTAATCGCGATACTCGATAAAACCAGGGCACACCTTGGCGTACCACTGCAGATAAATTCTGGAGTGCGATGCCCGACCAGAAATCACTTAGTGAAAGGCGTGAGCACCAGCCTCCACCTGCCCTCTGGTAAGGGTAAAGAGGAGATGGGCTATGCTTCTGATGTCACCTACTCAAACCCTGCCTTGCGAAATCCGCTAAATATGTGCCGGCTCTATATGGCGCTAGAGAGCTTCGGTCGTCCGATTAGTCTTGGACTGGGCTGCTATCCGTCCTTTACCCATGTGGATGTGAGGGGCTTACTGGGCCGAGCTGCCGCCCGGTGGTGTGATAAGCACTTCGCTTTTCCGAGGCTCTCAGATGTTTAGCACCTCAGACGAGTTGAAAGAGCGTGGTGTTTTAGAGGTTGAGGGTGTTCGCGCAACTGGCACCATTCAAGGCCCGCTCGATGGTAAGGGCCAGAGGCTGCAGAACATTGCAACGCCAACAGCTGCCACCGATGGGGTCACCAAGGCTTATGTTGATGGGTTCTATGAGTACCTCGTAGCCAACCTTCATATAGAGAAGGCAGCCTGGGGTGCTGGTATAACCATGGATGTCTTCCCCTTGCCTGGTACGCCTTCAACACAAGCAGACTGGGAAGCAGTCTCAGCCACCTGGATGTGTACAGACAATCAGCACAGCTCGGGCTCTGACCCGACCTTCGACGTACGTCTTGGGTATATCGATGCCAACACCATCACGCAGGTTTCAGTTGTTATCGATGAAGAGGTGATCACAGCTGCGAGTATTGGCGGACAATGCACCATCGACAGCTCAGCGGTAGCCTACCAGTCAGCGGGCCCAACAGTCCTCTATCTTCAGGTTGGTGATGTGGCGAACACTGAGATTAATAACGCGGGCAAGTTTGCCGTGAGCATCCTACTAAGGCGACTTATCGGGTAGGTCGTAAACACTGACCAATGGGCGGCCCATGTTGTGCTTACAAAACGGGCAGGTGATATCGCCTTTGTATCTGTTGTCACACCAAATGCAGCGGCGCTTCTCCCCTGGTTGCTCGTCCTGAATTTTCGCAAGCAGCCCCTGAATTCTCTGAGCTGTGCCGTCATGCACTTTCTCATTTGATTCCCAGAAGCCAATTACCTCATCGAGCGTGTCAGCTATCTCCTGCATTAGGTCTTCGAGCATTTTTCTGTATCCTTCTTTGACTTGGGGAGATACCCCAACATCCTCAGCACCTCGAAGGCTTCATCAGCCCCCTCACAGACGTACACTTTCCAACCACAATCTCGCTCTAAAATGCGATGCCACTTCTTTTGGTTGTCAGAAACCCGCCCGCCCTTCCGTCTTTTCATTTCGATGGCAGTAGGGACTTTGAATTTGGGTGAAGGCTGCGGCAGCACCAGGTCAGGTACTCCAGCGGCTAACCCTTGTTTTCGAAGCTGTGCGCCATGGATCTTGCTTCGAGGGTTATTGGGTACAGCGAAGACAGGCACGCCTTCAGTACGGAGAGCACCAACCACGCGGCTCTGCTCCTGAGCTTCGGTAGGCATCGAGCCTTTTTTACGTCGCTTCTTTGGCTTCTGCGCCTGCAAGAAACCCAAGGGTGTCCATAAATCTGCCACTAGAATAACTCTCTCTGGCTTCCCCTTTAACCTAGCCATGCATTGGCCCAGTCTTCACAACCTTCTCTCTGCCCCTGCTCCGTCAACTCTACACCGTGAGAGGTGCAACGCCAGTCGCCATCTTCCCCATCTAGAATTGGCTCTGAGGATTTGCAGGTTCGACAATTCTTATTGATGCCAAGGATTGGATCCGCGTCCCCTCGTCGATGACAAATGCTGTTGTGATTACACCATGCACATTTGAAGAACTTAGGGTCTTCATTGATTTTGGGTGGTAGCTCGGGACTCATTAGCACAGCACGAGCTTTGTTGATTAAGCTGGTGGCGTATGCCCCATTGGCTGGGGTGATGAGGTCATCAATATCCCTTCCACCGGGTGTTGATACCGTCAAATAATGGTGCTCGATGTCAAATTTATGACAGTAGAGCATCGCTTGACCGTAGTAGGTCTCATCAAAAGCATAGAGCACATCTTCATGCCGACGCTTGTCCTTGAGTCGCCCGAATGCTCTGAACTTCTTTTCGTTGACGGCTTTGCATTCCCAGATGGCTGGACCGTCAATGTCAGGGTGGCCTTTGATGACGCCATCGATGTGACCACGGAAATGGCCACCAAGATCAGAGAAGCCGTATTGGTCACCATTGCTTTTGTGCGTGAAGAGCTGCACACCTGGCACCCTCTTGATGCGCTCAGCAATGATGTCTTCAGTCTTGTGACCATCCTCGAACCGAAACAAGGTAGCAGCTGAGTGAATGTCATCCGAGGCCCAGCGATGAGTGAGCATCGCTTGCTTTTCGCACTCCGCACCGACACCACTGGCACCGATATACCCTCGGGCCTTGTCTTCTAGAGCCTTAGCCTCTGCGGCTTGGCGAATCATATCAAGTAGAACAGTCATGAGAGTAAGAGAGAGGGGTCCGTTTTGGCAAAAAGAGGATAAGAGTGGACCCCTCTCCAAGTCACCACGGTATTTCCTGAGTGCTTGGTGCAGAATTTACCGGGGTGGAATGTTCGACCACAACACCGGGCATGGTCGTCGTTGCTGTTTGGACTGCTTTAGTGTGAGCTGCAGACGCTAGTGGATTGCAGTACTTTACGAAGTTGTAAACCTTCGACGAGTCACTCTTGCTAGTGAATTGTCTCACGGCGACTTCGACAGGTGTTTGAGACACCATTTGGCTCGGGTGCTGAATCTCGTGGGAAAGACCAATGGAGTCGTAGACCTGGCCAAGGCTGTTTTTGTCCCATTGTCGCTTCTCCGCGTCTTTGGATTCGAGGCGGTATTTGTTCCAGACCCTACGCCCCATATAGGGTTCGCTCTGGATGGTGAACTCAAGCTCCCACTGGTCGTCACCGTCAGGGTGCTGACTGATAGAGCCACCGGACACAATTGCTCGATACTTGCCGTTCGGGATTGGCGCAAAGGCTTGAGAGCCTGCATGCGGTTCTCTCTTTTCAAAATCGTTACGTCCAAAAGTTGCCATGGTGGGATCCCTCAGTTTGCCTGCAGAATGGCATTCGCCATCTGGCCAAAATTGATTTTGTCATTTTCGATAAATTGCGGAAGCATTCCGCTTCGGTCTTTTGCCGTCCAGCGTCCGCAGGGATTGCACTGCATCCGGCGAACAGTCTCACCCTCTTCATTGGTCACCACTTGCAAGGCAAACACGAAGTCCACGTAGTACGGTAGCCGGCTGCTCAGCTTAGACCCAGGCATCGCTGGGCCAAACATGATGCGTCCTTGCTCGTCAGTTACCTTGTCTAGCTCACAGACATAGATGACATTTTGCGGCAGCTTGTTCAGCTCGCCAATGAGAGTCAGCACCCAATCCTGAGTATTGCCATAGGCTCTCATCGGGTTTGACTCTTTGGCCTTCCCTGCGTTGAGATGCTGAGTGGCAGCTGCAGTGAGTGAGTCAACCCAGATCCACCGGACGTGTGCAGCTTCGGGGCTCTTGAGGTAGCCAAGCAGGGCATCAATATCGTGCTCTGTTTCAATTGACCAAACAGGGATATCGAGACCACGCAAAGCAAGGGTGCCGTTGTCAGCGTCAACGAGAAGCACTGAGCTGTAATCACCCTTTGGGACACAAGTCCGCACCAGTGTTGTCTTCCCTGAAGCGCTTTCGCCAAAGAGCACACCAGTGATTTTTACAGCGTTCTTCTTCTTAGTGGATGTAAGTGGCATAGGTTTCCTCTGTGAGTGAGGTCTCAATATTGCACGAGTCCCTGACAGGATTACCCGGCTTCTTTAAATGGATTAGGGAGCGTCTTAGGCGCATGAGCTTCCCAGAGAGCAAGAGCTTCATCTTGTGATATCTTTCTCAGGTCCCTCATGAGTCTATCAGAGGCTCTTTCACCTCCTCTGAACACGGTAGGGTCATCAGACATCATGTAAAACCAATCATGGTGCTTCATCCTAAGCACTAGATTCAGGTCATCACCTGTTGGCAAATTCGGACATGAGCTGGAGGTTGAATTCGTAGGCATAGAAGGTGCTCCTTTTGAATTTTTCAGTGCTATCGTCTTCACGTAAATCCCCATCGTACTGACCAGCATCGGCAGGACGAAAGTAGGGCCGGCGCTTCGTGAGGTTCTTGCCGTCTTTCTTTGGGGGCAGCAAGACCTTTTCATTCTTCATCGCTCGGACAAATGGCAGGTGTGGGCGACCGTTTAGAATTTTCTTGAGTCCAGGCAATGGCAACCAGAGCGAGGGTTCTCCCTTTTCTTTCACAACCAACCAGCCTACTCGGGTGAGCTTAGGCGATTGCTGCTCGTGGTACTCGATAGAGCTGCCGGGCTTAATCTTCTCCTGTACCTCAATGATGTCTCGACCAATGCGGGCATCGACATAATCAAGGAGGAGCTTGGCAGCTATTTCGGTCTCGCTCAGGTTGGTAGCACTCAGGTCTTGGTTGAACTGGGAATGGAGGAGATGGATGGTATGGGCAGGGTGGAACCACGACGGGAGGATCCCCCACTCTTGGGCGAGGGTACCAGCGAGCTGTACGAGGGCGAACCTCTTGGCAACTCGCTTCTCTGTATTGGCCTTGAGCCCAACGCTTCTAACCTTGCTCAGCTCGTTAAACCTCTCCACCAGCTCCTCGGGTCTCTGGTTCATTAGTCGCTGAACAAAGAGCACCCCAGCATGCCCGTAGTTCTGGCGAACCTTAGAGCCAAACTGGCGTAACCTATCCTCTTCGAGCGTCGCTGTAATCCCATCACCAGTGCATTGGATATCCACCATGCGAACACGCTGACCTACCATCTCATCACGCTTTGAGCGTCGGATGGTTTCATCAATGGACTGCTCACCCGTTGAGAGCAGTAGGGTCTGCCACTTCTTAGCTTTTCGCAGCTCTCTGGTCTTCGTCATGGTGCTCTTACCGACACCGTGAGCCAGGATGTAGCAGGCATCAGCTACGTCTTCGTCATCCGCTTCTTTCGACTCATCGAGTATCAAGGGGATGTCGTTGTACATCGAAGCCACACCTTCGAGCCCGTTCTTGCTCGAATACCATTTCTGGTAGAACAGGTCGTCAGCTCCTCGGGCATGGTAGACCGGGCCCCACACTGAAGCTCCAGCTCTAGCAGCCAGCGTCTTACCTTTCGAGGATTCGCCATAAGCGTGGAAGCCCCCAGCCTCAACAGACAAGAAGCGCAGGAGAGGAGCGGCAAGCGATGCCATGACAAAGAATAGGCTCAGCTCATGGCGCTCGAATCTGCCCTTGCTGTTTGGCAGGGAACGCAGCTCGTGGAGGGCATCGTGCCAGCCCTGCAGGGTTCCAGCTGATTGAACTGGAGGCAGCAGCGCTTCAGGGTCCGAGCGGAGAACCTTGGCCCCTTGCTCCATGCCGATAACCTTTTCAGGCAAGGCGAAGACTGGCTGATTCGCTGGGCCAAAGGCGTGACCTATCCGGCCCATGTTGTAGATGAGCCGAGGGCTGTTCGAGTCAATGAGCCAAGACAAGAAGTCAGTCTCTCGGGTGTCCCTGGTGGAGCGGCTTGGCAGGATGTTGATACCCCACTCACCAAGGGCATCCTTTAGCTTGGCCTTGGATGTGAGCTTGGCGGCAGGGATGAAGATGTCTTCAGTCTTCGAGGAGCTTGGTCGTTTGATTCTGAGCAGAATCCCGAATTCCCCGCCATGCAGACCGGCGACCCGACCGAGCACGCCAATGGTTGAAGGGGAGATTTGACGAAGAAGGTATTTCTCAAGGGGCACCGGAATGGTTCGCACCTCGGTGACCGTTTTACCGTCTTTGATTTCCTGGCGAGGGCTGAAGTCCTCAACACCTCGACGAGCGGCAGCACGCAAGACAAAGGCATCGAGGCCCTTTATCTTCTGCGGCAGGTCACGCTCTGTTAGCTCTTCGAGGTAGGCACCGGACGCACGGTTGACTCGTTGGGCGAAGAAGGTGCCATCGTCGCGAGTTGTGATGAAGTTATTGTGGGTCTCAGTGTGCCACTGCACTTCGCCGAAAATTGACGAGTCAGCGGTCTTGTGTTCATGCGGCCAGATCTCCATTCGTGCTTCCCCCTCGAAAAAATTTATTCGTAGCGCTCTCGATGGCTTCAACGAGTTCCCTCTCGTATTCGGCCGATGAGCTATTCCATGCGCTCGTCCAGTGCCTCAACAAATGATGCTGCATAAAACAATAAATGGTTGAAGGCAGAAAACCGTGGCGAACCATTGACGCTGCGGTCTCAAGCATCCACATATGGCGGCCACCCTCTTTGACAACCAGGGCGGCCTGAGCACGCCAAAGCGAACCCAACTCTGCAGGTGTGCTGCTCTCTCGCTGCTCTTTCCACCCACTGGCGGTTAAGACGCTTGTGTTTGTGCCGGCCCTCGGAGCTTCCCCAAGCTCAGATGCAATTGCAATCAGAAAGGTGTTGAGCTGGTCGCCAGTAATCTCAGGCAGCTCATCGCGTGGTATGTCCAGCGGGCTGAATCTCTCCCAATGGTACTCGCTGCCAGACAAATGAAGACCGAAGCCAATCAGATAACCCCAGGCTAATGGACCATCGCCAAAGACATCGATCTCAGTATGGTGGATATTTATTTTCGTGTCGTTGAAAGCTGCGCGGCCAGTTGCACCAGCGTAAAACGCCTTCTCTTTAGGCACGCCAAACTCACCACGGACAACCAAGGGGGTGTGACCCAGAAACTCCTCGCGAAGCTCCAGGTAGCGCGACACCTTGGCAGGGTGCTTATAGTCGGAATCAATGACAAGGAGGGAGTTGGCGGGCCCGGCCATAAAGCCGACACCCGCACGTCTCCCTTGTCTCGCCCAAGCCTCGCAGATCTCAATCTCAGGGGGCTCTTTGGTATACAACTGGTTATGATCCGACACGCAGCCAAGCGGCTTCTTTGCACCTGGCGCGATTGGGATGGTGCTTTCATAACCGTTCTTTCGTAGAGGCTCCCAGGCTTGAGCGAAATCAATCATCAGTTCAAAACCTTCCTAAGAATTCCCATGGATGGCTTTTTTGTGTCAGCCACTGGCTTGTCCATGGTTTCAATGGCTTCGTGAAGCGTCTCAACAACAACATTCATGAGAGCACACACCTCTGAGTAGCTGGCGCAAGTCTCTTCGTGTCGCTCGTTTGGCCGACCAGGCTCACCCCTTCGGTAAAGCAGCCAGAAGTAAAGAAAGCCATTGAGAAGATTAGACATCATTTTCTCAACGTGCTTGCCCTCCTCAGTGCCAAGCCAAGAAATCATCGCTTCGTCGTCAATATCTATTTTAATCTCGTCATCATTCATGGGTGCTCCGGTGACAAGTGTTAGGTAGTCAGACATAGGTATCCCCTAGACGGACCTAGCCCGTCTTATAAAATTGGTGTGGTGTTTAGGCAGTGCCTAGCTCGCTGCGGCTTGCTCGTCAGCCTCGGGCATCTCTTCAGACGTCGGCGTCAGAATCTTACGCATCTCAGAATTAGGAATCTTCTGATAGCTGGTGCCAGTCAGGCGGATGGTTTCAATGATGCCACGCGCAGCCCATCGCCAGACGGTGGTGTGCGGCTTGTCGAGAAGCTGAGCAGCTTCTTGGATGGAGTAGAAAGGCTTCTTTGGGTCCAGCTTGCAGTAAGCACAGATTTGGTCAAATTCCATTAGTATTCCCTCAAATTCAGATTTTGCACCCCTGCAGACTCAGGAAATCCCTGATTCCGTTTGACGCGGTGCAGTATATTTATCAAGTTAGTTGACGTGAGGGAGTGGGTCAGCTAACACACTTCTTGTGTTAGGTCTTAGATGAATCCAAAAGGTTTCTCCAAGATTAGGGGGTCGGTGTAAAAAGCCGGCTCCCGCTCCCTAGCAACTTTATGACAAGACAAGGCTGCTGAGTCTTGTGGTTTGCATTCTGAATCCCCGCTTCTCTGTGTGTCCCCTGGCCCATTACGAGCGCCACCCGACGATGCAGAAACGAGGTCCCAACCTCACTCGCACGTTTCGTCCCTACCTCTCATTTTCACAGGGCATGCATGATTGCAAATCTTTCTGGCTTCTCCACGCATCTAAACTGCCCTGTCTAGGTGGTCAAAAGTACGTAGACTCACAACGTTTTCATGGCTCGCATGAATTACCGTTTTGAGAAGGTGGTTGGTCCACGCTTCGAAGATGCGGAGCTTGGCCGGAATGAATTGACCCTTCATGTAGTTGAGCGCTGCCTTGGAGATCCCCTCGGGGGTGTGAGACACACAGAGGTCAACCTTCACTGAATCCTGATCCAGCTCGTCGATGCATGTGGTCATGAACGTGGTGCGGATATCGTGAGCCTTGAAAAGCTCCTCGACACCTGCAGCCCTCTGACGCTTCTCAATGCGAGAGCACCACTGGGTGGGGTTCATGTGCGCGCAGAGCGGGAAAACAAAGCCACGGGGCTTACGAGGCCCAAGAACAGCAAGAGCTTCAGGCACCAGAGGTATAGCATGCTTGCGAGGATGCTTATGCTTCTTGATGTAGTCAGCCGGCATGCTCCAAAGGTCGTAGCCCCTCCATTTGGTGACGTGCTCCCAGCGCATTCCTCGCACCTCTTTGGCTCGTTGACCCGTGAGCAACATAAACCGAACAGCTCGCGCCATGTCATCACTGGTCTGCTCTTCCTCGGTGAAGCGGGTGCCAATGTAGACAGGCCAAGCGCACTGCCATGCGAAACGGATCTGCTCATGGTTGAGCATTTCGAGACGCTTGGCGCGGAGCCTGCTTGGCTTCCATTTGATGCCGTCGAGGGGATTTCGCCGCTCATCAGGGAAGAAGCCGAACTCTCTCGCAGTCTCGAAGATTTGACGCATGCCGCTTTGATATTGGACATCCGCGCTGGCATACCTGCCTTGCATTCTTTTGATCACGGGGGTGAGCAGCTGCTTGTTGAAATCAGTCAAGGGCAAGTCCCACCAGAAGGCTGGGGTGTGCTTGAGAATCAGGCTGTTTTGCCCTGGAGCTGAAACCAGCTTTTTGGTCTCGGTTGCTTCTTCGAACCATTTCGCGTGAGCTTCCCGCAGGGTCCAACCCCCTGGGCTTTTCTGATTCTGGTGGATCTGCAAGCTGAGCGCTTCGGCTGATTTCTCCCGCTGCATCTGCTCAGCGATCACCGATGCCTCTTTGAGGCTCATCATCGGCCCAACGTCGCCGATTTTCGTCACCGGACGGACGGGCTTGCCTCTCTTGGCCGATGCCTCAACATCCTCCCAGCGAACGACCCAGCTCTTTTTGCCTTTCGCTGTGACTTTGCATCCGAGCCCGCTCCTCCGAGCAGAGCAAAATTTAGTGTATGGCTCGCCCGTCGTCGCGAGCGCAGCGATGCCTTTTGAAGTGAACTTCATAGGTGATCTCCAATGTGTTGTTGCATGCATTGCATGCGTTGCAGTGTGTTAGGCCCCAATCCAGAGCAATGACCAAAAAGTGACCATTGCGCTGGAGTTGTGTGATGGGCGCGTGGAGTTTGTACTTCGGAAAATGGAGTAAAAACAAGCGTGTTCCCACATACGTGGCTCTCGTTGCTTTCACCAATCGCATGTGGGATTGAACATGTTTCTAGTCTTCTCTCCAATGAAATCAGCCACTTATTGTAATGAATGGTCATTAATGCTTTCGCTGGTGACCATTTAGCAAAAGGTAGTGATGGAGTTGTGGACTTAGAGAGAGAGAGAGACTCCGATATAGGGGGGTGTATAATATAATAGAATAGAAAATTCTTTACTTTAAAGTAGTCCATCATCCCCACAACTCCACGAGAATCGCGCAGAGCCAAGCCGCAGCTGGCTGAGTTCAAATGGCCCAAGTCCATCATTGCCAAAGAGAAGTCCAACATGCCCATCACGGGATTGTATCATCAATTGAGTTAGATGTCTTGGGTTGCGTCGGCTGCACCAGTCTCCTGGCTGGATGTGACTTTTGAGCAATCAGCTGGACATAGCGGTGAAGCGTCGTCGGACAACGGTGACGACTCACGGCTTGGACTTCATCAGCTGAGGCACCGGCAGCGATGCACTCAGTTATGAACCCATGGCGCAAAGAGTGAGGTGACATCTGGGGAAGCTGAGCGCGGTTGAAGCTGTTAGCGATGCAGTATTTCACCCCACTGTAGGTGATGGGTTCAGCTAGCCCTTTCTTACCTTGGCCTGAGCCCCAGAAAAGCTTGGTAGACAAAGAACGGTCTTCTAGCTGAGACAAATAAGCCCGCAACCTCTCGATGGTCCGCAGGGGTTCATCACGCGGGATCCAGATAACGGCTCCCTCTCCCTCCTGGTCAGTCTTGCCGTAGGGGATATGGAGCCAGGCCCCCTCTGGCTCAGAATCGAGATCCAGATCTCCTTGAGTGAGCTTGGCGAAATCCTCCAAGCGAAGAGCGCAGATCCACCCGAGTGACATAAGGGCAGCGTCTCGAAGTCCCAGCGGGGAAGCAGGACAACACGACAAGACTTTATGCATGTGGTCGAGTAAGGCAGCCGGAGCTTTCTTGGGCTTCTGCCCCCTGAGCCTTCGGCGGATCTGCTTGAGAGTCCGTTTGACCTCTGGATCCAGACAAGGGTTCTCGCCGGGCATCTCATCGTAGAGGCTCTTGATGGCTTCGAGCTTCCGGTTGATGGTCGCCACTTTGTAGCCGGATTTCCAGAGGTGAGACAAAAAGCCTTGGACAAGGTAGGGCTTGCCGGGTTGTGGTTGCTCGCCCGATTGGGCCAGGTAGAGGGTGAATTGTTGCCAATCGGCAGCATAGGCTA
>Ga0209434_1001041_pt1 | contig 12688 bp, 6 predicted proteins | sample ETNvirnome_2_300_FD_184068 | JGI IMG/M metagenome (GOLD analysis project Ga0209434, IMG submission 184068) | Marine viral communities from the Pacific Ocean - ETNP_2_300 (SPAdes) (version 2) | ecosystem: Environmental > Aquatic > Marine > Oceanic | place: Pacific Ocean | collected 2013-06-22
GATCTTCTCCATAATTTTGCTGAATTGTTGAGCCACAATAGGCCATTGTCTTTCTTTCATTTAGATATTGAACCTTGTGGATATCACCCAATAATGTGAAATCAAACTCTTCAAAAAATGTATCATCCACGTCGCCATCGAGGCTCCAGTCTATATCTGTCTTTGATCCCCAAACAGCTCCGTGGAAGAGTGCTATGTTTATCTCATCTTTTACAGGCTTTACATCCTTCCAGCCCTCTTCATCAAAACATGAAAAAACACACCAATTAAATCCCTTGATGCCAGTGGGATATACACCTGAATTCTTGTATAGGTGAATATTGGGGTCGTCCAATGCAGAAAGAATAGGTGAAATTGCATCCTGTCTTGACTTATTAAGAATCAGCCCGTCATGATTTCCTAATATTACATGTGTAGGAGCGATGGACGAAAGACCTTTAAACCACCAGCACATATTGTCAATTAGCTCAGGGGAGATCCCCTGAGTCTTTGAATGAACTATATCACCTCCCACATAGATTATATCTGGGTTTAGCTTTTTTGCTTCATTAAAAAAGGAGGTAAAAGATTCTCTGTATTCATCGTGACGTGACAAACCGCGCCAATGAATATCTGCTAGATGTATTATCCTCATATTTAATTTTTAACAATCTTCATGTAATAATAATAAATCTATGAAAGTATGTACAAGAAAATTCACGTTGTTATAGACATGACACATCAAAATATTGATCCGCTTTGTAATTCGCTCACTTTTTGTCTCAGCGACTCTGTTATATTCCATCTTGTTGCTCTGTTTCTTGCACTCTTAAATTCACTTCTAGTCATCTCACCCACATCGTGACTTTTTCCTAATCCCAAAATTCTGACATCGCAACAATATGACTCTAGCATTCTTGCGTAAGCATCAGCTTTATTTTTCATATCTGAGTCGAGTGACAGCAAGACTGGTGTTCTGTTTGCAACAATTCTTTTAAAAAGCAATGATCTTTCGCTCAATTGTGAGCCTAATAGACAAGTGGAATTAGAATTGCACTTAACAAGATCAAACGGACCCTCTACTATGGTTAGCTCTTTAGTCCAATCAATGTTTATTTCATTGAATATAATCGATAGCTTATCAGCTTTTGCATTAATGTACTTTAGTTCAACTGTATCAGAATCAATTTTTCGTGATGAAAAATAATTTAATTCACCGTCATTATCAAATGATGGCATTATGATTCTTCTTCTATGCCTTCCGCTTGTTGTTGTTCCAAATTTAAAATACCAAAGATCTCGGCATGATAGACCCCTTCCATAGAGATATCTTATACAGGCTCTAACATCTGGATCATTCGACGATGTGTGATCACCTAGAAATAAAAAATTATTGGGTAACTTTATTTTCTCTGCGGTTTCATCTAATTGAAAATTTTTGTCAATATCACTATTATCTAAAAAATTTTCTGCAAAATAATTTGCTTCATGAGAGCCAACATATTTTTTAAGAATAAATGATAGTGTTTTTCCTTTAATCCCGCACACCCAGCAGTGACACTGCCAAGTTTTTAAATTTATTGAAAATTTCTTTTTTGAATTTTTTGCTCCGCATCCAGGGCACATAACTGCGATATTCTTGCCGTCACTTGACACACGTGATGATCCAAACACACTTCTAATGAATCTTATTTTACTATCCGTGCTTTTCAAAATTTATGCTCTTAAAAAGAGAGATACTATCTCTTATTCAATATTAAATTCGCTTTTGCAATGACATAAGCGTCTGCCATATCATAACAACCTGGCTGCAAAATTTCCATTCCTTTTCTTGGACCGCTTTTTAATATCTTTACTGGCCACTGGTAGCCTACATCTTCTAATTGCAATGATACCCAGTCTAATACCTGTTGCTTCGTAGTGGCATCACTCTTTCTGTTTATTTTTAATCCTACACTTTTTCTTGCCATATTTACATTTATGTGTGTGGGTTCAATTTTAAGCTTGTCATAACACATATAGGATACTATTCCATTGAATCTTGCAAGTGTCATTAGAGTTCTAGCAGATGATAATCCCGGCCTAAATGCCTGTAGATTCTCCTCTATTACAATTTCTGTCAGCGGATAGTCTATTATTAACTCCAGGAGCTTATCTCCTAGCCTCTCTGCCTTCTTGAATGTCTCTTGGAGCTTCTCTAATGGTACATATCCCATTTCCATCAGGGTACTGTTAGAATGCAAAACACACCAACCTGTGCAGCTTGTTGATACATCAAGACCAAGAATCAACTAGAAATCCTCCTTTATTTTAAAAAGTATCTCATCTGAATTTCTTTTCTTAACAGGTTGAGCTAGCTTTGCTCTCATTATAACATTTAAATTATCATCATGTAGATTAATACCGTCGATATATGTAAATTTTGAATCAAAGTCATTTGCATCAAATGATGCTGATACTAGTTGATATTGTGGATTTGATGATGAATTATGGAGACCAGTTGCACATGGAACATTAACAGTCAGTATATGTGAATTTATTTCTCCTTTGAATGTTACCTTAAACTGATCTTTTCCAAAAAATGGAATATTTGGAGTCTTTATGATCACAAGACCCTCATTATAGAATATATTTCCGACGCTTGCCCATGATGGTTTCGGACCTAGTGTATCTGCTCTATATAGACTTCCACGTCCGTTGTCTCGTAGCGTCATTTTAATTGCACCATCTGATCCAGATAAATTAGAATCCTCAATCTTAAAACTACCGGGCAGAATTCTGTTTCCAAAGTAAAGATTTGATATGTCAAAAACCACAACTTCATTTGAACTAGTGTCCCTGTTTCTTCTTAATATTGATAGACCATCACTTCCAAATGCTGCATCAGACGGGTTTTCTGGTGTTGCCCAGTCAAAAGGCATCAGATTTGAAGCCATGCCTGGGAAAAATTGGGGCGGGTTTCCTCCTGAACCGACAAGATTATTTAAACTTACTATGCTTAGATTTAGTGTGCCCATGTCATCGACAAATAGAGACATCGGATTTTCATTCTCACAAATAACACCATCATCATCTGTGTCAATTGCACCGCTGTTTAGCAGCTCATAATCAGGAAAAAATAGACCGTTATCACAGGGAAGTACTGTTAGATTCCTCTTTCTAACTGATCCAGAATTTATGGACTCTGTCCAAGTTCCGCCGCCGCCGTTGTATAGCTGAGCATTGACAGATGATGAGCCATAGAGATAATAATTAAAGCTCTGCTCCTCACCATTTGCTTTTAACGTTGGTATTCCTAGTGTTAGACCGATGTTGTCTACCATGGTTGGTCCGAGAGTTCCTGTGAGCTTAAAGAGCCGAGGATACTGACTTGTGATGAAATCTCTAGTGAAGTTTTCAAGATTAAGAATGTGCCCACCTACACCAAATGACGCAGATACATTAAATGGTGTTGAAGTTTTCTCTGTCTTTACTGAAAATGGTGTTGTGAGAACTCTTCTAAACCTGCTCTCCTTCACAAAGAGAGGTGGAACATAGAATACTAGGCTTCCTGTTGATGACTGTCCTAAAATTGAAGCGCTATAAATAAGATTATCATTGATATACTCTGTAAAGATTTTGACGTCATGAATCTCAGCATTTAAAGGATGATTTAACTGAAACCCAGTTGGATCTCCGCTGAAGCCGAGATCAACAACCCCTTCTGCTGAAGCAGCGTTTGAATTAAAAAATTTTGCCGAATTTGTTGCCGAGCCTATCACATCAGAGCCGCTATAATAATTGCCCATAAAAAGAGCACCAGCAGATCTAAACTGTGTTGTTCCTCCTCCAACTCCAGGTCGACCTGGGCGAACTGATGCTGAATTTATCTTGAATATGTGAGATTCATCATCTACTCTTATTGAACCCTCTCCGTTATTTATCGCATCTGTTCCCCACCGAATTGATACATGGTGCCAGTGATTTCTCTTTAGAGAGTTATCAGGTGTGACAAATAAAAGACCTGCAGAGCCCGTTGCAGGACCCATCACAACCTGAGTTCCTGAACCTGGAACTGAAGCAGATACTATCTGCACCTGTGAAGGTTCCCAATGCTCACAGCTCTCTGCAAGCTGAAATAAAATTCTGTATCCTCTCGTTAGTCCATTTTCATCCTTGTCTGATCCTGAGATCAGTGATATAGCGTAATAGTTTGGAAGGTGAAGAATTGTGCCAGCTTTGAAGTCACGATCTGATGATCCGTTATGATACCTTGGATTGATATAAAAATCAAATGTAAATGAACCACTTAGCACATAAGGAGGAGTAGACGCCTGAACTTCGATTCCAGATGTCTGACTTCCACCAGCTGTCGGTGCTGTAGGAATACTAGCAGCAGGGTTAGAAGCGCCGCCTCTTGGGCTCTTGCTTGTGCTATTTGATCCCCCACGGCGCGTCCCAGGTCGGAATCCGCTTCCTAGCCCAGGATTCATGGAGATAAGAGTGCTATATCCCCTTAGAGATCCAGAGTTAGGGTAAATCAGAGCAGAGTCACTGGGCACATTTGAAGCTGTGAAAAAATTTAGTGAGTGATAATTCGTGTAACTGTAATCGCATGAATCATAAGAACCTCGATAGAATTGCATCAATGAATTACGAATCATTGATTTTACTATGCTTCCCGTTGCAAGAGCAGTAAAGTCATATTCTCTAGCTGCATCTTCATTTGTGAATCCCCTTATCTCATGAAAAAAGTCTGAAGCTCCGTATCTTTTAATGGGAAGCTCCTTTGTATTTCGTGGAAGAATGCTCCTGCTGTGCACTGTATCCATGATCTTACTCATCACTTTAGAGATATTTACACCGTTTGTATTGTGAACTGAATCTCTAGAAGCACTAAGGACATATCTTGAAAGACTCTCAAGATCATTTGTTACATCTGTCTGGTCGCCCTCGACGAATGTCAGCTGGTCGTAGACTATTTTAAAATCAGTTGATTCCTTGATAAACGGACTAGGTCTAGCAGAAACCCTTGCTGACCCTGACATGTGACTGACAGCTGTATGCGCGACATTTGATCCATCCTGTGCCTTTGAGGACGATGTAAATGTTGTCTTCGGATGAAGTGACAGGGATGAAAATTCAAAAAATTCCGGCGGTATCCTAATGAGAGACACGACAGCTCCCGTTAGAAATCAAGCCTAACTCTAATTGTCAGATCCTTCTCACTATTCTTTTCAATAGGTCTGCTTAATTTTGCAACAGCAAGCAGATTATCATTTGAATCATATAGCCCGACAGCTGTAAAGAATGAGAATGACTGCTGTGTGGATTCCTGGCCTGCTTCTATTACCTGAATATCATTATCAGAGTCAACAAACGTTGGATTTGCTGAATAGTTGAACTCGTCAGCAGTTGCACGGCAGAAAATTAGAGTTGAGTTGATGTTTGTTATATTCTGGAATGTGAATGCTGTCTGTGATCCTGAGCTAAATCTGCAGGAGCAGATGTGATTCAAAATGTCGTCAATAGAGGCAGAGACCATCAGATCTGGGATAAATTTGGCATCTGGATTTCCACTCAATCCGTCCTCAGACGTTCCCTTGCCGCCGAGGTGTCCTCCACCTATGACCATCTTTCCTGTACCGACAGATGCTGGATTATTCTCATTCATCGCTGAGATTGCACCTGATACATGCTGACCGCCTGATAGGATCTTTTTCATGTCAAAGGCTGCGATTCCCTGCTGATAGAACAGAACACCGACAGACTCAGCTGTGTTTGCTGCGTTGACGATATTACCAGCACTGCCTCCAAAGGTTACCTCCTGATTGGAACCAGCGCCTATGTCTGTGAAGATCTTAGATCCCGATATCGTCGTTCTGTTCAGGTTTGTGTACTGGGGTCCGTCTACAGAGCCACCTCTTGCTGTGGTGTCAACGGCGTCGATGCAAGCTGTTGCAAAAAATCTCATTGCAAAGCTCTCACGTTTTATCTGGTCACGTGTGAAAAGCCGCTTAAAGTTGACAAACAGCGCCTCGTCGATGCCGTCCTCAGCTCCAGCATTACTAATTGGTGCTGTAAATTGGTTATCAGCATTTCCTAATAGTAACGATGCATATTGCCTATAGACGTCTACCTTCTCTCTCATCATTATAGACTGTGATGGAAACAAAAGCTTTCCAGCTGAGTCCTGACCTGTCGATGAACCTGTTACAGTTGCACTTCCGCTATAAAGCCCCACAGTCACGTCAAAAACAGGGTTTGCTGTCTGTAAAGTAAAGTCCTGATCAAAAACTGTCTGGAATAGTGATGATGTGACTCCTGGTCCTATTCCGCCTGTTACAAAGACCTGATACTTCTTTCTTGTTGTTGATCCGGAGATGTCCTCCTGTATTACGTCAACGAGCTGATTTAAAAAAGACCTACTTGTCTTAATGTCTGCAGCCGCTATCTCTTTAAATGTTGCCACTTTTTAAAACTCCAACTATTACGAAACCTGAACCTTAAAACTCGTGAATGCTCCTGAGTTCATTCCTGAGATTTCGACAACTTTCTGAACAACTGAGCCGCCCTTCTGCTTATATGTCGTGTGAACAGAATTAGACACAGATTTTGCCTGAATAGTAAATGTCAATGATCCTAGATTTGATGTATTTGTCACGGGATCAGCAGGTATCACATATGTTGCAATATTATCAGCATTAACTGAGTCGGGTCCGCCAACACCGGGAATTGATAAAAATAGATTATCCATCACTATTTTAAATGAGGCATCTGTTAATTCTGGCGCAAGCACACCACCTCCAGAAACTGCCTGATCAACTGTTACCTGTTTTGAGATATTACCTGCTGTTGTTGATCTCACAAGTGAGAGAGTGTTATCCGAAACACCCGTGAGTGACAAATTTGGTAGCTTTGTTAGATTAGGATTGCTTATGCTAACCAGCCTATATTTTAGACCAAGGTTTCCCTGCGTCAGTGCCTCCAGCACAGGAGTATTTTTTTCAATTTTTTCCTTGCCGACTGTTCTACCAAACTTTTTAATTATTGAATAGTCTATCTCATCATCACCTAGCGCAAACTTAACAATAGAAAATGATCCGTCATTTCGAGACAAAAACTGTCGACCAATATCAGTTAAAACTGCATCAAGAATGATATTATTGGTCGAATGATCAAGAAAACCCATACTTTCTCCTCACGTCACAGGTGTAAATCTAGTATACCTGTTCATAAATATACAGACTTTAATTATTCGAAGTAAATAGAATAATATTTTAGTCATCATAAAATCTCACGCAAATGATCCCGACACATCAATCAGCCATGGTACCCAACGTTCTAACCTCCGCTGATGATCCCTGGACCTCTGTCGGAGGAGCTCTAGAATCGGATAGATGAACATCAATAATATCACTCTCCTGCAAATCTGTATTGATTATCTGAAGTTTATATGCTGGAAACTCACCTGTCGATGAACCTCCTGGTGGAAGCTGAAAAAGAATATTTGTATTGCCCTGGGGTGTCTCTTGTGTAACATCTGTAAATTCTGGATCAAAATACAGCTTTATTCTTGAGTGTCCTGAATCTTTCATCGTATCAATAAATGCGTCACCTGACATGTAGATATTTGGATACGGTTTTGGTGCTCCTGAGCGTGATAACAGCTCAACAATTAGCTTATTGGAGAATCTGTTAAAAGAGACCTTAAACTGCATAGAATAGTTTGATGAGAGGCCATGTGCATCTCCTGATGATAGCGCATATATGAATGTTGAATCTTTTGTGAACTGTGTATCAGTAAAGAATTTCTTTGGATATAACATTGTTGTTACAATTGTTGGTGGGACCCTCTCTAGAGGGGGTGTTACAATTGTTGAGTTATCAAAATTATACTCATGAAGTATCGTAAAGGGCTGTGAAATTGAACTTCTTCTAAATATTTGAAACCGTTTAATATCCCGCTGTGAGTTTATGGGAAACTCCCAAAATATAATTAAATTATCATTATTAAAGTCATACTTGAATCTGATATCAATGGGCGGTGGCGGTGGAGCACTTTCAGAGCAAATAACAGTTGCACTTTCTCCTGCTGATGCTATGAGAACTTTTGCCATTATTACTTGATCAGCTGTCCCTCCTGAGGAATCTGTTCTAATTGCCTCGACTTGTGATAGTGATACTGCATGAACTGTGTAGAGATATGCACCACCGTATCTCACAACAGGATCTATTACACTGGTTATGTCTGGTGCGTCAACAGGAATACCTGTCATTCTTCTAAGATTTCCATCAGTTTCAATTTCAAACTTTTCTATAAAAAATCCAATCAAAACTGACCCTTCGTTTGTCTCTTGCAGTGAATTCGCTTGATTAGGGTCGACAGCTTGCTGTGATATCGGTGCGACAAGTGGTTCAAAATCTGTCTCACTAACTGTTGTCGTTGTAGTATCTCCTGCTGTAAGTGTCTGTGATTTCTGGGCGACCTCAAGTATTCCCTGCAGCTCATCACCATAGACATTAACAGCATCTGTTATAGATCCGTCTATAAGATTTCCAAATATAAGATTATTAACATTAAAATTAAATTGTAACTTGCGAACTGATACTAGTGGATCGAATGCGATTTCCTCACCTACATCAGAATCAGAAAAAGTTATGCCAAATGCCTGGGGGTTTTTAAGAACAGATCTAACAGATCCGTTCATGGATGATACAGAATTGCTCATTTGCTCTGCCATGTCACCCTTAAATCCAGAAAATACAGCTGATGAGCTCAAAGCTGAATAGAATGATTTATCTATCCCTGTGTCCATTAGTTTCACACTACTAAATGTTGCATTTGACATGGCCTCTTCAAACATTAGATTATGCGTGTGCATTGAAACCTTGATTTCTTCATGCCATCTAGTCGGAGCTATTGCATTTGGATCACTAAGTGTATCGAATTTCGTAGGAGAGAAGCTAATTGTCACAAATCTAGGTAATCTATCTTGGCTTGATAGAAAATCAAGCTCATCTCTAGTTATGTCATTTATGACAGCACTTATCTGATTCCGGCTTTGATTCTCCTTCTCGTCAGATATAAAATATTCATATGTAAACTTGGCCTCTACATCTGATGGCTCTGGAATGTTTATCAATGTCACTGGTTTTGACGGATACGTCGATGGCATTGCTGCCTCTCCAGACTCTATTGCTACGCCATCTGTTGGAGTTGTTCCCGCGTAGCTATTTGTGTAAAATTCCTGTTCTGCCATTTTTCACTCCGCACTCTGGATATTTTTTAAGATCATTGTCATACTATGGTTTTTTGGATAACTCAGCTGTCACAAAGAAATTGTAAAAGCTAGGATTCTCGAGAGCTTGCTGATCCTCATTTGTATCATTGCCTGTATTTCCAAACTTTGAAGATGTTGGATCACCACTTTGATTTGAAGTGTTCGTTATAGGCTTTGGTGCAGCATGAGATAATGAGGGCTGGCCCAGCGCATTTTCACTCATAAATGCCGGATCTTGCTCGTAAAAAAGCAGACAGAGAACACGATCGAAAAATTTGAGCTGTGTTGCTCTATTAATATATTTTCCAGTACTAAATAGCAATGATCTTGAGATCTCATACCCAAGCTTCTGGTATTGTACGGCCTCTGCATCTGTCTTTGGAAAATACTGATCAAGTGTTAATGCATTTAACATCATGTCATTAAATAGTGATGCAGGGACACCAGAATCCGTTCCAATCCCAAGTGCATTTTCAGTGCTTGCAACAAAGACATCCTCATTCACATCGATTCCGCATGCAAGTCTTAGGTATAGCTTAAGATAATAATCTGACACATGATTCATAAAGACATGATCACGTAGTGCTCTCTGCTCAGCTGTGTGCCTTCCAATTCCCCAAATAGCTGCGCCACCCTTATATGTGTGCGGTGATTCGACTGTATTATTAAACAAACCGTTGGCGACACTAACAGTTCGAAGAGCAAATGTCTTTACTACTGTCTCATTTGCAACGCTGGTAACTGTGCGGTCAGGTATTCCGCTTGATGAATTCGTATCAGCGAATGCTGTAATAGCTGAGTCTTCTCCTGGAATTCCTTCAATTATGAACTTTGATGTGTCAAAGTAATATACAAGTGGGCTTGGATTCTCTGCATCACTGACTAAATTTTTTCTGTGAACAACTATTTTTATGAATGTGCTATCTCCATAATATGAATCACCCAGTTGTGATTCTGAAACATCTCTAAGATACTCTAACATTCCTGATGGCAGGCCTACAACTAAAATTCTGGGTCTGCCTGCAATTTTTTGTGCTTCTGGGCTGAATCCATCTTGAGACATCCATGTCATAAGATTAAGAAATTGATCATTAAATAGTGCCTTTGAAGCCGGCAAGTAGACAGGTCCAGGAGATGCTTGAGAGGTTGCATTCTTAAGCCCATCCATTATCGCCCCAGTTAAGCAGAGCTGATCACGAGTTAAATTCTGACATGCTAATGCGCCATCAGTTGTTGTTCTTAAATTAGAAAGAAGATTACTATGAGTCGCAGTAAGACTGGAAAATTCAGCTGTGCCATCGAGGGGCAGATTTGTCTTGATTGTGTCTCTTGTCTCTACAAGAATTTCTTTTATTCTCTGTAAGTAATGAAGAATGTTGTATATCGCCATGTCCTCATTATTCAACTTTAGCTTCACATCACCAATGAATGACAGCACCTCAAGAGCATCATCCTCGATCTGACTTAGTACTGTGTTACTCAAACCTGATAGATAGTTTCTATCTATGATTTTATCAATTATCGCTTTTCCAGTTACTATACTACTGTAGGCTGTCTTGGTTTTCTGCTCTATATCGCCTCCCTCTCCGGCAGTGCTATAATAATTTAGAGCCTCATAGACAGCCATCGCATTATATCGGTTATAGTAGAATCTCGGAGCAGAGCTCACAGTATTTGTCGAGGTGGCTGAGTTATCAGAATTATAGGCCACGAAGAGTGTGTCCTTCAGAAGCTGAAGGATCACATGCATGGCGACGGCTACCCTTCCATAGTATCCTGGGACGTGATTGGCATCCTGGGTCGACGAGGTGGAATACATTCCGTGTGTGGTTCTTGTCTGGGTGTTTCCTCCCCCCGACGGTGGTTGGTCACTGGAGCCATCATAGAGCCCTGGATCTCCGACGGATCCAAGATCTACACCTGATCTATATTCTGCCTGTATCTGGAAGATTCTTACAGCTCTTGCAGGAACGTCGAATATCTTATCAGGGTATGTTGTTCCTGATCCAATTGCAGAGGCTAGGCTAGGAACGCCTCCTGTTCTGTTGCTCCATCCTAGCTGGGAAGCAACTTCGTTTGCAACATGTGGATGATTTCCATTCTTATCTGGAAAGAGATAGAACGCCTGTGTTGTGTCATCGAGGCAGTATACCACCTCCTGGCCTACACCGTCTGTTAGGTGTGTGTTCCCCCATCGCCAAGCAACTGACGTGTCTGATCCCTGTGAGTTCGGATTTGTGAGAAATGCCCTCCCACCATATCTGGCATTATCTGTAAGTGTGTCCTCAATGTACTCTATCACAACTCTCTGTCTGACATAGTAATGCTGCTTAATTGACTTATTATCACCGTACCCAACACTGCCGTGATCTCTTCCGCTGTCATGTGTTCCCGCAGCATAGTGCACCTGGTATTCATTGCGTGCGATTATCATGTCAAGTAACTTTACGAACATCTCTGAGTTATCTGCTGCAATCATAAAGACCCATAGATCAGCAAGCTGGTATCGACCAGGTGTGCTCATTGCAGCACAGTCTGCGCCGCTTTTCATCATTCCTGAGTTGTTAATTAGCCAGAGTTTGAGATAGTGTACTATCCAATAGAAAAATTCTCCATCTGAGAGAGGATTACCGAGGCTTGCTAGCTTTCCTCCCTGTAGCTTTAAAGCATACCCAGTGATACCGGATGTATCGTCACCTATGAATGCCTCTAGATCCGTTGCATAGTTGATAAATCTTTCTGTGTTGAGCCTCTCACCGTCAGGCGCTGTTAGCATTGAATCGACAAAGAAATCCTTTCCGCTCATGTATTGAGTGCTTGATCCTGGCAGCGTTGATGTCCTGTCAGCAGTCAGAACTCTTATGAGCGAGGTCGGATCACGGCCGACTATGAGGCTGTAGCCGTTACCTGCACCCGTTAGTCTTGTCTTGACTCCGGAAAAGGAACCGTTCGCCTCATACGGTGACGATGTGATATCTCTCGGTCCTGGAATTCCGTTTTCTCCAAAAATACTGGAAAATACGCCAGCAAGGGAAGCAGCAGGACTCGTACCGGCGTCGTTATAGAGACTGTAAAAAAGCCCTGCTGTTTTGCTAGTTACATCATTTGCTCTCGCTAGATGCATGATATAGTCTCGGGTGACAAAGTGAAGACTCGCCGCCACCTTAGTCTTTACATCTATTAATGCAGAATCAAGAAATAAGCTGGACACATCTTCCGGACGAAATTGACCCATTGTTGTCAAACTCGGGGTCGCTCCCGACGTCTTGTTGAGCCTGTCAAGTTCAGCATAGGCTAATTTCCTATAGCTATTTTTCATCCACAGGGGTGTGGATAAACCCATCCCAGCGACTGACCCACCGTTGGTGGGTTGTTCCCTTGCTTCATTATCATAAAGATCGAAGCTTCCCCATATGAAGCATGCCTGTAGATCCTGGAGAAGCTGA
>Ga0209434_1001044_pt1 | contig 12666 bp, 14 predicted proteins | sample ETNvirnome_2_300_FD_184068 | JGI IMG/M metagenome (GOLD analysis project Ga0209434, IMG submission 184068) | Marine viral communities from the Pacific Ocean - ETNP_2_300 (SPAdes) (version 2) | ecosystem: Environmental > Aquatic > Marine > Oceanic | place: Pacific Ocean | collected 2013-06-22
TTCAATGAGTTGTGTACAAGGTTCGATATATTTAATTCTTGCGACCCTGAAATACCACCAAGTTCCAGTGGCGTTAGACCCTCTAATTCTGTTTGTATTTCGTCATCGCCGGGTGGCCTAAACGCCCAATCTGCCGAATATTGGTTGTATGCATTTTCGTCGGTTGATCCAGAAGATTCAAACTGTAACCCGTATCTCCAATCGTCAAACGTCAACACAGCCAGGGTTTCTCTTACTTCATTTACCCACTCGCTACTAGCAAAAATCCGATGCGCACGATAACTTCGAGCCAGCGGCCACTTAATAGGACCAGCAATCGCAAAAAGTTCCGCTTCGGGCAATTCTACGGAGGGTGGCAAATAGCACAAGATAGACATGGTTCCGACATTACCAAAACCAGCCGGAATATTTAATTTGTTTACGCTGTCTGGGTCTATTCCCTGTTGTTGCAAGAGTACGGATATTTCATCTGTAATCGTCAACGCGCTAATAAAGGTTCCCCCATCTTCATCCTCTATTCCAAATGTTGTTAAATATGGCACGGTGTGTTGTTCCTTACGTATCTACGGGGATTCTAAAATCTAATTCAAAGGCATCTTCGATAATACCAGAAATACCGTATTCGTTTTCAATGTTCATCTCCATGTCTGTCCTTGGGTCATAAGGTCTGCGTTGCACATTTGTTGAGAATGTAATATAGTGAAAACCGAACACATAGTTTACACCACTTCCGATCGTATATGACCTGCTTGCGGGGTAATCATGAATAACATCATCACTGTATCCTGCTAAAATCTGTGTACGCCTTCTTGTTCTTCGGGTATAAATCCTATTTCCGTTACTGTCCAACTCGTCGGAACTCACAGAAGAGTCTTGTTCTAAAACTATCATATTTGTGTTAAGTTTATAGAACATCATTGGTGGGGGTTGTCCAAGCCGAGAAATTGTATATTCGCTTTCACAGATAACCGTTGGTCCTTCGGTTTGCCAAGGCATCTGTACATTGAGGTTCTCGCCGTAAGTAGAAAAAACCGTTATCCCACTCTTAACAGCAACTTTCTCCGTACCAACAACTCGAATATATCTGGCCGCATCATCCGAAGGTGAACCCTCTACAACATCGCCACTTAAATCTTTTGCATAATCGCCAGTGGGAACATCGATGGGACCTTCTCCACTCGGAATTTCATATACAACTTCCGTATATGGTGCCTTACAGCCATCTTCCTCATATTGTGAGAACTTTGCTATGGGGAACTCGTCGGCAGTATAATTGGCATAGGGCAAGAAAACCAGTTTTTTGAACGACATAAGAAGCGCACTACCATAAGCGTCTGGGGCAATCGCCACCGCGTTATCGGGAACAAAATCATCAAATATGCCAAAGTTCAATCCGCTTAACAATACCGTTTCGCCGCCATCCTGACTAACATCCGGCATTCCCTTCGCCGTAATTCGGATTCCTATTACCTTACGAGAAAATATATCGTTCTCTCTTATCTCAATAGAAGTTATCATATCCCTTCCGGCACCTGTCCACTTTATTCTCGATGTACTAGCATCTAGTAGCGCCGCCAACAAGTGCCTAGTATCTGTGTTTGTGTCTCCCTCAAGTTCTGCATCAAACATCTTTGTTCCGAGCAACCCGCCCTGTGCATCTAATTGTTTTTTAAATGTATAAGAGCCAGTACCCCTTCTGGCTGGGGCAGGTAATCCCCTTGCGTGTTCTTGCATCGTAATAGAATAAATCAGTTTTTCACCTGACGGATCAGTTGCCCAATCCATTGACTTTATTCTAAAATTTGTTGGTATATCGGGCATTACCAACCGCCTGTACGAATCCGGATTATTGCCATGTTGCACCTCACCACCTGCGGCACACGGGACATTCCACGCCCGAACATGCAAAGTGCCTTCCACAGTCCATGACTGTAAACCGTTCTCCGATATTGAAAACCTTTGCCTCCATTGATGGGATAAAACCCCCCAGTTCGATTGTGCGTCCTCGCCCGCCACTGTGTCTACTTTGGTTTCTATCCAAGTAAAAGTGAAACTGACCATTGCATTCGATGAACCATAAAATTTATTGATTTCAAAACTGGGACGAGGATATCCCGCCGTATCAGATTGTCCGTCAAAAGAGGTGCTGTCACTGGCTATGCCATCGGTCTTGTCAAAATCATTATTGCCAACATCAACAATGGTTTCATTTTCCAATTTTATTACAAGATTTCTTCCAACCTTTTGTAGTTTTGTTCTGGCGTTTTCTATTGTTGTAGACAGACCAGTGCTGACAAGCAAAAGCGCGGTACCAGTAATTGTGTGCATCGTGGACCAATGCGTTTGATCATCTTCTGCAAACATTGGTGTGCTTTGATAATTTTGGACTCGAATATGTCCCCATTGAAAATCAGTGGAACCCTCCGAGCCAAATTCGTTATATGTAATTTCATATCCTTCACCCGCCATTATGGATTCTTCTTCCCAAATGGGTCCCAAGCGCCACCCGTTAAACTAATACCAACCTGTGCCATATAACGATTTACGACTTCTGCATCGCTTTCATTATTGCCGCGCCTTAACTCATCTAATATCTTTTTCAAAGAATTATCCATTTCTTCATACAAACCAAACATCATCGATTTGTATCCCATTGCCATATAATCTATTACTTGCCCAGAAGGACCACCGGGAATCCAACTTATTGCAAGTTTCATCCAGAGCGCAACAGCATCTATAATAAAATTTCCAATATTTGATACTAGATTTGGAATTTCTAAAAGCGCGATTGTTACTTCTTTTAAAGCACCGCCAAACGCCGACAATGCAGGTTGGACCAATCCGACAAAAAGGGTTTTAACCAATGCCCACAAATCTTTCATCGGACGAAATGCGTCCCTCATTGCTTCGCCTCTTCTTGCGACCATAGACATAGGACCAGCAAGAACTCCGGCGGATTTCACATCTCTCAATATTCCACGCACCCCCATTTCTGCGGCCATTCCTGCCATTTCAGCACTTAATCCAGAAAATCTTTTTATTGTATTATCTATTTCTTTTGACCACTTGAATAGTGTGCCAACCACCGAGACAATAATTTTTTTGAATAAATATAGACCCGCAACTGTGGCTCCAATGCCAGCGGCAAGTTTCAAAAACCCACCAACTCTTGCCATCGCTTGCGCACCACCTGCAATACCACCACCTGAAATACCACTAATAATATTTCCTACACCACCAGTACCGCCACCCGCCGCTTTTCCGGCATCACGAAACGACTGTTTATCCGCAGTTACCGATATGTTTAGTTTTCCTAAATCTTTTGCCATATTAAATTAACTCCAAACTATCTCATATCCTATACGAAAGGTGTCCTCATAATATACCCACCCTGGAGCATCTTCTGATTCTATTGGGTGCGAACCGCCTGTCCACCTAACTGCTGTGGTAGCGGTACTGTTAGCGTCTGACTGTATCAATGCTTGTCGAACCTCGGCCATTGTTTTCATAACACCATAGGTGGCGTTAGTAACACGTTCGGTCGAATGGTTTACCTGATCCAAATAAACTCTTGCCCAAACAGCAACGCGAAAATCCTCCTCAACATAACCTATCCCAGTTGCCTCGGTTTCCACCATTGGCGTTCCGGGAATAAGTTGAATAATTCTTTCATCAGATTGTGAATAAAGAGGAACTGGAGTTATATAAATATAATCATCGTGTACGCTAGCAACGCCACTCTTTAAATCAGAGAGGATTCCTGCGTAAATTTGCCGTTGTGTGGTCGTAGCCATGACATTATGCGATTAGGTCATCGCTTGCGGTTTCCGTTGTATCGGTTTGATATGGTAATTGCAATCCCAACAATTCCATTCCCACAAACTGATTGAAAAATGTTTGCATCTTTCCTACTGTCGCTTGTGTTACAGCAACATTGACATAATCATCAACAACAAAATCCGTTGCACCCGGCACAATCGCAACATGGAAACTTGATGAATTTGTGACGTTCCCCATTCTAAACATCTGCAATCCATCTATAAACAATTCACTATATGATGGTATGGCGGTTGTGGTTTCAACATGAAAAAAAGCGGTGGCTGGAAGAACAGCAGGAGTTGAAAAGGTGAATGAGTGGTGTACCCATGTATCTGCGGTGTCGGAAGTAAGGGTGACAGATAATTCGCCACTACCTATTGCAGTTCCACTAGAGTCCCTCAATGACACCCTCAAAACTCCACTCCCGACAGAGGATGCTCTCCTCGTCCAGAAAGAAACACAATATCTAGTTTTTGGTCGTAGTTTTACCGTGGTTTGTCCTGCTGTCGCAAACTGCTGTTTAATGCTCGAAAGCACCCCACCCAACCCCTCGAATTTCAGCGCCTTTGAACCACGGTGAATAGTGGTTGACTCCTCTTTGATATGTGTACCTACTGTTCCTGTAACCACTGTCCAATTATCGGGAGTATTGGTAGTAGTGAAATCTTCAAAATCACTATTAGCCAATCCATTTCTGTTTAGCGCCGATTGTTGAGAATATGATGGATCACTTACAGTTAAAGTTGCCGTTTGTCCATATCCACCAGGCCAATCTGGGTGACGAATATCGCTTAATGCAAGTTCACCCTTATGTTGGAATGTCTCTCTGCCAGCCGTTCCTGTTACCTGCGCATCTCTAATACAAACAAATTTAGATTTGTCTATGCGGAGGTTTTGAAACGTGTCACCATCTCCATTTGTTCTGCTTGTAATAACCCTTCCGTCTCCTGTTCCAGTTGTGCCGGAGCCGCCATCTCCAGTTCCCGAAACTGCAAAAACATTGCCTTTAACATCATAAGACGTACCCATTTGATCAATCAATTCTTCAACAGCATCTTTTACGGTTAAGCGGTTTAGGGTTGTATCGTCATCAACCATACCAATAACCGTACTTTTTGCGATTCGAGAAACAGCATCAAATATATTTGCGGCATCTCTTTGCCATGATTCGGTTGAATCCACAAAACCATTTACATATTGCATATCTCCCGAATCGTATTCGTCTAATACACCTTCTATTTCTGCCGCCAAACCTGCGGAAGCATCCGTTTGATGTGTGTGTACACGCTCTACAACTTTAAATAATACTCCCAACCTAGTAAATAAGCCGTTTGCACCTGTTTGTGTTACTGCCATTGTGATGTTCCCTGTTCAATTTGCATATTGTTTCTGTTCGCACTCATTTTAAGAGAGATAATATCCCTCTCTGGCAAACCCGCACTTTCCGCCAAAGATGCCAATGCTTCTCCGCTAAAAGCACCACCTATTGCCTGTGTCATTCCTAAATTTTGTTGTGCTTGTATTTTAATCATATTAGCCATCAATCCCAATTCCGCTTCTCCGCGAGTCAGTCCCCTAATTTTAGGACACCATCCATAAAGGGCGGCAAATTTCGCATAGAGTCTTACTACTTTCCCAACTTGTCAATTTCCACCAACACTTTCACACCCGCAGAAAACAGTTGATGGTCCGTAAATTCCGATAAATCATACTCACCATCAGCCCACGCGACATCTCGCATGGCATCCGCAATATCTTTAGTTTTTGGGTCATCTCCAGACATAACCGATCCAATCGTCGAACAACGGGATGCCAACTCAAACCCATCAACAAATATCGACTTGTCCTTAATACCCATCTTGAATACATGATCATCATTTTCTGTATTTATTTCTTGCATCTTTAACCTCCTAGTTAAAATTATCTACCTGTGACCGTGTACACCTCATCATCTACCGCGAGTGTACCCGCTGACGCTTCGTGTGGTGTACAAATTATACTCAAACCAATACGGCTTGGCTTGTTACCAAAATCCAATCTTCTAACAGGACCATCGAGCCAGCAACTTTTCATAAGGTATACATGAGTAGAAGAAGCCCCGGTAATTCTCAATGAGAAATTCCCGTTTGTACTATCTTTCAGACCCCCAATCGTACCAACATGCGATTCTGCTGTCGCACTACCGGGTAAGCCGTGCATAAGGTCCTCTAATTGTGCGTTATCCCACTTGACCAAAGTCATGGTTAGTCTACCTATGACACCTAAATGGATAAATGCTTCGGGAATGCTACCAGAGCGAGTTGTAAATATGGGTTCATTTGGATATTCCAGTTCTAAACTTATTAAATCGTTGTTGTCTGTATAGCCCAAATCATTTGAGGGGCTTGCTGTCCCTGCCGTATTGTTCCATTCGACCAATGTTGGTCCGTGTACTTCAAATCCTAGTGCCATGTCAACTCCTTTATTATTTTTTCGACGTGTTTTACAACCGAGTTCACATCTTCTGGTGGCATATTTGCAATCGGTCTTGCTGGTACTTTTCCGCCATCTTCAATGACATAGTAATCCCATTTAATACTGCCGTCTTTTGGGTTTCTTGCCTCAAACATATTTGGCGCTTCTTCAAGACCCATACTATCTAGGAATGCCAAATCGTGTGGCGGGTCCCCTTGGGCTTGAATCAATTTTTTTGCTTTTGGCGATAACGCTATTGCGATTGGTCCCTCGTTGAAGAATCCTTCTTGGTGCTTTACGCCATATCCAGACCCATCCATCAACGTCCATGTTAAACCTTCGCCAACGTGCTTTGTTGCCTTTGCCCACAATAAATTCATTAAAACCCCAGTGTCGAGCAACGGCTTTCCGCCCTTTCTATATCCAACACCATATTTTACCGACCAAAGATCGGGGTATTTGATTTCTGAATCACCACCCTCCCTAATTCGTTTTTTGGCATTATCAACCAAAATTGAAGCGGAAGATTTTTTTCGTAAATGACCACTAATCTTTCGTCTTACAACGTCGGAGACATCTTCTAATGGGACACGAATGGTAGCCATCAATACTTCCTTGTCTGCCGATCTGGGAAGAACTTGGCATCAGATGGCATATTTAGGTAGCCGCGAACACTGGATGAAATAACGTGTACACTCGCCTTGGCGGCATCGTGGGTGGTTGAAAGATTGAACACCCTTTGACCAGTACGTAGGTCCTCAAGCGTCTGTGTGGCTTCTGCTATCATCGCCGCCATGTCTGGTGGAACATTTCCCGTCTTTCCCCTGAACAACCACTTCATCGTTAATGTCGAGGTCAAGGCTTTCAGGGACCAATCATCAGCAGTTTGCAAATCAAGCAAGTTCTGAGCCGTATACAACCCACCACGCATTGCATACGACTCCACTTCTGAACTCGCCTTTTCTATTGCGTTTAAGGCACTGGCGTTTGAGGCCAACGCCGAAGCATTAGCCAGTGGAGTTCCGGAATACGAAGCCAGTTGAAACACCATTCGTTCGTCGAACGATTCAATCAACTCAGCCGTTGATATATAAGATGCTTGAGACATAAGGTCCTTAAAAGAAAAGGGTAAGGAAGGGGGATATTCCCCTACCTTACCCAAGGGGGTCGGGTCTACTCAACCCTACTTACTTAATCCCAAACGTCTGTGAGGAGGTATCCAGACAAGGGAGCAGTGAGAACTATTGCGCTATCATCGACTACACGGCCACGTACTCGGCGGTTCCAAGTATCATCTTCTGTTTCAACCGTCAAATCTTCATAAGCGAAGATTGATAGAGTTGAGAAGTCTGGAACGCCCTCGGTTCCCATTTGTCCACCAACGCGAGATACAAATACAACGTCATCATCATAAAGACGGGAACGTGCCTTCGTTCCACCCTTGCGGTTGGTCACTCGGCTGGTTGGGTCTACAATAATTCCACCAACGCCAAAGAATTGGGAAAGTAATAGGAACTCATTAAACTCACCTGCACCACGGACCATGTTAACTGCAAAGGGACTTCCTTGGAAGAAATCTTTGTATTCAGCCGACTCGGTGATCACATGGGCGGTTACGTCGCTCATTACGGCTGTAATGTCTGCCGCTGTGACCGCTTCGTTAGTGTTTGCTAGGATTGCTTCAGCCACACCATTGAAGGATTTTTGGATATAGCCGTTGGCTGAAGTACTTGATTGCCACTTTCCGCCACCAACATTAGTTGCTGTGTCGGTTGTGCCTGTTGGCCAGTTGCCACCAGTTGTGAGTACGGTCGATGCACGATACGAACGAATCCGCATACATTTTGAAGCCGCCATTCGTGCATGTGCCGCAATTATTTCAAAATCGGCATTTGAAGAAGCCTTGTTTCCTAATTGAAAAGTTGGCGCATGTCTTTGAGTTCGATATGCCGTGAACTCATGATCGTTTTGGATGCCTTCGGGAGCATCATTGCCATCACCCCAAACCCAGTCGGATAAACTTACCACGCGGGCTTGTTCTTCCTCGTCGATCGATAGGTAATAGCCCGAATCCTTGGATACTGGAACCAATTTCGAGTATTGGTTTAGCGCAAACGATGCGGGGTTTCTTGAAAATTCTACTTGTACAAGTCCAGTTGCTTCCGAAAATGTCGGAACATAAGTGTTCGCTGAACCGGGTGCTACTTCTGCCATGATATTATCTCTCTATCTTAAAGGTGTTTATTGTTTATTATGAAAGGTTATGTCGAATAAAGTATGGTTGCCAAAGCATACGGATTATATCGCCACTTGAACCCGACTCTAGTGCAAATCCACCAATCCTACGACTCGTAGTATCAGCAGTTTGGTTTGTTGCTTTGCCGTCTGCATCACTTTCAAGTGGCGCACCACGGGTAATTGATGCACCCGCTTCTATCATTACGATTGAACCCATTTGCAAAGTTACATGATCGCCGTCCTCGGCGTGGTTTGCTGAATCAAACTGGCGTGTGCTTCCTGCACAGACACCGATCATAGTATCATTTGCGTCGGATTCAAGGCATTGGTTATCTGCACCTGTGTTTATTTTAACGAATCGGTATGGACGAATTGTTCCGCCAGCCTCTAGATTTGGTTGTATTGAATGCATTGTTATTTATCTCTCTGTTGTTTGTAAATTAAAGTTTACGAAGTTCTTGTTGGAATACTTTTTGGAATGAACTTGCTTCAAGTTTTTCCTTTGCTATTCGAGCGACCGCCGCTTCGGATGCTATTTTCTTTTGATTCTGACTGAAGTTCACCTTTGTACTCTGTCGTGTATTTTTGGTGTTCAGTTTCTTTCCAAAAGGAATCTTTTTCATGGTTGATTCCCAGAACTTCACCTTTGAAACTGGGTCTTTGCAAGACATCAATTCTTCGAGCATTGTTTGTCTATGTTGACGTACTCGGTAGCCCTTGGTTGCAAGTTGATCAAGAATACGATTGAACCTTTGCTTTTTGACACTGTTTGATAATGCAATAGCGCGTCTCTTGTATTTGTTTCGCTCTTTTTTGAGTTTTGCAAACTTGGCAATAACTTTTCCACCATAATTGGTCTTGCGAAGCCGAGAGAACACTTTTTTCAAATCTTCTTCTTCTTCTTCATCGTATTCATCTTTTTCCTTGTCATCGCCACAGTTGCCCGCACAGGCATCTATCATTTTTTCTAGTCCTTCTTCATCTTCATCGTATTCCTCTTTCTCATCGTCTGGCTCAAGTTCTGCGAGTTGTGCTTTTAGTTTGTCCAACTCGTCATTTAATGCGGCGTTGTCTGCTCGAAGTTTTCGCATCAAGATTTGTTCTTCGCCTTCTAGGATTGTATCTGGCATATCAATGGCCTCTTTTTCGTCCGAACCGCTTGGTATATATGTATTACTGCCGCCAGGGGACACCATATCGAAGGTAGCGGGTCGGTGAAAAACCTTCTTTGGTCCCTTGCGGGTAAACTTTGTGTCACGTAAAGGTCTGGCGGGCGTTTCTCTGCCCAACAAAGCGACCTCTGACAAATGACCATCTTCCCATATCTCTGCCGAACGGCGAGGATACCGATTCGATGCGAGATACTTTTGAAAATCTGACTTACTCATTTCAACGTCACCAACAATCCCGGCACCCTCATAACTTTCACCTTCAGAGCAATTTATTTTGATAGGTTTAGAGTGAATGTTTACGATGTCACCGATGGATTCGGTTGGTGAGTTGCCATTTTCATCTTGGTGCAATAACACCAATTTTGGATTCGCTCCCGCTGAAATGTGCTTATTCGTCTGTGCGATAATTTCTTCAATCTTTTCGCTGTCTAAATCTTTTATGTCACTATCCTCATCATCAAATCCGTCGATATGACCAACAAACAATTCTAGATCGTGAATCGTTACTCTGTTGCCTTCTTCGCTGATTAGGTGGGATGGCTTGCGCGTGGAATCCATATTATGATTATCCGAGTTTGCAATGGGTTGTGTTGTGAAAAATCCACGTTTGGTCAATAGTGGTTAATAGTGATTCTTTTTGCCTTGTTTTTTATTGAGGTTTTTAATTGAATCTTCGCTAAAGCGCCATTGGTGTCCAACCTTCAGACCGTCTATATCCCCACGCCTTGCCATACGATAGATTGTATTTTCGCTCACTTGGAGCATTGAGGCCGTTTCTCGGATCGTATAAAAGTTCCGGTATTTCATCTGACGAATCCGCCACGCTTGAATCCCTCGTCGGGATATTTTCCTGAAGCAATCAATCCCTCTTGAATGGATGGGTTTTTCCTTCTAATAGAAATCATATCGGGGTTTCCTGCATCGTCAAGCAATCCCATCTCGTTTGCCTCATCCCACGTTATCTTGATAAGTGAGCCGCGACAGTTGTAACCGTTTGGCGGTCGAAGATTTAGACGGTCTATTTCGCCCGGTGTCGTGATATATCCATCCATCGCCTTGTGGTGCGACCGTGTTCTGTCATCGACAATCTCGGTAATCATTACCAGTGGGAAAAGCATTTTGGCTTCTGGGTCACGCAGTATTGACATTACACCTTCATTTGCGGCGGTTGATATATTTGTACGGTAGATGGTTTCCAATCGGGAATCGGTAAGATTGGCCGCACCTTCTAGTTTGGCGTGTGAGATGAAGTCTGGTAGCGATAGTGCCTTGTCTGGCATTACGCCACGGATTGCATCGGCAAGTAGTTTTTGAATGTTTACTACTACTGAATGGTCTACGTCCGATACCCAGAAAGCATTTTTCAGCGCCGCTTGTACGCCTTTTGATGTTGATTCCATGAATGGAAGAATACCCGCACGTTCTGCAACAACTACCTCTTGGGCAATCGTTTGTGCCATAGAGTCCATGTAATCCACGGCACTTCGTACCATCGGAACTCTCCCTGCAAGGTCATCCAGTGCCTCTTGATTCACGCCAACTTTAAACGATGGCTCGATGTCGAATATCTCGAACATTTCATCGAACGCATCTGGCTTCTTGGCGAATGTGCGTTTGTGACTTGACTTCCCATCCTCATCACCAGAGTTTAATATTTCTGGAGGAACTAAAAAGGCATCTTCGTTAAATTGACCCAGCAGACACTCTTGGCACATTAAAATATCTTCTACTGGAACTTCATACTCAACAACTTTCCGTCCCCTTCCTGTATGACTTCCCAAGTCAGATGTTGTATAAAACTCAGCAGTTGATTTATCGGTGCTTACAAATTGAGGTGTTTTATACATCCCATGACGGTCTGAGTAATCACCTCTGTACATCGTAATAGTATCTACATCGCCAAATTCTTCTTTTATGTAGTCCTGTGTTTTGGTGTAAAAATAATCTTTAAGTGCGTTAATGGTTTTTTCGCCATCTTCTGCCCAATTTATTGTGTCGTTGCCTTCTTCGTCATAAACGGCATCTTCAAAATTAGATAGGATGGAATCAATCGCTTCTTCTTCTGAATCATACAATCCTTGAACCATATCCTCTGCGATGTTTGAATTTTCGATTGCTGATACTATCGAATGCTCAGGTTCAGTCAATTCATCGTATGTAACTCTTTCTCTTTCTCCACCACCCTCACCACCGCAAGTATTGCCCGGCTGAAAACCTTGTGATCCTTCTTTACCTGCACCGCAATCCTTCGCAAACAGCATCTTGGTCAATTCGCATTCTGGTAAATCTATCGCGGTGTTTCGTGCCGCAGATAACCAAGCATTGAAGATTGCATTCGCAAGTGATTTGCGAACACTCTCCCACGCCTCAAGGTTGTCTTTGCCCTCGATGGCACTTGCTACGGCTTCGCGGTAGGATTCTCTAATCTGTTCAGCAGGGGTAGGCACAATTTATTATTGTCCTATTGCATCATTGAGAGATTTTGGATCGAAGTACATATCTCGTTCCATTGGTAAACCCATTTTCCCCTTGGTTTGTCCTATCTCCCAGACATTGAAGTATCCCAATTCGCCCTCGCCAGATCCCATGTCGGCATGACCGAACGCATCTCCTGTCTTTGGGTCATATTCTGTGAGATACCAAGTTGCCGAACCTTGTGGGTCAAAGAACTTTGCGTGTACCGTTGCATCCATTCCCTTGCCATCTTGTGAATAAAGGGGTGGAAGTTTCTTTTCTAGTCCCTTTGGCATAATTTTGTGACCACGCATTCCATCCATTGACCTTGCTGTTTGTTCCATCTTTGATGGCTCGTAATCTTCGCTTGGTACATCTTCCGACCTTGCGGTTTCTTCCGTTGCTTCGCCCGCACCTGCTTCTCCCACACCATAAGAACCCGCCATTTGATCTAATACATTTTGGGCGGCTTCTTCTGGCGTTGCACCTGAAGCAGTACCCGCAAGCGGTTGCCTCATGCTTCCGTCTG
>Ga0209434_1001045_pt1 | contig 12662 bp, 14 predicted proteins | sample ETNvirnome_2_300_FD_184068 | JGI IMG/M metagenome (GOLD analysis project Ga0209434, IMG submission 184068) | Marine viral communities from the Pacific Ocean - ETNP_2_300 (SPAdes) (version 2) | ecosystem: Environmental > Aquatic > Marine > Oceanic | place: Pacific Ocean | collected 2013-06-22
GAAAAAGGAAAACAAGACCTGGTTTTTGCGGCAAACTGTATGTGTCACATTCAGGATTTAGATGATGCATTTAAAGCTATAGCTAGCATTCTATCTCCCCGGGGTGTCTTTATCTTTGAGGATCCCTCTTTATTAAAAATGGTAGAACGGGGATCCTACGATCAGATTTATGATGAGCATGCTCATATTTTTTCCATAATAGCTTTACAGAACTTATTGGTACCTCATGGACTTAAGATTTTTAGGGTTAATGAGCTGACAGTTCATGGGGGCTCAAATCGTGTGTATGTTTGCCCAACGGGGTCTAGGTTGGTAGAGCAAAGTGTGCATAATCAATTGACACTTGAGAGTTCGGCAGGATTAGAAGAATTAGCCACCTACGAATCCTTTGCCTATAGGGTGAAGCAATCCCGGGATCAATTAGTGGATTTATTAAAAGAGCTAAAGAGTCGTGGGAACAAAATTGTCAGTTACGGCGCTACTTCAAAATCGACTACCATTTTTAATTATTGCGGGATTACAACTGATTTAATTGATTACATTGTGGATACTACCCCGACTAAACAGGGAAAACTATCACCGGGCATGCATATTCCCGTCATTTCTCCGGAGAAAGGTTTTGATGAATCTGTTGATTATGCATTTTTGGGAGCATGGAATTTTAAAAATGAAATATGCAAGAATGAAAGTGAGTTTCTAAAACACGGTCATTTCATTTCCCATGTTCCTCATGTTAGGATTGTAGATGAGTACAGTAGTTGAAAATCAGATAACACAGTATCATGAAGATGACAGGGCTCAAAGATTATTGAATATTTTTGATCTACCTGAGGGACAAATAAATGTAACGTACGTAAACTCTACTAGTCACATAGTTGCCTGGCATATGCATAAGGTTCAAACTGATTATTTTGCATGTTTAAAAGGATCATTTAAGGTTGGTCTGGCGTTTCCCGTTTATAATAAAGGCGGAAATGTTGTAAAGCATGAAGTGAAGTGGGAATATATTTCAGATCGATATCCAAAAACGTTGAAAATACCCCCGGGAGTGTATCATGGTTATAAGGCCTTAGAGCCTGGATCCATGATGTTGTACTTCTTGACAGAAAAGTATGACCTGGGTGATGAAATTCGAGCACATGTGGGTGGTTTTGGAGAAGATTGGGGGACAGAAAATAAGTGAAAAATATATTGATAACAGGAGGTCTAGGGCATATCGGTTCTTATTTGATTAATAATATGGATGGGTACTATGATATCACAGTTGTTGATAATATGCATACGCAAAGGTACTGTACCTTATTTGATCTTAAGCGCGAGATAAGATTTCTTGATTGTTCTTTTAATGATCTTGAAGTTGAAGACCTAAATCGTTTCGACACGATTATTCACTTGGCTGCAATAACAAATGCTGCAAAAAGCTTTGAGGATAAAGAGTCTGTTGAGCATACAAATATTGTTGAATCAAAGAGGTTTATAAAAAAGGTAGACAAGTCCTGTGTGAAACTTTTCATATTTCCTTCTTCTACGAGCGTTTATGGCAAAGCTAAAGATATTATGTACGAAGATGAGGATAATATAGATCCACAAAGCCCATATGCAAGATCCAAAGTTATCATTGAAAAGGAGCTAAGAAATACAAAAAAACTAAACTATATCATTCTAAGGTTTGGCACAATTTTTGGAACTAGCATAGGCATGAGATTTCATACAGCAATAAATAAATTCTGTTACCAGGCAGCTCTAGGAAAAGAGCTTACAGTTTGGAAGCAGAATTATAACCAGTATCGTCCTTATCTTGGTCTAGATGATGCATTGCATTCTATAGAGCTTATATTAAAAAATAAACGTCAGTATAGAGAGACTTATAATGTACTGACAAACAATTATAAATTATCTGAGATAGTTGACTATATTAAGGAAAAAATGCCAACCCTTAGGGTCAATTTCATTGATACACCCCTATTAAATCAGCACGCTTATTTCGTTTCCTGTGATAAAATCAAGAACCTAGGTTACAAGTCTAATTCTGATTTGAAAAGCACAATCCTGGAGACAATGGACTTATTGAGCAAATGTAACAAATGAAAACATCAACTATTAAAGACGTCGAAGTTATAGATTTCAGTAAACATAAAGAAAAATCAGGAACCCTAGTTGCAATTGAGGAATTGAAAAATATACCCTTTGAGTTAGCTCGGGTATTTTATATTTTTAATGTTCCCAATAATGAGGTTCGTGGAAAACATGCGCATAAAAAACAAGAACAAGTGTTGATATGTGTTAATGGAAGCTGCGAGGTGTCTGTAAAGGATTCACACAATCTTAAGAGGATAGTGTTGGATAAATCGTCCCAGGGACTGTATATCCCTTCAGGGATTTGGAATGAGATTACCTATCATACTAATGATACCATTCTTTTGGTTTTGACCAATGAATGTTACGATGTCTCTGATTATATCAGTGATTGGTCCAGATTCATAGAGCTTAAAGGGAATGCTGTATGAAAATCACAAGAATAAATGTACCATTTCCTGCTATTTCCATTAATTCTTGGCATGGTTTGCCAGAGATTACTAACGGGCTTAATAGAAAAACTCTTGGTGTGATGTATTGGTCTCTTATGACACAAGAAGAACTAATAACTGCCCGTATTAAAGCTAAATTTCGACATGATCTGGTGTTTAAATGAAAATAGCAATCTGTGCAACAAATTTTGTCGGATATAAGTTATCCTCTTTTGTCGCGAAACAAGGACATCCAATAGAATTTGCGATGACCGGTAAGAATGACAGTTATGAGGAAAGGATTTATGATATTTTTTCTAAGAACAATATTGAGTGTCACAGATCCATGGATATTAACAGCAAAGAATTTGTCAATTTATTAAAGAAAAATAATATTGATTTGGTGTTTTTGTTGTGGTGGCCCAAGATTGTAAAAAAAGATGTTATTCAATCAGCGAATATAGGGTTCGTAAATCTGCACCCTAGTTTGTTGCCCTATAATAGGGGAAAGCATCCATATTATTGGTCGATTGTAGATCATACTCCTGCGGGGGTATCTATTCATTTTATAACAGAGGGCATTGATGATGGGGCTCTATTATGCCAGAAACATATAAAAACTGACATTACAACGACTGGGGAGGATCTTTATCTCGGTTCTATAAAAGAAATCATGTCACTATTCAAGGAAAACTATAGGGCAATAATTGAAAATTCTCTTCAACGCAGAAAGCAGAATATCAATGAGGGCACATTTCACCTCGAAAAAGAAATTGAGAATCATTCTGAGATTGATCTGGACAAAAATTACAGGGCCTTTGAACTACTTGATATAATGAGAGCACGTAGCTTTCCTGGTAGGCCATCCAGTTTTTTTTATTTAAATAAAGAAAAATATTACGTTAATATAATGATAACCAAAGTTGCCAATAATGAATTCTAAAAAACCGATTTATATGGCCGGTGCTTCTATTACCCAATTGGAAGAAGAGTATGTATTAGACGCGCTTAGAAATGGCTGGTATGCAAACAAATATTATTATTGCGAAACGTTGCAGAAAGAATTTGCTGATTTTCATAATCGAAAATATGCTTTAATGACCACAAATTGTACTTCTGCTCTACACTTAGTACTAGCAGCGCTTGGTATTGGCCAAGGAGATGAAGTTATTGTACCGGAGTGCACCTGGATTGCGTCAGCAGCTCCGGTCACATATGTCGGTGCAACTCCAGTTTTTTGTGATATTGATGAAAATAACTGGTGTGTTAGTTCTAGCACCTTAATTAAATCGATTACTGATAGGACAAAGGCTGTTATTGCCGTTGATCTTTTTGGAAATATGCCAGAAATGGATAAGCTAGAAATGGTTTGTAAAAAAAGGGGTATACACCTAATAGAAGATGCGGCAGAATCTCTGGGATCCATGTATAATGGAGTAAAAGCAGGAAAGTTTGGTGTGGCGTCCGTTTTTAGTTTTCACAATACGAAAACCATGTGTACCGGGGAGGGGGGGATGTTACTTCTTGATGACGAGGTCTTATACAATAAGTGTGTTAAACTTCGTGATCACGGCCGTGGGCCCGATACGAAACCATATTTTAATGATATTGTTGGGTTTAAGTATATGCCGTTTAATATACAGGCTGCTCTTGGCCTTGCACAGTTTCATCGACTCGATGAATTGATCGGAATTAAAAGGGAACACCTAAAATTTTATAAAGAAAATCTGTCTGATTTGGATGTAAAATTCAATTATGAACCGGCTAATGTAGTTAACGGTGCATGGATTACAGCTATGGTAATTGGTAGATCTTATCATCTATCAAAACATGAATTTATAAAGAGGTTAGCTAATTTTGGGATTCCTTCTAGGCCATTTTTTTACCCATTATCGAGTATTCCGGCATTTAATATGCAGAAAAAATATGAAAAGAGAAATCCAGTTAGTTATGATATCTCTTTTCGTGGTGTAAATTTACCAGGAGCCTTAAATTTATCATATGACCAATTACAACTCATATGTGATAAAATAAGAAAGGTGTTAAAATGATTCAATTATTTAACATTAACAATTATGTGATTGATACTTCGGCTTTTGATAATTTTCTTCACGGTTCCGTTGTTAGACAATTCGAGGAGGAATTTGCAAGTTATGTTGGTGCAAAATATGCATGTAGCTTGAACAGCGCGACAAGCGCAATTTTTTTATCTCTTTTGAATAAACACTCCAGAATAAAGGTTCCCAGCGTTATTCCTCCCGTGGTCTTAAATTCCATTATTAATTCCGGAAATGCTTATTCTTTTATCGATAATGTGGATTGGGTGGGAAATTCTTACACACTTCATAATTTTGACGATTATAAAATTATTGATTCTGCACAAAGGGTGGATCGTGATCAATATAAAAATGAAGCAAATGATGAAGATTTGATGATCTTTAGTTTTTATCCTACTAAGCCGGTCGGCGGTATCGACGGAGGGATTATTGTTTCAAACGATTATGAAAAAATATTATGGTTTAAGACAGCATGCTTGAATGGAATGTCTGGTTCCTCGAATAACTGGGAAAGAAAAATCCAGTTTCCTGGCTGGAAAATGTATATGAATTCCGCCCAGGCGGATATTGCTTTAAGGAATCTAAGAAAATTAGATGATAAAAAAAATGCGTTGAATGAAATTCAAAATTCTTACAACGAATCTTTCGAGCTTAATAATACGAGTCATCATTTATATAGAATCAATGTTAAGAATAGAGAAGATTTTATGTCAAATATGTCAAAAGCTGGAATAACATGTGGAATACATTATTCGGCAATGCACTTAAGCCCCGTTTATGCAATTAAGAGTTCAGCATGCCTCAAATTATCAGAGAGATGTCACAATGAAACTGTCAGTATTCCTTATCATGAAATGTTGAATAAACAAAATATTGATCGAATATTAGAATTAACAAAACAATTTGCAGTTATGGCGGATGATTGATGAATGTAATGATTACTGGGTGTGCCGGTTTTATTGGGAGTCATGCAGTAGATCTTTTTTTAGATTTGGGATATTGTGTTACGGGAATTGACTCGTTCACCTATGCTGGAAAGCCGGCAAATATTATTCATCATAATAAAAATAAAAACTTTAAGTGTTTTAATGTTGATATTTGCAATACTGCGGAATTATCTTCAATATGCTCAATTAGAAATGTTGAATGGATTATTAATTTTGCCGCAGAAACTCATGTTGATAATTCGATTAATGACGTAAGTCATTTTGTTCACTCAAATATCCGGGGTGTAATTTCTTTATTGGAGGTGTGTCGAGAATTTAATATTCCAATATTTCATATTTCGACCGACGAAGTATATGGCTCTACTCAAACAGGGACATTTGAGGAAACTGACATCTTATCCCCACAGAACCCATATTCTGCATCAAAAGCCGCGGCGGAATATATGGTAAAGGCATTTCATAATACGCATGGAGTTCAATATCTAATGGTGCGTCCCTCTAATAACTTTGGTCCTAGACAGCATGATGAAAAATTTTTACCTACAATTCTTCGATCGCTTTTGGACAGTCGCCAGATTCCGGTGTATGGAAATGGCAAAAATATAAGGGAATGGCTTTATGTCAAGGATACATGTGCTAGTATAGAATTTATTCTGAGAAATTCTAATAAAAATGAAACTTATAATATTAGTTCGAATGATGAAATGCAGAATTTAGAGTTAGTCGAATTGGTGTGTGGGTTTATGAATGCGATTCCCGATGAGGCTATTACATATGTAAAAGATCGCCCTGGTCATGATTTTCGTTATTCTATTTCTTCAAAGAAAATAAATGATTTAGGAATGTTACTTTCGGGAGATTTTAGAAAAAACATGAAAGAAACAATTACATGGTATGTGGATAAATGGAATAATAATAATGAAAAAAATTAAGCACTGTATTGGAGTGGTTTCTTGGTGCAATTCAGATGAAAACCCTGACAGGTTTGCAAGATTAAAGGAATCAATTCTTTCACATGCGTCTTTAAAGAGAGATGACAATTATATTTTCTTATGGGATAACGGTTCTTCAGAAGATGTAAAAGAATTTTTAAAGTCATGTAATTTTTATGATGACATTTATTTTTCACCTAAAAACCTTTATACTAATGTGATGGAAGCTCTATTGAACCTTAAGGCGAAAGAATTAAACGCCGAATATACAACGCTGCTAGCACATGATTATTTGATATATGATCATAACGCAGTGCTTAGTTGTATTGATTTTTTAGATGAAAATATCGACTGTGGCTATGTCAGAATGCTTAGATTTGAGGTAGGCAATCAGGAAATTTATAATAAGATGGGAAACAACCCTCGAAAGGACATGGCTCATCAAGTAACACTTCACAATATAGTTGCAGGACAACCTTTATTATGGGAAGGTCCCCAACTAATTAACAATCATCCGTTTTATAAAAATAACTGGCACTGGTCTGAGTTTCCCAATGTTTGTCGCGCGGAAGTTTTTGATAAAATATTCCCAAAAACGGATTGCGGACCTCTACAGGCACTGGAATCCGTTATGATGATCAATTACAATCTATTAAATCTCAAAACCGGTGTTTTGGACGGTGGAGCTGCGCTTCATAACCAACTGGATTTTAGTATGAGCGGTTCTCTGAGGGTGAATAGAATTCATTCAAATAAATTAGACCCAAATTTGATAGTTGAGGGCAAAGAGCTTTTAGAGACTATCAATAAGGTATGCGGGACAGATTATAAAAAATTATAGGTACACATTCACTTTATGCGATGAACCGAAAAGGAGTCAGAAATGGTTGAATTTAAAGAAATTTCATTCCCTTCTTCATATGTAGGGCGTAGAAAGGGCGGGCTTATAACTTACGCATGTGACAGACCAGACTGCCAGATTGATGGAGGAAAATTACTGTTTGAGTTTATTATTAAAAATAAGTTTCAAAAAATTATTGACTTTGGGACCTGGTCAGGTGGATCCGTAATCTGCGAAGCCCAAGCACTGCAAGAACTAGCTGATCGTACCGGATTAAACGCTAATGAAGATCCTTATCATAAAGACATGGATGATTTGATATCTGATGCGACTACAGTTATTGATAAAAATGAAGTGTGGTCGCTTTATCCTGAAAAGACATGTGGAACATTTAGCGGTGAGATAAATGTTTTCGATCAATCATGGGATGGAGAAGGACAGAATGGAAATATAGGGGCCACTTTAAATAATATAAAAAAATATGAGTGCTATAAAAACGTACAGTTCAATTTAAAAAAAATGGATATATGGGAGTGGATAAAAAATCCGGATTCATTTGATTTTTTACATATAGATGTTGGAAATTCACCGGAAAACATATTAAAAATTGTTGATGCACTAAGCGATCAAATTAATGAGGGGGGAGTCATTATATTCAACGGTGGTGCTCTTAGATATCATTATGCACCATTTGGAACGCAAATCAATGAAGACGGCATTGATGTTTCTCACACAATGGTTTCGTTGGGTCATCCCGACAATTATCAGAAATTAAAAGATACAGGTTTGGATTTTTTGATTTTGACCCAAGAATATCCTGGGTTTATTTGTATTGATCGCCGGACTCGCATGTCATGGCCACTTTATTTGCGAGAGAAATGAAAGGAATATTACTAGTTGGAGGAACCGGTTCAAGATTATATCCGGTTACGCAAGTTTTATCTAAACATCTTTTACCGGTTTATAATAAGCCAATGGTGTATTATCCATTATCAACCCTAATGTTGGCCAAAATTAAAGATATTCTTATTATTACTAATCCTGAGAACATATGTCATTATCAAGAATTACTGGGAGACGGTTCACAGTACGGGATATCACTAACTTACAAATCGCAAACTAAAGCTAGAGGAATTGCAGATGCTTTAATTGTCGGAGAGGAATTTATAGGTGACGATTCCGTATGTTTAATACTTGGTGATAATATTTTTTATGGTCATGATCTGCCCACCCTATTGCATGCCGGAAAAGAAAAAATTAAAAATGGTAGTGGCGCGGTTGTGTTTGGGTATAATGTCTCAAATCCTGTTGATTACGGAGTAATAGAGTATGATGAGGATGGTGTGGTATTAAGCATAGAGGAAAAACCACCCTTTCCAAAATCTAATTGTGCTGCAGTTGGGCTGTACATGTATGATAACACTGTAGTTGATTATGCGAAATCTATAAACCCATCCCCACGCGGAGAATTAGAGATAACGTCCATTAACCAGATATATCTTGAGGTTATGAGTTTAGATGTTATGCTTATGGGTAGAGGGTATGCGTGGTTTGATGCTGGTAACTGTGATTCTTTATTTCGGGTATCAGCATTTGTGCAGAATATTGAAAAAAGACAGGGCCTGAAAATTGCATGCCTAGAAGAGATTGCTTATTATTTACAATATATTACCAAAGAACAATTAGAGGATTTTTCTAAAAATCTACCCCATTCTGAATATTGTGATTATGTATCCAGTATATCAAAAAAGATTTAAATTATGTAAGGAGGATGACGTGAAGACAGTTTGTGTAATTGGCAATTCGGCTGATGTTTTGGGTTCTGGATTGGGGCCAGAAGTTGATAAATGTGATATAGTAATTAGGTGTAATGATTTTGTGATTGGAGACTATAAAAATGATGTCGGTACTAAAACAACTATAGCATGTACAAATTTTAGTCCAGCAAATAAAGTCTGGAATAAGAAAGATTTTCCAACATCTCCCACTCGAGACATTGCAGAAAAATGTGAAATATGGGCTGTTAGACCGTATGATATAAGTCTGGATCCTCATCTTCCTTATCGCGTTGAAAGATGTATTTCTTGGTTAGGGCACGCGAATATTGTATACCCGACAGTTGAACAGTGGAATCGTGCTCTACGCAATTCTTATGTAGGTTTTTGGAGACCACAACCAAGTACCGGCCTTATTGCAATCGAGATGGCAATTGACCACTTCAAAGACTGCAAAATATATTTGCACGGATTTGATTTTAACCCTGTAGAGAAAACGCATTATTTTGATCTTGAGTTTATAGAGAGGCCCGACCCGAGTTTACCCCATGACGGCATAGGGCATGATTGGCCCGGCGAGGTGGCTTACATCAAACGCTTGATCTCAAGTAAATCTTTAGCCATTCTTGGTTCACAAAATAATGAAAATAGCCCATGATGATCATGAAGAGAATAATTATATTTTGAGATTATGCGATTTATTCATGGGTTTTTATACAGTGGTTATTTTAAAATCTAAAAATTTATTGAATAAATTAAGAGTATTGTTTGTGGGATTTAATAATTCTTCTTGTACAATACAGGCCTATTCTCATAAAATTTGATAAGAATGCATAGGTTTATATGAGTGATAATAAAAAATTTCCTACTACAACATTATATTCACCAGAATTAGACGCAAAACATACGAGAGTTGTTGATAGAAAACTGGGAACAAAAGACGTTAACCCTCTTTTGAGAATCAATTACGATGGTGCTAATTTTAAAGACACTAAGGGTCCCAAGAACTACAATTTACCGTCATTGAAAAAGGGAGAAAAACGAGGCAGGTTTCTGTTCGTCATGATCGATCAATACGATAAAATGCCCTACTGGACCTTCGGACCATCTTATCTGGGGGCCGTTCTAGAAAAAAATGACTATGAGGTAGAAATATTTAACGGAACATGTTGGCACTTGACACCCAAAGATCTTGAAAAATATTTGCTTGAAAGAGAACATTTCGATTTTATAGGAATAGGCTATTTAACAAATTATGTACATTCAGTGGTTGAGCATATAAATGCGTGTCGCTCAGCATCTCCGGATTCAAAAATTATATTAGGAGGGAATGGCTATTCTGCTCTTCCGGCTTTCTATTTGTCCAAAACCGATGCCGATTATGGCGTCGCCGGTGAAGCAGAGAATTCGCTCTTAAATTTAGTCAATGCACTATCGGTTGGTAAATCAGTTGAGAATATGCCTTCTGTTTCTTTTAGGGATGGCGAGGATTATTACGTTTCTAGTTTAAGAGAACCGGTACCCAATATTGCAAAAATACCCGCACCAGCTTATCATCTTTTCCCTATCGAAAGTTATGTATGGTATGAAAATCGAGGATATCACAAGGGGGTAAAGGCATTCAATATTCTTTCCAGTAGGGGATGTCCTTTCCGTTGCAATTTTTGCTATCGTCTTGAAGAAGGGTTCCGATATCGTCCATTTGAGGATATCATAGCAGAGTTTAATTTTTTGAATGAAAGATATGGCATTGAACATTTTAATATGTCAGATGAGCTTTTTATGACGAGTAAGAAGCATGTAATTAATTTTTCTAGTCAAATGGTCGATGCAATGGACAGTGGCGCTCTTGCGAGAATCACCTGGGAAACAACGGGAAGACTTAATATAGTCGATCAAGATGTAGCTAATGCTATGGCGGCCGGCGGTTGCAATAGAATTTTATATGGCGTAGAATCGGGTGATACAAAAGTGCTCGAGTTGATGAATAAAAAAACTTCATATGAAATGATTGAAGCTGGAATTGATGCTACATTCAATGCCGGGATGGAGGTGCAGCTTCCTTGTATGTTTGGCAATATTGGCGAAACCGCACAGTCAGTTAAAAAAACTGTTGCTCTCTTAAAAAAATATGGAGGCAAAGACGAAAGATTGCTAAGGCCAGTAACACCATACCCTGGATCTCCCCTTTACCAATATGCGTTAGAAAAGGGCCTATTAAAAGATCATGATGAATTTTTCGAAATTTCTAAAAATCCTGACCTTTTAACAGTGAATTTTACTGAAATGGATGATGAAACATTTTACAAAGTTTTGTACGAAGCAAATGAAGAGTTAATCCAAGACTACCATGATCGTATGTGTGAAGCTGAAAAGCAGTCATTTAGGAGCTTGTATTATAATGATGATGACTCTAATTTTGCCCTTGTCGATCATCGTCGATGAGACAAAGCTGTGCCTCATAGCCAAACCTATTAGTTTGTACTTATCTTAGGATCGCTTTACAATTAATACATCTGTTAGCTTTTATAATGCAATATTGCATTTAAGGATGTACATGAAAAATCAGCTATCGCTTACATCACCCGCCGAATTGATAATTGGAAATCGAAGAATAGGATATTGCCATAATCCATTTGTCATAGCAGAAATTGGCATCAATCATGAAGGTAATTTCGATAAGGCTATACGAATGGTAAAAGACGCTCATGAAGCAGGGGCAGAGTGTGTCAAATTTCAGTGTCATATAATAGAAGACGAGATGACTTTAGAGGCACGTAAAACAATACCGATGAATACCAATGAGTCAATATATGATATTATGAAGCGATGTGCCTTTTCGGAAGAGCAAGAATATAAAATAAAAAAATATGTTGAATCATTAAAGATGATTTATTTATCGACTCCCTTTTCTAGATCTGCTGCTGATAGATTAGAGAAAATGGGCGTCATAGCTTATAAAATAGGGTCCGGTGAATGCAATAATTATCCATTAGTTGAGCATATTGCAAAATTTGGAAAACCAATAATTTTAAGTACGGGCATGAATGATATAGAATCAATCGCCCCCGCTGTAGAGATATTTAGAAAATATAAAACTTCATATGCTCTTATGCACTGTACGTCTTTATATCCCACTCCGTACAACCGGGTACACCTTTCTGCCATCACAGATCTTAAAAGATCTTTTTCGGATGCGGTCTTGGGTTTAAGTGATCATTCTATAGGCAATTATACATGCTTTGGAGCCGTTGCTCTGGGCGCATGCATTTTAGAAAAACATTTTACGTCTAGTCGCGCCTGGTCCGGACCAGATATTCCTATATCAATCAATCCAGAAGAACTTAGAGATTTGATAAAGGGTTCCGAGGCTATTCATTTGGCTTTGGAAGGCTCTAAAGTGATCTTTGAAGAAGAGAAACCGACCATCAATTTCGCGTATGCATCAGTTGTTGCTATTAAAAAAATTAAAAAGGATGATATTTTAACAAAAGAAAATATCTGGGTTAAGCGTCCTGGAACTGGGGAAATTCTTGCCAGAGATTATAAATCTCTGTTGGGAAAAAAAATAAAAAATAACTTGAATGTAGATCAACAGCTAAA
>Ga0209434_1001046_pt1 | contig 12655 bp, 3 predicted proteins | sample ETNvirnome_2_300_FD_184068 | JGI IMG/M metagenome (GOLD analysis project Ga0209434, IMG submission 184068) | Marine viral communities from the Pacific Ocean - ETNP_2_300 (SPAdes) (version 2) | ecosystem: Environmental > Aquatic > Marine > Oceanic | place: Pacific Ocean | collected 2013-06-22
TATCAGCAACAGTAGGCTGTACAGCCCCTACGAGAAACCCGAGTCGATTATCCATTTCTACTAAATACTGCGTTTCAATTAGGTCTGGATCTAGATTCAGGTCGAAGGAAATTTCAGTAGTGTCTAGACCCTGGTCAGCTCGGATGGCGGCGCCGCCGGTGCCGGGCTGGCTTGCGGCGCGCGAACCGTTTAATACACCGGGTTCACCCGTGGTGGAGGTGTTATTAGTGGTTCCATTGATTGCCTTTACTGTAGTGTCATCAACTGCAACAACAAATGTCAGTTCACCTGTTCCCGGAGGATTAAACTGCTGGAATCCACTTCCAACAAATAACTTAATCATCGGCAAGTACAGCAAGTCGTCTCGCGAAATACTTAACAACTTTGACTTAACCGAAGACGCATTGTTTGTAAATGCTTCTAAAACTGGCGTTTGTAAAATCTGCAAATCGTAATACGCAGACCCGCTTGGGTTGTTTTTATCGTAAAGGTTGTAGTTTATTTCGTCGTCGGCTAAAGCAAACTTGGTGATTTTGAAAGTTCCGTCGCCCTTAGCTAGGCGCATTCGACCGGTATCGGTTAAAACGGCGTCTAAAATAATATCGCCCGCGTTGTCTAAAAATGCCATAGTGTGATTCCTTCCTGTTAATTAGTCTTTAATATTAAATAAATCCCATATTAGGACTGTTCCTCGGGATTAATGATTGGAGCCTCTTCCAATCGTACATTCAAATCTAGCTTTTTACCAGTGTTCTTGGAGATTATTCGTATCTTAAATACTTTCTTGTCTGTCGAGGCATGGTATTCCCCAAGACCCTTCAGTGGTGGTGAAGTCCAAACGGCCTCTGTCGAGGTGCCCAACAATCCTTGAAGCCCAGAAGTAGAGGCCGGATCTAGCCCGGCATTCTCAATACTAGTCGCAGGAATAAGCTTTTGAGCGAACGCGGCTCCAATATGAAGATATTTTCTAAAAGCCTTGCTGCCGGTTTTGGGAACCATATCCGGTTGTGCAGACGCATAAAACACATCTACGATAGGATACATCCTCCCATTATCGTCCACTATCTCTACATAATATATGGGAGATGGTATTGAAAGCCCTCCGTGATAATCTATACATCTAAAAGTATAATAATATTTAGTATTGGGTTCTATAACATCATCAAAGCTCATCCCTACCGCACGTTGGCCGGTAGAAAGAATCCCAGGCATCGTTGCGCGCAGATGTGGGGCAAAGTCAGTATAAGTTCTTGGTCTTTCTGTGGTTCTGTAAATCTCAAATGTTATATCAGTGTCGTCAGAACCAAACACGATAGGGCCTGTGGGCCGTTGTTGGAACTCTCTTTGCAGTGCATGACGATATCTCTCTGAGCCCTGCTCGCCGGCGCCGCCCTCGTGAATTATAAACTTTTCAGGAGTAAAGGTATATTTTACATTCTGTGTTTGCATCAAGAAGCGTATCCTATTATTAACTCCCTTAAAGGGTACTACTTCTATTTCCGGAAATACCGGTGGCAAATCTCTAATCTGCACAGTCTCAAACTCAAAATATGGAGTTTCTATTATTTTAGCTGAAGTAAACTGGTGCGCATAAAACGCTTTTATATAAGTGCTTTCCCCTTGTAGGTACCGGTGGTGGTTTAGAGGTCCTTGATCTAAATTTTCATAGCAATATTGGTTGCCGAGGACCAGATTATAAGCATAAACAATATATTTGTATTTCACTCCATACTTCACTTGAGTATCAAAATATTTAATCTTATTTAAGGCGGTTACATTGGGAAAATAAAAACTTTGATCAGGGTTATTTATATCGAACTCATCCTCGCCGGTGTTTGCATTAACAGTGACCTTATGTTTACAAACTTTAAATGCCAAAGTTTCGGCATAGGCAAGGTCTCCATTTATCATTTCTAGATAAGAACGAGACTTGTCTCGGATAATTCCTTCAAAGGCTAGTAAAATACTTAGAAAAGCTTGCTTATTTGGCACCGTCTTGTGGACCGACTGATCGTGCCAATCGCGGGGGCCCAGAGTCTTCATCTCTCCCGGGTCTCTCATTTTTTTAGGACCAACCAGAATCCCTCGTTCAAAGCCTACTCCGCCATATTTTGACTGTCCTACTATCGGACAGGGCACAGTATAAGCATTAGTAGGCGCCTCTCCCGCAGGAAGCATATCATCGCCGCCGGGATTGAGCGGATATCTCGGAAGTTTACGAGACAGGTTGGCATAATCCAGCATGCTTCCTACGTCTAGGCATCTTAAATCATATGCTCCATTGTCTTTTGAAAAAGAGCTGCCGTTCTGCTGGGCCGCGGCAGCGCTGGCTTCGGGCGCCCAGCCCCACGTGCTGTTCGCGCCGGCGACCCAATCGAAGCCATAATAGGCATGCCGAGCTTCTGTGCCCGGCTGCGCGCCTTCGGTGGTTAAATCAGTGTCGGCCACTGGAACAAACTCAGTGACGCGGGCACTTAAATCTATAGACTCATTATAAGTATTAAATGGTATTTGCCCTGTTGATCCTTGCTGCCACTGGTTTATGTTTAATAATATAATATTATTAATAATATAATCCATACCTCCGGGTATGGCTTCTAACTTTTCTATTAATTTAGTATTAACATCTATCCCCGGCATTATGGTATCAAACTCTATTGACATTCCGTAAGGAAAATCCTCACGATCTCCATAATCAACAAAATCTGATTCCATCATTTCTTGAGAAAAACCAATATGAGAGTTAAGTCTCATAAGAATCTCTTTTTTACTATTACTAATCGAAGAAATGGCTGCAGCTTTGGCCACATACTGTTGTAAATAATTTCTTTTAGGAGAGCCATACCCCGCGTTAGCAATTTGATCTCGTGATACGGGCAAATAAAATTTATTATAAAAAGTATTAACTCTTCTATAGGTGCCTCGCAAATTAATATCAATTTGGGGCCCCGCGCGGAGAGTTGCCTCGGAGTGCTGATAATCTATATAGTTATATATCATATAGGAGTTGGGAAGCAGCTTCTCATCTAGACCTGGATTGGCGGTAACCTCCTCGTATTTTTTATAAAAATAATTATACTTCGGTTCTATTTTGGCCATTTTAACTGCTATGGGGGCCCCGGTGGTAGCGATGGGAGCATTGGTACCATATGGAGTAAAAAATTTATGCGCATGATCTTCAAAAAATTCGTTTCTGTTCGCGGCATATTGGTGCATAAAACCAGGATATGCCTCGCGATTCGGCGCCTCCCATTGTGAAGCGACTCCCTGTTGCGCGGGGTACCCCCAATAGTTTCCCCACTTGTTCGAGGCCCCATCGCCAGTAGTTAATGAGAAGTTCGGTGACTGCTCGTCCAAATTTGGGAGAGGGTCCTCCATGGAAGCCATAGCCCAAGACTGCTCGTACGAGTTAATAACAAGAAGTTTTTTTCTTACCAGGTTATCAAAGTTTTTAGTAGTTCCACGGCATTCGGTTAAAAAACCGTCTTCATCGCGGCATGGGCCGCCGGGAGTTGTCGGGGGGTGTCTAAAACGCCCGGGTAGCGAAGCGGGGGCCGAACCCGGGTCCAGTGGATATCCAAAAAACGGCCAAAGTGGCTGCAGGACCAACCACGGCTTCAGCGGACCGATTTCTTCATTGGTGACGGGATCGATCTCATCCAGACCGTCTGGTATAGTTATATCAAGAGTTGCGCTATAGTCTCCGATGCCCTGCTGGCCTATTTCCTCTATAGGCCATTCCACGTTGGGCTCTGCGGTCGCCGGTGACGCCGGCGGCATCAGTGGCGTCGTCTCGGCGCCGCCTATAGTATAGGCAACCTTGTAGGCCTCAGTGAACATATTAAACTGCTTGATGTCTGATTCACTAAAAGTTCCATTATAGTTAGACCGGTTAAGATACCCAAAATCATTATAATTGCTTGGCCGGCTTCCTTCTTTAAATGACCAGTATCGGCCGGCGCTGCCGCGAAAAAAGTCCTGGTCTGGGTTGGTGATATGGGGCGACTCATAGGTTACTCTTAAACAGGGATGGTCTAGCGCGAAGAGTGGCGAGGCGTTGCCGTCGGGCAACGTCACACTGGTCCTTTCGGACTTTGATACTCCAACCAAATATCGCTTATCAACTAAAAGATTTAGTTTACCCATTGAATTTTCCTACATTATATAGATTTTTGTTAATCTTTTTAAGCATGTTGATTAGTAATCCATGTCTCGCCATTGGTCGGCTCCATCGTTTTTATCAAAAACACGAGGTGGAATTATTTTTCCGGTTTGGTTTTCATATAAAGTGATAATATTGCGCTGGGCAGAATGGTAGATATACCCAAACCGCAGCATTTTAAGCGTTCGTACTGCGCGATCAAGTTTACTGTTACCTTGACGAGGAGGAGGCCATGGCCTTCCGGTGCTATTGCCGGTCTGGAATCTACGGCGGCCGCTGGGCCCTTTTGCCATATACCAATCGTAAAAATCTCTATAGCGCCGAGACCTCTGGGCCAAGGTAAGTGTCGGGGGCGCAGGGGCCCCGACGGGGTCGGAGCCGGCTCGGGCTGCCGCGGCCCCCTCGGCGCGCTTAGCGGCGGCCTCACGAGCCTCTGCGGCACGTCGGGCAGCTGCTGCTGCTGCAGATTGTCGAGCCTGTGCTATTTCTCCAGCCGTCCTTATAACGCGCTCGGAAACCCGAGTATCGCTATCGTATGAATTAGCAAACTCAATAGAATCAGAAAATGCATCTATATTTTCTACTAGACCTGTTGGCAAAGAATAAGTGGGAACGCCGGGATGGGCTACCGGATCCGGCAGCTCTAAAGATGCACCAGATCGACCGAGAATAAATATTTCATCGTAAAGAGGTATCTTTAAACCATTAAAGTTGGCTAAACTTGTTTGATGTCTTTTAAGCCTACAAACCAAAGAACGATTGTTCGCCTGGGCGTTAGCTACTATAGTTGCTGTTAGAGGATTCCAGACCGGCTCTGTAACTACCACGCCGACACCACCAAGCAGATAAGATGCCATATACTCTACTATATATACAAAACCATGTTTGGCAGCAATCAGCGCTATGTTTGCTGGATCTAACTCCCCTTCCGCGGCCTGATCTAACAAGGCCTGATCTGACGGCGCCGTTGGCGGCTCCGGTGCGGCGGCAGGGTTTCCAAGGGCTGGGGCGTCCAAAGGGAGGGCCTGCTGACCCAAAAGTTCGTCGCTATTCGCGGCTGCTTGTTCTTGTGCCGCTCCTACTGACTCTTCCCCCCTGAGAAACGTGTCGCCGCTGATTGTTATTAGGCCGGGCGTCTGCGGGTTGGGCTTCCCATTAAAGAAATCTCCTTGAGTTAGATAACTAGAAATCGACGACATGTTAGCCACAAGCTGGGTGGCTACATCCGATGTGCTTCCATCGGCATTGTTCTGTAAAAGACTTATTGCCGCACTTCCACTAAGAGCTTCATTGGCTATATCTAATTCATAATCACTAATAAACTTTGAAGTAGTAGACATAACAGCACCGACATCCAAGCCCTTCTTATAAACATCTTCTGCTCCCAAATCTTCCGTCGTAGGCGGCGTTGGAAAAATATTAAAAATAGGATTCTGTGGTGTTCTTTGAAATACCGTAGCCACGCAACTGTTAAAATGCATTATTGCATTTTTATTTTGCACTGTGGCCCTGTTAGTTCGTTGCAGGCTTCTGTTGTTTGTTCTGGGCGTGCGTCTTCTCGATAGTATAATCGGTGAATTCCTATACATATTGGCATAAAGAAGCTCGTAGAGCCCCTCTGTTATAGCATTTTGTACCGCAGGGCCGCCATATATACTTAAAGGTGGGCGTCCCGGTAATTTCAAAAAGTTTGGTGTCAAAAATATTGCACTGTCAGACGCAATGCCGTTATCTTTCCCTACCTGATTATCTACGAGCTGCTGCCACGAAGTAAAATTTAAGCGTTTAAAAAACAAAGGCCGGTCGGGGTATTGCTGGGGCGGAACTAGACTAAGAACATCTAGTCCATAGTCATGTAACTTGTCTGCGTCAACAGTCTCCGAGAAAAACTGTCGGATTGTAAAAAGTTTCTTTCCGCCCGTAGTGGGCGCGCCGGGGGCCTGGGCCATGCTTGTTTTGGAACCCTTCGTCACCCCCAAAGCGTTTCTTAAAGATGAAGAAAAATCCCGGAGAAGCCTTATCAACTGCTCTATACCGGCAGGGCCCGTAACTAAGGGGTTGGTTGCAATCATTAAGTTGGTAACCTCTTGCGTCGACAACGGGTCATCAAAAATATAACCCATAACGAATGCATATATCCCGGCGCCACGTGTCCAGGGGGCAGCAGGGATCACGGTAACCGTGCTTTCCGCAGTCACGCCGTGGATATCCGGCGGGCCTGTGGTAAACTCGGGGTTCTCCGAATATAGACGGCTTAGATCTTCTATCTCATACGTCCTTTCTATTGGAGTGGACTCTGAAAGAATCGACCCACCGTGAACTCCTGAAGCGAAATATTGCTCGCGAAACGCATCTCCGTTTTTAATTTCTTCTATAAATGAAGGAGTATATCGATTCGTCAAAATATTATAGTTCTTGGGCAACAACGATCGCCTCAAAAACTCTTGCAATCTTGCAACTATTAAATCAACACCTGGAGAGCCAGGATCGACACCCGTCAAAATATTTAACAACCTATCCCTAGAATGATCTTCGATAGTTATCTCAAAACCATATTCATATAATCCGGTAGTCTTTCCCCGTATTAGTTTGTCTGCAATAACATATTGGAGAACCCCCGTTGAAGAATTAAGGTCCATTTGTTGGGGCGTTCCCACAACCTCTATTTTCTTATCAAATAAGCGAGAGTAAACCGTACCAGATTTATTAATCCTTCGACGAATAACCCTAGTCGACTTTACGGTACATGCCGAAAGCTTATCTTGAACGCTCCCGTACAGTGCTTGATATTTAGCGCCATTTACTATGGCCTCTAAATAATCAAAGCCAAAATAAAGATTTAAATCGTTGTTATAGCTTTTTGCCGAGTAGAGCGGAGACAAATAAGATGGCTTCTCTTTAATCTTTTCCTTAACCTTCAGCCGGTCACGTATCTTTTTATTTCTAGCAGAGAGCGTATTTAACTTATTAAAATCAAATGATAATCTCTGCAATCTTCCGATGGTTCTCTGATCGTTTATTTTAGAACTAATCACCTTTTGGGTGCGCAGCTTTTGACCGCTATTGGCGCCAGAGCTTCCGTCGCCAGTTCGCCACTTTCCTAAGCTATCTTGATGAACTTCTCCAACCCATATTCTGCCATCTTCACCATCTGAAGTTCCCGGAACTGCTTGGTGATAAAACAAAGTCGATTCAAGATTGGTTTTAGAGTTTTTAATAACCAGTTCAGAGGCTATCTTTCCAACAGTTACATCAGAGGCTCTGATAACGCTAGAGTCATTATCCTCATTGGTGTCGACTATGGGAGCGGCAAAAATACCTAAGTAAGCAGGATTTGACGGTAACTCAAATGTCTTACGAAAAATCAAATCGGATCCATGCATGCTCCCAAACTGTTGAGATTGGGTCAGCGGCGCCCGTACGGCATCTAGAAAATCGTAAGTTCCACGAACAACTTTAGAACTATCATAAATCGAAGAAATGCCCGGGTTTAAAAATCCTTTAATTTTTGACCGCATCATAAAAATGTCATGTGCTACTTTTGTATCAGATGTCACCACTACCAAGACTTTTAACTTATTAAATAAAGACTCTCGGGCGGCCTCAAGGGCTGCAGCAGAAGTATTGTTGGGAAAAAACTGCTTTAGACTAAATTCCAAATCTATCTTTAGTTTGCCGCCGCGATTATACAGCGTAATATTTTTAATATAAACCGGAAAGGTGCCTGGATCTATGCCGGAAAGATTTGACTGGGAAGAGGGAGGTGCCATTATTCACACACATCCTCTTCGGGTCCATAAAGATCTCGAATAAAGTATTCTCTCGTGCTTACAACGCCGGCGCCCGGACTTGCGCCTAGAGCGGTAAAGTCTTTAATATTGGCCTGCTTTAATAACTTATTATCTATTTCGTTATCGGCATGAAGAGTCAAATAATATTGTACTTCTTTGTTGGTATAGTCAGATTCTGGATTAACGTTAAACCTGAGTGGGTCTAAGTTCCCGAACACAGTGCTGCTAGAGAGGTATACTTCAATGTCAAAGTTCTCTTTGTTGAAATCAACATTGTTTTCAGTTACTTGTATGATTAAGTCCTCGGGACTAATAACCACATATTTTCCATCGTCTCGTATTGTGGTGGTTATTGCCTGAACATTATGGGCATTGTGCTGTTCTGTTAGTATGTCATCAGTGAACTCTGGACTATCAGCCATCTCTGGGTTCCATGGAGAAACTTCTGCAGTATACATTTTATATTTAATGGCAATGTCGATTTGGGGAATCTTTTCTATTCCCGCAGAGCTTGTATAATATGATACAGACGAAGACAGTTCTCCCTGGTGCGCCGTAACTGCCCAGGATGGCTGTTTGTCTGAGTTTAAACTAGACTTTCCGAGCGGCTTAGTAAAAAAGTCGATCTTATCCTGAACATATTGTAGATCTTTATGGTTATAAATCGCGCCCGGGTTCATAAACAGGGGGTCTTCCAGGGCGTCTGGGTTCTCCTGAAACATAGCGCGAATCAACGCCGAGCTGGCGCTTTGGGCCGTCTGAATCCCGGTGAATACATTTAGAGTTTTAAGCGACGGCGTATCGTCTTGAATGCGCGGCTCTATACTATTTTGGCCTTCATTTACGGTTACCTGTACTGCAGAGCTATTATCTCCTCCCGTAAACGCAGAGTTGTATATAATGCCTTCGTCAAAAAAAGCATAATAAGCAGGGCGAAGGAGCCCCCTTGAGAACTTATATCTCCCATACGGGGTTAGCTTTACTTCTAAAACTTCTTGCTTTTTATTAAAAAATTCCATTAATCTTTCTTATCCTAGAAGGTCTAAGGCTCCTTGTGCTGCGTCATCTGCAGCCTGATCAGCCACGTCCTGCGCAGCTTCGGGATCCTCATCCGATTCGATGGAGGCATACTGTATTCCCATATCCATCTTAACTAGCTCCACCAGAGAGAAATAATCATATGGCCAGTTGTAGGTATAGGGAGATTTAATACTATCCGGTACCGTCGACAGATCGTCCGACAAATCTTTTACCTTATACTTGTTAAAGTTGCTCTTTGCTCGTTGCTTCACTTTGAATACCATCCAGCGCATCTGCTCGCCAATCTGTCTCTGATCGTTGTCGAAGAAATCTTCTGCCAATAACGAGTGTTGGATTGTCACCTCGCTGGCCTGTAGATTATCTCTACCTCTAGATTTCGGATCCGCTTGTTCGACGGTCACATCAGGAGGCAGATTTTGCCACATATCAGCTAAATCTTGTTGAGTAAACTTCTTATAAAACGGAAACACAAACATCACAAACGGATCGATTATTTCTCGGCCCATTTCGGTTGTTACAAAATCAAATTTTGGAGGGAACACATAGTCTTTTTGAGCCTTGCAGATCTTTAGGACGTCGGGCTTTACTTGTACTTGGGTTTGTTGGCCGGCAAGAATACGGACGGCGCCGTTTCTTTGGTGCTTGCTAAATCTATAGAACTTTTTACGACCATCGGCGCCGGTAGTAAAGGGCACTGCCACGATCGCCTCTGATACTACCTTTGCGTCTTTTAAGGTACCCAGCTTCCGAACGCCCTTCTCAAAACCACACACTTTAATCAAAGACTGTATACCGGTATAGGTCGTTCCGTTATAGGTGGTATGGTCGGTGCCGTAAGTATTAAAAGAATCGCCCGTCTCATCCAGCGACATAAATACCCCACTAGATCCCGTAGGGATTGTCCCATATTGGTGCCACATGCCTCGCGTTAGAGAAAGCTTGGTGGCAAATCCGGTCGGCTGCGTGGGTTGTTTGGGTAGTGACCCGGAAACATCATTAAAATTAAGTATCGGTGTTTCAAACTTTGTTTGCAGAAGCCAGCGTTTCTTGGGTGTAACAGTGTTAGGAATGACAGCCGTTACTTTCTCTTGTAGATTTATACTAGCAGATATCTGCTGAGCTAGTTCGCGCTCTTGACTGTTCTCTATGTTTATCCGAGCAACGTTGGTGGAGTGAAGGTTGTCGGTTGATTCTCCCGACCGTTCATAGTATATCTCACTGTATCTGAAGATGTTGCTTAGGCTTGGTACCCCATCCCACTCTGGTTTAAAAAGAAACGTTGCCTTACACCATCCATGGTAATAGGGTGGTACCACATGAACGAATGTGGGATATGCGCCCTCGGCGTTGGTGATGCTTCCCGAGGCGGGGCGTCCGAACGCGCTAGCGCGATTGTACATAACAAAAGAACCAGTATCCGGGAGGAGGGCTCGATAGCCGGCACCCTCAGCAACGACGACGGCGTCGTCATAGTCTACTACCGGCCGGGGCGCCAATGTTCTATACAGAGTGGCCTGCATAGAATAAACGCTTCCCGACTTCACCTCCTTGAATTGATCCTCTCTTGCAGACATAAAATTCTTCTGAGGCTTCTGGAAAAAATCCGTTGTCTCGCATACAAAATTATCCATAGCTAGCTCATAATTGTCCTTTTGACTCCCCGGCCAAAGAGCCGTGCTGAAGCTGTTGGGATACAGCCCATGCGAAGAGGGGCCGGGATAGTCCGCATAGCTAGCAGAAATGCTTCCTGATCCCATGCCTCGATCAAAAATTAATCCTAGGCTGAAGCGGCTGTACGTCTGTGCGGTTGCGCTCTTCGGAAGCTCACCCAAGATCGGTCGGCTCATGTGCGCTTTGGGATTCAAAAGCGCCTCAAAGGGTAGTTTTGAATAATAATACCCGCCGCCGGTGAAGGCGACACCTGCCGTGAGCCTTTTGGGCTTCAAGCCCATAAGACCATAAGAGCCATAGTATTCGTTAAACTCTGTTCCGGTTGTTGTCTGTCCAGGCATTGCTGTTTGCGATACCGCGAGGCCGAGACGGGTATCTGCCGCCGAGGGCATGCCCGGGCCCAGGTAGAGGCGTATCCCCGCCGTTGTCTTCCAGTGGGCATCCCAGTGCCGGCGCACCAGATAGTTACTTACCGCTACACCCGATTTAATCGTATTATAAAGAATGCCCGGGCCCATGAGAGGTTCTGTGAACGCCCGAAATGCGGGGGCGCTCTGGTATGCCTCGGCGTCGTTTGGGGAGCCGAGCGCGGACATGTAAGGACAGTCCGGGAGGCTCGAGAACGTGCTGCCGGCGTACCCAATACATTGCATAAACGGACCGTAAGACGATGAAAGTAACCTACCAAGCTCAAGCGTTCTCTCCGCAGGATAAAACCCCTTATAAGGCAAGAACTTAACTAGCCCCGAACAACGTAATGCCAACTTATCCTTCTTCATAATGTCGCCATTAACAAGAGGTTTGTTGTCATAAGCCTCATCCACAACATTAAAAAGACGCATAAAATCAGAGTTGGTATAGACCTTGAAAAAGTTGCTCTCGGAGCTATCAGCTATAGAGGAGCCAGTTAAATCTAAAAAGCTATCATTGTCGGCCCAGAAGTCTCCAGCCTTCGTATTCAAATAGTAATCCATCTGTTCGCTAATTCTAAACTCGGGAACTATAGAATAATCTTTGCCAATAAGTCTTAGGTTCTCACAATACTGATCATAAGTTAGATAAGGCTTTTTGCCGGACTGAGCCGCGGCTTGATATTCGGCATCGCCGGCGTATACTGTAAGCGGTATGTTATATATGCCAGAGCCGAAGGGTGTTTTCGGAACCGTAATCAGCTGGCCGTTGGGTGCCTCACCATACGCTCCTCGCTGTGCATAGAGGCAGCTGGCAGATATAGACCCCGACGAGTACACTCCAAAACCCGAAAACTGATTTAAAAGTTCGCCGGCACCGCCATGGCCATTTATACTTACCGAGGCTGTAGTTTGAAAAGAACTATGACCATCTAACGGCCATATACTTTGATTCGGAACAGCCTTCTTAGAAAATGGGGTGTATACTGATGTACTGTCGGAACGAACTGTTCTAGAGTTATTCCATATATTGCCAATAGAATAGTTTATTCTTCGACGATTTCTGTTCTGGCCAACATTCTTAGGAGCCGGATAGACTCTCTGCTTATAGTTCACATTAACCTGTTCAAGGTTCTCAAAGGGAGAGTGTTCATTGTCTCCAATATCACGCAAAAGAATTTCATTGAGACGATTGAAATATAAATCACCTCGATCGGTATCGAGCTTGAGGTTAAGCTTGTTAGTAAGTTCTACGTTGGCAAAATAATCTACTTTGTTTCCAAAAGTGTGATTGTATATTGTCGACTGATTCACAACGATTTCGTTCCCAGACTCATCTATATCCATCTTGTTAGCTCCGATCAGCGTATGAGTTAGGACTTGATGTTCGCTTCCCATGGGGGGGTCTATATAGCTCACAAAAGAATTTCCATTGAGAGAGCGGCCCTCGTTGTTTACCAGTGCCGGGGCCGTTCTTATAGTTAAACGATTGTTCTTTCGTTGTTCTCGCACTAATGGATGCTCATGCGGGCCCGCTTGGATTTGACGGAAAGTGGGCCAGCCGTAAGGACCGTTGCGGT
>Ga0209434_1001047_pt1 | contig 12653 bp, 1 predicted proteins | sample ETNvirnome_2_300_FD_184068 | JGI IMG/M metagenome (GOLD analysis project Ga0209434, IMG submission 184068) | Marine viral communities from the Pacific Ocean - ETNP_2_300 (SPAdes) (version 2) | ecosystem: Environmental > Aquatic > Marine > Oceanic | place: Pacific Ocean | collected 2013-06-22
GTCAAAGCCAAAAAGATACCTTACGTTTCTGGATGAGTCTTTTGATAATAACAGTTCGGTAAAATAGGAATTTTTGTTGTTTAGTTGGTTTAAAATATCTCGCTGTTCTGGAAATTCAAGTTGAGTTTGTGTTACCCTGTTTAGCTCTGCTACTAAAACATCAATTTCATTTCTAATTCTAAAATCTTGAACATTAAATACGGGAGTAAAGACTGGTGTTAATTCGTGATTGTGTGGACCAGCACCTGGGTTTCCATATAGAAAAAGACAACTTTGTTCGCTTACAGGTATATGCTGTTCGGGTTGGCCGTCGATGTGTTGACCTGTGAACATTGCAGAGTCTTCTCCACTCCAACATTCGCTCTGTGCCTCTTGAACAATACCGTTGACCACTTTATGTCTGTGCCTAATATTTGACTCTTCTGGGTCAACAGCATATGATGTATATCCGTTTCCATTGGAGTCAAGATCGTTATATGAGTGTACGTGTGCTGGTACTACAAGTGGATTATTATAGGCGTCCACGTACTGCTGACCGGTGCGGGGATTAATCGCCACATACGTACCCACTGTTTCGCCTTGAGCTTCTTGTACCCTTAATTGCGACACAACTTGAGAATTTTGAATGACCAATTCTTGTTCGATTGGAGAAGACAAAAATAATACGTTACTAGGCAGCGTAACCCCCCAATCTTGTTCAAGTTGTATGGTATCGACACGCAAAAATGTAAACACAGTTAAGTGCTTCAAGGCACTCATTGATGGACCTCCTAAATCAAATCTATAAGACTTAATCAGTTCTGTTGTTCCATCACTATTGACATATATTGCTCCGTTTGGAGGCTGAAAATCAGAAAAAACTTTATTTTTAACTATGGAATTATTTTCCGCGCCGGTATTGGGAGGTACGCTATATGTATTGGCAGTAAGTCCATTTGGCATATGGTTGCCGCCAGCAAAAAATCGTTGCAAATATTCTGTGGCTTCAGGAGTGGTAGTGATTATACAACAAATTTCAAAATACTGTTTGAGATCAAGAGATGTTCCGGGGAGGCTCAGCGCATCACCCAAAAGAGAAAAAGTCCCATCCACTCCAGGCTGGTCCACCAATTTCACATTTACAGTAATTATAGGTGTTTCTAAGTCCACCTTTCCATCATTGTCTGTATCCTGGCGTGATTCTTCCAAGAAAATCTGATCTATATAAACATTGGGAACAATACCACCAAATAATGCACAACCGTTAGCCATTTATATTATTCACTCCCACACTGGTCGTCAGCAGATTTTGCTGCGTAAGGATCAAGAAATTGATAATTTGATTTTATATCAGGACACTCAAAGTCGCGGCGAGCAAATCTATATAAATCATATTCACCATTTTTAATTTTGTTGCAGATTAATGATGCCTCTATCTCATCGTCTGCTTCGAAATCGAAATAATAATCAACAAAGCTGCTGTCTATATCGGGTATTGGAGATCGTTTTAATTCGCCTTCATCATATAATATATCGTCTATAATCAAATCTGGTTCTGTTAAAAATCTAAGCGGCAACACTTCTTTGACGGTTATAGTAGTACCGTTCTGCGGTACCTCGTTATCTCTTATTCCATAAACTTCTATATCAAAATTATCATTTGCATATGGTACATTATCTTCTATAATCTGGATAATAAGGTCGTTTTTAATGATATTAAAGGAGGTTCCATCCTCAAATGTTTTCACATCATAATTAGTATCGTCAAATCCGGCGCTCACGCTCAATTGTTGTTCTAAAAGTGATTGTGGAACTCCATCAATCTCGCCGGTCATAACAGCATTTACTACTGCCTGTGTTGCACTAGTCTCTCCTTCGCTAACCAAAACATTATATTTAATTTGCACTTCGACTTGAGGAATATCTAATATCGCGCCTGAACTATCTAACGTTAACACTGATGTTGTACTGCCGGGGAGCATGGTGCCATCTAATAGTGTTATATTCCATGCTGGCATTTTATCGCTGCCTAAGTCAGACTTTGCGAGGGGAGCGGTAAGGATTTGAGACTTTTCTGGCGTTGCTTCAATTAACTTTTGAGCAAGATCTGGATCTCCTGAATTTTTCGCTTCGATTGCTTTTTGCATTTCATCTTCAATGCTATGAAAATTATGAAATGGTTTTAAATTTGGTGTGTTTTCTTGAATACGGGGTTCTGCTTCATATTGTGGTTCGGCAAAGCTTAAATAATTTGAATCATAGATTATGCCATCATCATAAAACGCATAATAAACTGGCTTAAGTTTGCCCAAAGACAATAGATGCTTACCGTATTGAGTAAGCTGTAAGTCGATTACTTCTTCTTTTTTATTAAAAAATTCCATTATTGCATAAAGCCTATATTAATTATCGTGGTCTTTTGTTTTATTGCGCTATGCTTGTTAATTTTACATAGGTCCATATCCGCCTCCACCGAAGCCGCCACCAGTTCCGCCTGTGCGTGATGGTTGTCCGCGAGTTGCGCCTGGGGCGGTCCCACCAGTTCCACCAGTTCCGCCTGTGCGTGATGGTTGTCCGCGAGTTGCGCCTGGGGCGGTCCCACCAGTTCCACCAGTGCCGCCAGAGCCGCCTGTACCACCAGTGCCACCAGTGCCGCCTGTTCCGCCAGTTTGGGTGGTAGCGGCGGTCTGAAGCTCTCCCAACTCTGTTAATACATTAGATCTTCTGCTGTCTGGATAGAATGAAACATCGTCATCGATCTTAACAAGTTCCACCAAGGAGAAGAAATCATATGGCCAATTATAGCTTTGAAGGTAATCCTCTCCCCTTTCAACTGCGCCCTGACCTGCTCCCTGAGCGACATATTGAGTAGGAGCAAGGGTGGCAGCTACGAAAGAAGCATTAAAAGCAATTGATGGCGAGATATTTGCGTTATTAGTTACTGTCTTGTTAAAATAGTTGCGAGCGGCTCTTTGCTTAACTTTGAACACCATCCATTGTAATTTTGGATCGATTGCTGTTAATAGTTCACCTTCTTGCAAAAAGTGTGTTATGGTTTTAGATTGTACAATATCTTCTGTAATTAATGGAGTATCTGGGTCAAAGGCTCGTCCAATGCGAGGAGGAAGGTTCTGCCAAATATCAACCAAATCTTGTTGATTGAGACTGTGTTCGAATTCGAAAATATACATTGAAATTGCAGGAACTTGATCGGGATATGTAATGAAATCCATACTGGGTGGGAATACGTATCTCTTCATCGCATCAATCTGGGTCTTAACAGATGGTCTTACGCCTTGAATCTCGGCACCTTCCGGTGCTTCAATGGCGGCTTTTACTTGAGCGAAGTTGCTGCCGGGTCTATAAAATTGTCGGGCTCCATTTTGTTCAAAAAACGGAACAGCAACAACGGCTTCTCGAATCACTTTCGTTGGAGCCACTCGACCAAGAGGCTGCGGTCTTTTCGAAAATCCGACCAGTTCGGCTAGCGAACCGGTTGCCCCCCCTTTTGGACTCACAGCGCCTGGCCACGCCACAACACCGCCTGCACCTTGTCGTGGAAAGATATCATCGACATCGAAGGGGGTGTCAGCGATTTCTAAGAATATGCCTTCCGAACCGGATGGGACTCGCCCGTATTGGTGCCACATCCCAATTGGGCGAGTTGCCGCGCCGCCTGACATATAGCTCTGGTTAGACTGGAGCCCAGTGGTGCCGGTGGATTCCGCCATTGTAGTGACCCCTGGGGGTGTTGCACCAGTGGAACTGCTGCACTCGATAAAGTTTAGTATTGGTGTTTCAAACTTCGCTTGAATTACCCATTGCCCCTGATCGTCAGCAGTGTAGCCTGAATATCTTAGCAATTCTTTTAGACCCTTTGTCGTACCAAATATATTAATTGAACTTGTAACTTGCTGTGAATTTGTATTACACTGAGCGGGACCATACATTGGTCCGCCTGCGCCGTTGGTACCGGCACCCTTGGATGTGTATGCTGGGTATGGACCAGCCATCCCGTTGGTGGCGAAAGCGGTATCTCCGGTACCGGCAAATCTTAGATAAGAGGCTGTCACTCTAGATAAAAATTCCTCTAAATCAATGCCAAGTCCTTTATCAGCATATAAGCCAGGATTATATTCCAAATCTGCCCAGGCTTCTCCATCATAGTAACAAGGCGTAACGTGCGGATAATATCCATGGCGGGAGTCTCCTATAAAACCACGGTTGACATCGTTCAGACCTGTTGTAGCTCCCATCGCACCGGAGAGTTGCGGTCCACCTCCTATTGGTGGACCAAAAGCAGATGGTCTACTATACATACATATTGTTTCCGATCCAGAAACAACTTGAGGGAAAGAACTGCCGGTAACCTTCAAGTTCTTGTAATATGGGATGGGGCTGTTGTCGAATCTCCATTTCTCGACGGCGGGCTTCTCTTCATAAGATTTTCGAACCTTTATTCTCATTCTATAAGTTTTCTTTGGATCTGGCACCCTCCATTGAGATTGAGGTGCAGAGAAAAACGAGGTAAATGTGCCGTTCGCTAAGAAAAATTCTGGCGTTTCTGCTAAGAAATTGTGTGCTGCTCGCTTATATCTTTCATCGCCGTCTCCTCTCCAAACCGCATGGGCATTGTCTGACGGGCTCCAAGTGCCCGAGAAAGAACAAGAAGGGTGGGGCTCCATATCATATATTTTTTTACCGGCTATATACGCTTCCGGCTCTACGAGCGCTTCAAATGGCACGCGCTCGTCAAACGTCTCCTGAACAATTACATGAGCGGGCAACATGGCCAGATTGGCCCCTCCATCCTTTCCAGTACCGTCATCGTAAGAGCCGGTCCAAGGAGATTGTGCTGTGAATATCGGAAAATCAACGGCTAATCCAGATTTAATAGTGTTAAACATTATTCCTGGTGCAAACATTGGAGTCAAAAATGCTCTCCAAAATGAGTTACGGGGTGTGTTATCCAAAAACGTCTCCGTGCTGCTCACAACGTGAGTCGCATTACCAGTTAAGTGAACATACTGACCATACGATTGGGAAAATAACTGGGCTAACTGCAATGTTCTTTGGGCTGGGTAAAAGCCCTCATAGGGCAAAAGTTTCATTAGCCCCTTGCATGTAACCGAAAATTCGGTGGCAACGCTGTTTAGTAGAACGCTTGAAGATTGTTGCATAACATCAAAATATTTCATAAAATCGCTGTGACTGTAGGTCTTATAAAAGTTGTCTTGTAAGCTTGATGTTATAGTGGGTGCTGCTCCAGTTAAACTAAAGAGTGTCGGGTCTGTAAACGGATCTATGCTATTAACAATATAATCTTCCATGTGTTCGCTCATTCTATATTCTGGAATGATTGAATAGTCTTTTCCGTGCAATCGCATGTGTTCTGTATAATCATCATACGAATCATAAAATGGGAACTTGCCGGATTGGTTGCCAGCATCCCATGGGGCATCTCCTGCAAATGGAATAACTGATGTGGGGAGTGTTTGCTGACGTTCGATGCAATTTGCGCCCCATCTTGAAGACCATGGTAAAACACTTGTGCCTGTCAACAACGTGTGTCTTCTGGCATACATGGCAGATGCAGTAATTGCATATCGATTGGGGTTCATGGCAGCAAGAAGATTCGTGCCACCACCAGCCTTGTTCCACGGACGAGCCGGGGTATACGGTGTATGAACCGTGGTTAAGCTGTTCATAAGCTCGCCTTCGCCGCCTCCACGGTTGAGGTGGTCGATGTGACCGTCTTTCGGGGCCACAAAGTTCGACCCTGAAGCGACCCAAACCTGGGGAACGGTTGGGGAATCTGCGTATCGGTTCCTGGGGCTGCGGGAGATGTCGTCCGTCATGTCAAAATAAAGTCTTGCATCCAGTGGCCACATACTTGATGTTGGGATCACGGAGCCCTGCGAGCTTGAGATAGGTGGTTGATCTAGGACTTTCAAAGTGTCGGCAGGGAGAGTGCGGGGTAGTGTTGGGAGTCCAGCGGCTCTAGCAATTCGGCTATCCCGCCAGAAAGACTTGTAGGTTGTTCTACCACGGACGTATGGGCGATAAAGATTAATTGATTTTGGAAACACTGATTCAGAATATGTATGTCCGGTATACTCACCATCAATTATCGCTTGACCGTTTGACATAAAACCCATTAGATAATCGGCTCCAGCAGGCGTGGTTGAGTTTCCTGCAAAATCAAGTTGCGGTGGAACAAGATTTAAGTTAGCGTTTAATTGGTCATTGACAAAATACTCTTTTTCATTTTTATATGTCGCTTTCCATTCGACCACGGGCATATATGTCGATGCCGGTGCTGTGGTAGAAACAGTTTGTATATTAACATCTGTCGTAAAAACCACTGGCTTGTTAAACGACACAACCGGTTCGTGGAACTGTAGCACTCTTTGTGCAGGTCCGTGAATATAAGTCGGAGATAGTCCATATATCTTTGCAAGATTCGGGTTGGGTTTTGATTTTCCATTGGACCAATGAGCTTGGTGTCGTGAATGGCGATGCCAATCGTACCCTCGATATCCGTTTTGTGCTCCAAGAGTCTCGCGGGTTGTGGCAGGATCCAACATTGATATTGTATTATTTTTTCTCATTAACCGAACGAGAGGGTGATATTCGTTTCTTACCTGTCTCCAAGAAGTATAGCCATACGGTCCCTGTCGGTGGAGTATAAGTGCGTTAAGAGCACTACCAGTTGTTACGATGGAAAGAGCGTTGGTGAAAGCGCTTGGAGAGCCAAGATCCGTCCATAACGCGGTGATACCCGTTCCGCCTAAATCGGCAATTGATAGGTTTCTATAGGCGCTTGCACTCTGTGGATGTGGTACTGCGGTTGTAATTGGTTCTGCTGGGGCTGCTAAAATATTGAATGCCGAACCAGTTGTGTCAACCATTACTGTATTTAATCCAACAAAATCTACATGAATTCCAGGGTGACCCTTAATACCAGTGGGTCCACCTGGACCGCGAGACACTGATGCCGAATATTGGCTAGCAGATAAGAACGTGATAGCCGGGACAAGTTGACCGGGGGTATCAAGTCGTGTTGAGACGGAACCGGATACCAATCCAGAAGGGGGAGCGTGCCCAATTCCGCTTCCAACTTGCAGATTACCCGTTAAAATAGCAGGTCCAATCGAAGAATATTGAAAATCATTTTGGGGGATTGGATGCTGGATCCACCAGTTGTCATATACAGATCCCGATGTAAATCTGCTACGACCCCCATGGAAACCAAATTGCAATTGACTTCCTGAAGCATATGGGTCTAAGAGACGACCTGGGAACGGACGATGTGCGGCGAACCCGCTTACACCAAAGGTGTTGCCGTCCCAATAGTCGCGGGAACCCGAGTGTTGCATACATTCACGTAACTGAATCACGTTATAAAGTTGAGAATCCATTGTAACTGTCGAATTTCCGTATGGCCAGGATCCTTTTACGACCTGTTGGACATAAACATTCCAGGTGTCCGAGTAACCTGGATACGCAATCCTGTAATCGGCATTCCAAAGTGGGTTTGCAACGGGATCGGACGCCCACCACCACCAGATCGAATTGCGAATCTGTATTACTACTTCCTTGTGGGTTGTATCGCCACTGATTCCTATTGTTCCGTTTGTGTAGGCGGCGGAAGTTTTGTCAAACGTAAATGTTTTTTGAGTTCCATTTTGGGCTCTAAGGGTAAAACTATATCCATGATAGTTATCCAGGTTAAAAGTATTGTTAACAACGTGGATCGCCAAGGTACCAGGGCGTGGCTCCGCTTCGATAACTTGTACTTTTGCATTTCTATTAACTTTGTGATATGATGGTTCTGTTATATAAGAAGCCGATACGATGGGGTTATCCGTCATACCGTCAGCACCCCCCTGTCCACAGTGAAGGGTTAAAAGAGTTCGAAGTCCACGGTTGCGACCCAAATGATCCGTGACGCCTATCGTTGCTGTTCGTTCTTTGGGGCTTCCCGCTGCTAAGGTGGCTGCTGGCTCACCCGAGCCAGAGCCGCGCACCATTAGGTTTCTCCAAGGCAGCGCGTTATACGCCGAATATTCTGCTGCCATAATGTCTAAGAAGCCCAACGAGTTGACCTCTGGTCCGCCAGGGGCTGAGAATCTTTCAACTATAACCGCTGATTGTGTTGCCCTGTTTGGAACCTGAAGCACTGTGCCGGAAGTGCTCACAGTGTTGGCATCAACTGCTTGTGGATGATATAAGTTAGATACTCTGCTAAGATTTTTTGTTTGTTCATTGGTCCCGCCCACATTGGGACCGGCAAGAAAACCATTTCCACGGTTCCAGCCAGCTTCCGAAACGGGTCGCACCCCAACTAATGTATGAACATTTGTAGTTTTAGGTTTATCAATAGCATATCTTGCCGGAAGCGTTGCGCCATCATCTCTAAACCAGAAATTGTTTGTGCTTCTTCCAGAACTTTGCACTATCTGATATGTTTTTTCATAGTTTCCAATTGGTCCGTGTTCTAACACGCCAGAAAGCACAGTATCTACTGATGCCGTGGTTTGAAGAATATTTCTAATATTAACAGGGCGTTTTGCTGTTTCTTCTCTGAAAAACCACGCTCTATATCTCTGCTGATCGGGATATGGACCACCATAATCGGGACCGGTCAGTCCAAGACTTCCTGAGTCGCCAGCGTCGATATCTGTGAGATGTTCTCGACCACCACCAAGAAGAAGTCTGAAAGCTTCCGGGCGTGTATATTGATTATCTAGATTATTTATTGTAATGTCTGTTTCATCACCAGTTCGTCGGGAGTACAAGGGCACGTCTCCCGACATGGTTGCATAATAATTAAGCCTAACGTGTCGTGCCTGATGCCCACCCACATATTTTTCTGTGAACGGTCCTTGCATTGGCACTTCATTATACACGCCATATCCATCTTGATGTAAGTTGGTCAATAATGAACTGGAAAGAAATTCGTTCTGGATAAGGGAGTTGTACCCCATTGGATGAAGAACACCGTCAAGGGGCTCGACACCGGGCGTGTTTTTATGCCACCCAACAGTGCCATAAGCGGCACTCATTATGTTAAATGGCATTGCGATATGACCTTTGACGCCATCAAATGTACCAGAGGGAGTTGTGACGCGACCAGTGTGAGTGCCAAAATTAAGTTTTGTTTTGAGATTTGGTTTAAACTCATCATCGCAATCGACCAACATTTGATCTTGGTTGCGGAATACAAGCAAGATATTTAACGGAAGACCTATGCTACTTTTGGGTCCGTGAGGGAACGTCATTCCTCTATAGAAATGTATCTTTTTATTTGCATAATAATTAATGCCGCCGTGGAGTTGCAGTGATTTATCAACAGTATAACGATATGGTGTTGACCACTGCCGTTCGAGCACCTGTTTGGAGGCTGTTAAAATAAGATTTCTGGCTACGGTAACGCTGCCTGTTACAGATAGGCTACTCGTTTGGTTGAGAGGAGATGTGTCACGTTCAGCAAGATGTTTCCAATAAAAACATTGATCAGATTGTAATCCCGATAGGGGTCTGCGGGCTCTGTTCCAATTAAAAAGTAATCTGTTTATCCCATATGCACCCGTTTCGGGTACTTTTCCACCAAATTCAAGAGTTGGAAATTTGCTCCAATACTTGCTTCGTTCTAGAATATGGCTCTCGACAACATTATCAATTCCATCGCTTATTTGTGCCGAGGCGGGCACAAACTGCATAAGCATGGTTTCAAGCGTCGAATCAATCCACTTATAAAAATCAACAAATTTATCTAAATCTGGAGTATTTTTAACACGCTCAAAGAAGAATTGGCGTAAATATTTAAGACTCTTATATTCTGGACGATAACGGTGAACTGGTTCTCCAATTAAATTGTTGAATTCGGCTATCGATCCAAAATAATTAATAATCTCATCTGAAATGACTTGGTACATGCTTTTTTCAAAAGCATAATAGGTTCGTGTGGGTCTTGTTTCTCTGGTAAACACCTCAGTTTCTGCCTGCGAGAGAACGCGAATATTATCTTCTCCATAAACAACTTCGGGAAGCTGTTGGATTCCGGCATACAAAAATTGTGGTTCAACAGATCCGGTAGCGCTTGCCTGGAAAGAAAAACCTCTGCCTGTGTGCTGGTATTTAACTATGTTTCCAAGCCAATCATATCGCTTTGCTTCAGCGACAGAGCCTGAAGATACGTCTTGTACAGTAAAGCGGCCGTTGGCATCGGAACCTGTGACGGTTTCAAAATCCCAGTAAAGAGCTAGAGACTCAATTTCTGGTACTTGCACGTTTGCCAAATCCGATTCTAACAAATAAGAATCTCTGGCTGGATTACAACGTCCAAAATTGCCAGGATCTATAGCATGCGCTTGTATCGCGGCATCGTTTATATAATCAAACCAATATCGGAATGAAGTTACTTTGACATCGGAATATTGTGTTGTTGAGCCAGTAAAGTCTGTACGATGGGCACCAACATATACTCTCTTCGAAGACGTTAAGAACGCTTCTGCTTGTGATGCAGGGACCGATGCTGTGACCTTAAATTGGTTTATCTGCCTGTCGGCAATATAATTAACACCATAAAACTCTACATCATAGCGTGAAGCTGCTCCACTGGCAAAAGAATGTGGGTATCCATATGGCAATAGTCTGACTGCAAAGTTCCATTTTGAATCATCATATACATTCGTAAACACACTACTAGTAATGCCGCTGTTGAATGCCATGTCTTCGCCAAGAACCAAGCCTCCTGCTGAAGAAGTTAATTTAAAGTATACATCGCCAGAATCGGCTCCATTTTTTATTGCGTAAACTTGTAAGTTGGCTGCATCGGGGGTGTTCCATGTTAAATCTGTCTCTGTTCTATCCATTGAAGCGGAAGCTATCGCTGTGTGCATTCCAAATAATGATACTGTGGTGTATGAGAAGTCTTCGATAGCCTTATTCAGACTATAAAAGCCCTTTTTGGCAGGAAACACAACTTCTGCTTCTAATGTAACTGGAAATGTATCCTCATATGTTTTGCCTTCGGTTGCGCTACCAGAAATATAAGAAACACTATTTGGATTGGAGGTGTCAGCATATTGGTGGACCGTAGCGGCAAATCTATCAATGTGATTAAAATCAACTGCTTTGGTCTTGTATGACGAGGCTCTGCGTTTGGTTTCAAGCTTATATGTTTGGTTGTCTGCATAAGCATTAAGTCTTATTAAACTTTCGTCCACGCCGAAACAACGAATAAGGTTTCTAAAAGCATTTTCTGTGCCCTTAATCTTATACAGGTTGGCTAAATTGTTATAGATGTTGTTGTATACGAAACTCTTAATAGTTTGTAAATCTTCACCGTATTCTTTGTTTTCATTGCGGTTTGCATAATATTCAAATAAATTGGCATTAGAAAATAATTCAGGTGCGTCTAAGCCATGGGACCGAACTGCTCTATATGCATATGGATATGGTTTATAAAGGTTTCCCTGAGCGCTACTACTGGGGTAATAGGCAGTATTTAGTTTTGATAATTCGCCTATCTGTAGCTGCAAATTATCAAAATAGCTGCCCAATACTTGAGTTAATTTCTTTAAGTCGCCCGAAACACCATTGCCCTCATCTTCATCTATAATCCATGACGGCATCGAATAATATAAAGATGAATTATTTTCATAATCCCATATGGTACCACTAAGTTCTAGTTCGGTATCCAAATTATAAATCTTTGGATGTTGAGGTCTGATAATAGGTTCTGGCTCTTCCCATCCAGCGCTGGCTGACACCATTGCGGAACCAGTGTTTCTTGATGAAGTATTATATCCGGTCCATGTACCATTCGTAACTCTTCCTGAATAATCTAGAGTAGTCTTATCAACAGTTGTGTTGTCTGTTATACCTTCATTAAATTTATAGTAGACTCCAAGTGCGGTATTGGCAAAATCTGTGTTTGTTCCCCCGCCAATATTGCTAGTAAACCAATATCGTCCAATATCTTGGGAACTTCTTTTTGTTTTCCAGAATCTGAACTCGTCGATGGAGCCGGAAAGCTTGCCCCAGCCCAGAGTTGGCGAGAAGCCAGCAGAATCAGCAGTTCGGGTGCTAAGCCACGAAGAGGTTAAAAGCGCACCAAGGTTGGCTTGCAATGGGTTTACAATTTCTCCAATATTTGAACCAGTAGTTATCGTCTCGCTCAAATCGCCATTTACATAGAGCTTCGTCGTTATGTTGCTACCGTTGTTGATAAAGCTAAGTGCATAATGTTTCCAATCAGAAAAAGAATTTAGATTAAGATTTGAACCTATATCCAGAGACGAGGTGCTAAGACCAGCGGAACCAGACAATAGCGTTACCCGGAAAGGTGCCGCAGCACTGTCACTAAGACCGCCAGTAAAATCTGTTTTAGTCATGCCAGCAGTACCACCATCTGTCAAAGTAATAGTTGTGTTGCCGGAGCCGCCTGCTGTTGCCTGAGTTATAGTCACAACTGCTCCATCAACAGTGGCAGTAAACCTTGTCCCTGATGGGCCAGATGTAGTGTTAATAACATTCATCAGGTTAGTTGCTGTTTGATCGTTTGATGTGGTGGCTTCAAATGTACCGTTAACAGAACTTTGGTCGCCTTGTGTAAAGTCATAATTAGTGCCATCAGTAGCAACCAAGTTCACCTTGTCGCCGGC
>Ga0209434_1001048_pt1 | contig 12653 bp, 17 predicted proteins | sample ETNvirnome_2_300_FD_184068 | JGI IMG/M metagenome (GOLD analysis project Ga0209434, IMG submission 184068) | Marine viral communities from the Pacific Ocean - ETNP_2_300 (SPAdes) (version 2) | ecosystem: Environmental > Aquatic > Marine > Oceanic | place: Pacific Ocean | collected 2013-06-22
GGCTGATGTCCCGCGAGTGACCGATCCTCAGCAAGAGGAGATTTTTAATTTGCTTGAACAAAAAGAACTCCCGAAGGGGTTTGCCGATCGCACTATCGCTGAAATGGAAAAGGAAGATTTCTCGGTTGAACGAGCCATCGATGCAATTACGTATTTGAAGAAGCAACAAGATGCTGTCCCATTCTAAGGAGGGTACAATGAACAAGGAACAAAAGAAATCTCTCAGGGTTTATCTTTCCCATATCAATGGCCATGTCATAGATGAATGGTGGCCGTCAATTGGGGATCGCAGAAAGGAGCCGGGATATGAAGGATGGGTATATGGACAGAACGGATTTAGAATTTATATGGGGATTGAGCCTGACGGTAGTAGGCATACCTGATGCACATCATTGACGGGAGGGATCTATGAAGTTCAAAACAGATTCAGAAGACACGCAAGAATACCCACAAGCGGGAATGATTACGGAAAAGGATTTGAGAAATGCTCACCGAACAACGAGACAATATTTTGAATCAGAATACGGACCAAAGGAAAAGGAAGCATGGGACAAACATCTTCTGGCTGAACATCCAGAATGGTTTCCAGACAAAGAAGGGAAGCCGTGGCACCAGTATTGGGCTGAATATTGGCAGACCAAAGGGCTCAAGATATAAAAAACCATTTACAAAGTAATCAAGAAAGGCTATATTATATGATGATGGTCAATATTGATGTTCCGTATTTTAAATAAAGGGGGGAAGATGAAGTTCAATGAATACATATCTGAAATAAAATTCAAGGAAGGACATGGTTGCTTAACTGCTTTTGCGGATCGCATTGGGATAACATTGCAAGCATTGGGTCGATTAAGAACTGGAAAGGTTACGCATCCTCGTTTGGATATGTTGCAGAAAATCAAACGGGCCACTGGTGGAAAAGTGAGTGATGTTGATGACTTTGACTTTTTCCCTGAGAGGAATTGACATGAATACAGAACGTCTCAACAAACTCCTAACTTCTCTTCAGTCGGCCATATTGAGAGAGGATGAGTTGAGTCAAAAAAAGATTCGGAAACAAATATATGCTTGCTGTAAAGACATTCCGATAAGGACGGGAACGGGGAGAATAATAAGTAGAAAAACCATAGAGGAGAAAGTGGAATGATCCATGCTTTTGAAACTGGTATTGCAGAATATCTTAATTTACCGGCGGCCATCATTCATCAAGAAATCTTACGATGGTGTAAATATAATGAGAAGGAAGGAACTTCCGAGGTTTTCATTGAGGGCGAATACTGGATGTTTACAAGCCATGCGCGCCTCCACAAACACTTGACCTATATTTCGATCGCCACTATCCGAAGAGCCTTGATGGCGTTGCATAATGTTGGGTTGATAGAAAAACGACCCAGAGGATCTGAATATCCTAATTCATTATTATATCGGGCGAATGAGTTTAGTGCCATCAATGGCACATTATTGACTGACAATGACACACCTGAGATAAATTCTGATGCAGTGGAAAGGCCTGACAGTACTGACAAAGATCAATTTGAACACACCTATGATCAGGATGAACATAGGGAGGGTGATCAAGATGAACATAGGGTGCATGATCAAAATGATCATAGTGAACATAAGAAGGTTGAACATAGGAATATAAACAAAGAAAAAGCTAAGCTATCTGAAGGGGAAAAACAGGAAAAAGTAAAAACTGCATCTGACATTGTATCTGCCTTTTACGATAAGCTATCCTCAGATGGTCCTGAAACAAACACTGCTCCATACGAGAAAGATTTGAATAGATGTGAAGAACTTATAACCGATGGTTTTACGGCTGAACAAATCCTAAGTGTACCAGATCATCGACCCAATACTTCCATAGAATCTTTCCGATATGTTTCTTCAGTAATCCTTCGCTCGATATATCCAAAAGACAAGCCTTCCAAAATCAACAAAAAAGGATATAGTCAACTGGACGTTACTAATGAAAGGATTGATGAATGGAATCGAGTTAAACCAGCTACTGAGGAGGAGAAGAATAAAGCAATACAAGCCTGCAAATCTGCTATTTCATCAGCCACCGAACTTGGGGTTGATGATGACTTGCCTTTTTAAAGGGGGACAAAATGCCAGTTGGATATAACGGATGGGAAAATTATGAGACTTGGAACGTAGCTCTGTGGCTTCAGAATGATGAAATTCTTTATGGCTTGGCTTGTCAGCATCATAAATTCGGAGAGTTAAGGGTTCATTTACCAGACCAAACGCCGGACGGAGTGTGGTACAAAGACAAGAGAATTAATAGAAAAGAAATAGATCAGCTATTGATGGATCTGTTGGACTGACAAAGGAGCCTGTTGTGATATTGGAAAAAGAAAAAGATCGCAAAAACGAGAAAGCTGCTCAAGAATGGGTACTGTTTTCCACTGGGTGGAAATTGAGAAAACTACCCAAGAGATATACGGTGGATTGGGCAAGGGTTGACAATGACGAGAAAGTGAATGGATGGGTAGAATATAAGCATCGGTCACATACAAAAGACCAGTATAAGACGTATATGATTTCGTGCGGAAAACTCGTAGATGGAATGAAATTGAGTGCCCTTACCCAACGGCCCTTTTTCTTGATTGTTAGTTTTAAAGTTGGTTCAATCAATCCTGAGACAGGTGAAGAACTACGGGAATTCCATGTATGCGAAATAACTAAAAATGTCCTTAAAGGTGGGATTGTGATGGGTGGCCGATCAGATCGAGGATACGATTTTGACATGGAACCAGTTTATCACATCCCGTACAGTTTGTTTTCTTCACTGAAACCCGAATACTACGCAACGAGTTATTGACAATGAATATCTTAGCGATTGGTTCTCATCCAGATGATATCGAGTATGGATGTGCGGGAACTCTTTTGAAGTTCATCCGCGCCGGCCATACAGTAAGTCTTTTTGTTGCATCGCGCGGACAAAAAGGGGGTGACCCCAAAAAACGATATGAAGAACAAATGCACGTCGCATTATCACTCGGCACAAGAAACGTCTTTTGGGGAAATTGTAAAGATACAGAACTATCTGCAAATAAAGAACTTATAGACCGGATATCTTTTTTGATTGATGAACAAGAAATAGATATGGTCTTTGTGCATTACCCCGACGACACCCATCAAGACCATAGAGCACTGGCTGAGGCTACAATCTCGTCAACTCGTTACAAACAGAATATTTTGTTTTACGAAGGCCCCACTACAAAGAATTTCTTGCCCACGATTTACATGAACATTGAAGATTGCCTCGATGAGAAAGTTGGATTGTTCAAATTGTACAAATCGCAAACGAGTAAGATGTATAACCCAGATATCAAGTATATTACGATAATGGAAAACTTACTTTCCTGTGCGAACTTCAGGGGGATTCAAGGAAGGATCAAGCATGCCGAGGCCTTTTTCCCGTTGCGAATGATGATGGAAATACCAGATACCACTTGACATCTGCAAGTTTTAATTCATTCATTGACTGTATGTGAGCCTCAAATAAAGGGTCTGGGCTATGCCGCAAAATGACAAAAAATATGAGCAGTCACATTTCGAGACTGAAATAGTAGAAATCGAGGGACTTCGAAAGCATCCGAGTAATTACAAAACCCATCCCCAAGACCAGATAGAACATTTAATTGAAAGCATAAGAAAATTTGGGATATACCGAAACGTCACCATTGCAAAAGACGGGACAATCTTGGCAGGACATGGAGTCGTTCAGGCCGCTCTTCAGATGGGGATGGAAAGCATTCCCGTTGTGAGACTTGATCTGGAATATGATGACCCCCGTGCGTTAAAATTGTTGACGGGAGACAATGAGATTACTAATCTTGCTGAAATTGATGATCGTGGTCTGACAGACATGTTGAAACAAATAAAGGATTCTGATCCTGACGGATTACTTGGCACTGGGTTTTCGGATCAAATGCTGGCAAGTTTAGTTATGGTTACGAGGCCCCAAAGCGAAATAGCAAGTTTTGACGAAGCGGCAGAATGGGTTGGGATGCCTGAATATGACGGGATGCCTGCATCGATTGGGTTAGTGGTTCATTTCGAAAACATGGAAGCCAAAGTGGAGTTTGGCCGTATATTGAAACAACAGATTAACCCAGAGACTTCTAAAATATGGTGGCCATACAAACAAAAAGATGATGTGAGGTCTGTCAAATTAAAAGGCTAAAACTTGCTTCCTCGTTACCCCATATATATTCCATCTAAGGGGCGTTCAGATATAAATCTGACTGCCAACTTATTGCTACAACATAACATCCCGTTCCATGTTGTAGTAGAGCCTCAAGAAACAACTGCGTATATAAATGCTCTTGGCGAAGATAAAGTTTTAGAACTCCCGTTTAGCAATTTGGGGCTTGGCGTAGTGCCTGCGAGAAATTGGATCAAGGACCATGCACGGGAAAGTGGGATGGATCGGCACTGGCAGATGGACGATGATCTTAAAGGAATCCTCTGGCGGAAAAGTGGAAAAGTGGTAGAATGCCCTCCTTCAAATGCTCTGGTTTGCGTGGAAGATTTTGTCGATAGATATGAGAATGTTGCAATGGCCGGCCTGACTGCAAGTGCGTTTGGATGGGCAAAGAAAAAACCATTCTCACTGAATCAGCAGGTGTACGGATGTGTCCTCACTTTGAACAAATTGGCACAGCGTTACAGAGGGAAGTACAGTGAAGACACGGATATGAGTTTGCAAGTTTTGGCCGATGGATGGTGTACTATCCTAATTAATATCTTCATGCTCGACGACTCTCCCGTATTTACATCGGGTGGACATACAACAGACACATATAAAGACGATGGCCGATTGGCAATGGCTCGATCTTTAAAACGTCAGTGGCCCGGGCTCGTTTCCATCAAGCGCCGATGGGGAAGGCCAACGCAGACGCTTGGGCAAGTATGGAGAAAAATAGACACTCCCCTTATAAAGAAAAAGGGCGTGAACTTGAAAGCGATTCAACCAAATGATTACGGAATCTAACGAGATCCTCCCACGCTACCCTGTGTATATCCCATCGAAGGGAAGATGGGGAAATATGCTCACTGCAAATTGCCTGACAGAAGATGGTGTAGACTTTTATTTGGTGGTTGAAAAAGAAGAGGTTGAATACTACACTGAGAGTCTTTCAAAGATTTCTGACTTGCATGGAAATGCCACGGGCACGATATTGACGTTGCCATTCAGTAATCAAGGAAGCGTAATTCCCGCGAGAAATTGGATTAAAGAACATTCTACGATTTCTGGATTTGAAAGACATTGGCAGATAGACGACAATATTCATCGATTTAGAAGGGTGTATAGATATAAACGTATTCAATGCAGTGCGGGAATAGGATTGAGAGTCTGTGAAGATTTCACTGACAGATATGAGAACATTGCCGTATCTGGCTTGACATATGAGTTTTTTGTTATCCCTTCTGGTAAAACGGGATATCCTCCCTTCTTTCTGAACTGCCATGTATATTCTACAAGCCTTATTTTGAACAGTCTTCCGCACAAGTGGAGATTTAAATATAATGAGGATACTGATTACTGTTTACAAGTCCTGTCTGATGGATGGTGTACAGTTGCATTGAATGCGTTTATGGCGAATAAATGTCAAACGACAGTTATGACGGGTGGCAACACGCCAAACTATAAGGAGGACGGCCGGCTAAAAATGTCTAAAGACTTGGAGAGGGTCTGGCCTTATGTCGTGAGAACTTCCCGGAAATTCAACCGGCCCCAGCATCATGTGCGTGGGAACTGGAAAGGATTTGATCAGCCTTTGATCCGAAAACCAGATATTGATTGGAAAGAACTTGATGGAAATGTATACGATATGAAATTGGTACAAGTGCGTGATGAAGTGAAGAGCGATTTGTTGAAGGGATTTTTAGCTGATGAAGGCCAGTAGTATATGACTTTTTAACTTTTATTTGACTTTTTAGGGTGGAGAACAGTAGTATGTAACTTTTTAACTGAGGAAGAAGAATTATGGCTCGCCCAGACAAATTGAATACTGAAAGGCATACGAACATAGTAAATGCTTTACGAGCGGGAAATACCAGATCAGCATCAGCCTCGTATGGTGGGATTTCTTATCAGTCCTTTTTGACATGGTTAGAACGGGGAGAACATCAAAAAAGCGGAAAGTTTCTTGAGTTTTTTGATGCTGTAAAAAGGGCGGAAAGTTTAGCAGAGGTAGAACATGTTGCGAATATAAGGAAAGCGGCAATTGACGGGAGTTGGCAAGCATCAGCATGGTGGCTTGAACGTCGACGGCATGGTGATTACCGAAAAATAGAACAAGTTGAAAACACGGGTATAGACGGGACTCCTGTTGAAACAGTGGTCCGCATCATATACGAGGATGAAGAATGCCAGAAGATGAACTTCGGCTCAAACGACCACATTCAGAACAACGACGAATTCTCACCAGTCGAGCAAAACGGAAGGTAGTAAGAGCCGGACGCCGATCTGGGAAAACGATGGTGGTTGCAATTATGGCAGTACAGGCACTGATTCATCAGCAAAGGGTACTGTACGCATCACCAACAACAGAGCAAATAGAAGCGTTCTGGACTGAAGTGAAAAGATGCCTTACTCCTATGATCGATGCTGAGAGAATTAAAAAACATGAAAATAGGCATCAAGTGATCTATGGGGCAGGCAGGATTCGGGGAAAGACAGCATGGGATGCGGATACATTACGGGGCGATCATGCTGATTTGCTTATTCTCGATGAGTTTCAATTGATGAAAGAAGATACATGGCAGAGGGTTGGGGCGCCGATGATGCTCGATTCTGACGGCACTGCTGTCTTTTGTTTTACGCCGCCATCTAAGTTGTCAGCCTCCAGATCAAAAGCAAGAGATCCCCGTCATGCAAATAGATTATATCAAAAGGCGTCTGAAGATGAAACAGGCAGATGGGCTGCTTTTCACTTTTCATCGATGCAAAACCCGTACATATCAAAAGTGGCCTTGGAAGAAATTTCTGCAGACATGACAAGCGTGGCATATCGTCAAGAAATTCTCGCAGAAGATGTGGAGGAAGAGGGAGGACTTTTCAAACGAAATTGGTTCGAGTTAATCGATGAACCTCCGGAAATAGAAAGAAAGGTTCGTCATTGGGATTTGGCAAGTGTTTCGGGCGACGGTGATTGGACTGTGGGATTGTTGCTTGGCAAATCGTTTAATGGGATGTATTATGTTCTTGATATTAAACGTTGCCAAGAAACTCCGTATTCTGTAGAAGAGCTTATTGTAAAGACAGCATTAGAAGATGGATTGGAAACTGTTATAAGTCTCCCTCAAGATCCGGGGCAGGCGGGCAAGGCTCAAGCACAATATCTGATAAGAAATCTCGCTGGCTATAATGTTCACGCTGAACCAGAATCTGGGTCAAAAGAAATACGGGCTATACCCGTTGCGGCACAGGCAGAGGCCGGGAACGTACGGATTCTAAAACGGCATTGGACAGAAACTTTTCTCGATGAATTGTCTGAGTTTCCTTTTGGGTGGCACGATGATCAGATAGATTCTTTATCTGCTACATTCGCCGATCTGGTGGATGATGGCAAACTTATAATGTGGTCTGTATAATAGAGAGATATCCCTATGGAGAAGCCTGCTGCGTTTGTTGATGGCGATGTAAAAGCGATAGTATCAGTGCCGGGTTGGGTGGAAGAATTGGGAACTTCTAATCAACGGAGTGCCACTACTCCAATCGCTGCATGGGGATCGGTTCCCCTTTTGTATAGAGCGGTCAATCTTAGATGTCAATCTCTTTCTTCTGTGCCATTCATTGTCTTTAAATCTGAAACGGAATCCGAATGGCCATTGGAGGATTCTTTATCCAATATATTGTACAACTCAGAACTGGCTTTGATGCTGTCTGGTGTTTCCTATTTATTGAAAATCTACGAAGGTCGTATTCTCAAAAAGGTTCAATGGTTGAATCCCACGACTGTCAAATGGAACATTGAGCATGGAGAAAATGTATTCACGCAAAAGATAGGAGAAAAAACTTACGGCCCGTGGGGCGATGACGAGATGATTGCCATACGTGAGCCATCGATGACGCAGGACATAGGACCGGGTCAACCACCTGCTCAAGTTGCTCTTCAAGCTGCCCGTTTGCGTTTTTCAATGGATGACTTTACAGCGGCTTTCTTTGAAAACGGGGCTCAACCTATGTCGTTGATTACAACGTCGGGGACACCTTCTCAAAGCGAAATGGAGAGGGCTCAGAGCTATTTTAAGAGCAGAATGCAAGGAGTTGTCAATGCGTGGAGAGCTATATTCTTGAGAGGGGATATAAAAGTTCAAACATTGACCCCTGAGCTTTCATCGATGGAAATGCCTGCCTTGTCTTCCCATATCGTCCTTGATATTGCGGCGGCTCTCGGTATCCCCCGATCTGTTCTTGAATCCGATGCGGCAAATTATGCAACAAGCCAAACAGATATGCGTGCGTTTTGGGAAATGACTGTACGGCCGAGGTTGCCGTTATATGAAGAAATGGTTAATGGCCAACTATTTGGCGACAGTTTGGAAAAATATACTGTAGAATTTCTGCCAGAAAATCTTGATATCTTCCAAGAAGATGAGGCTGAACGCTCGTCTGCATTGTTGCAATTAGTTAATGCTGGCGTTCCATTGCAAGATGCTATGGCTATGCTCGGTTATGACCCTCTTGACAATATCCCCAATCCCCCTGAGACTGTTCAGGTTATTGGAACTGAAGAGCAGGAACCTCAGCCGGGAATACAAGAGAATGCAAATTCTGAGTTAAGGAAATGGCATAAATACCACGCCAAGCATTCTAAAAAAAAAAAGTAAGGCCGTTTAAAACCCACTTTATCCCACCAGATATTGCTCAAAAAATACACGACAATTTACTCGGCATGCCTGACAAAAAGGACATCTACGACTATAACGAAAGATGGATGACGGGACAATATGCCGAAGCACTTATCGCTGTGATTACAACAGAAACTGTGACTGATTATCTATCCCCAATTGAAAACGCAGTCATAGCTGATTTCGGAGGGGAATCATTGACGGAAGTTTTAAAACTTGGCCGGCGGGATTTAAAGCCTTTTATCTCGACAAACGAAAGAACTCAAAAGTTCCTCAGGGAAAACTTTGGCAAGAACATGAAAGAGATTACAGACACAACTAAAAAAGAAATCGGAAAGGCTTTCGCCGAAGGGGTAGAGCTTGGGGAGAACTACAACGATATGACGAGGAGGCTGAATGATGAATTTAAACACATGTCGAGAGCAAGGAAGAGAACAATAGCAAGGACGGAAGTGGGGAGTGCCGCATCCCATGCTACCCATGAGGGATACAAACAAAGTGGACTGGTAAGCACCCGGCGATGGGTTACAACATTTCTCAATAGTCGGCAACATCACAAAACGCTGTCCGGAAGAGAAGTGGCAATGAATGAACCTTTTACAGTTGCGGGTTATTCTGGAATGTATCCGGGAGACTTCAATGCCGCATCGATGGATATAAATTGTCGCTGCCGAGAAGTGGTTGCCAAGTTTTTAGACAAAGAGATTACCGAGGACACCGGTTTTCACCCTCCCGAGGAAGTGGAGATAAATTGGAGAAGTTCCCTCCACGGTGGGCAAGTAATAAACAAACTCGGTCTCGATTGGAAAGATCAGCCGGCGGGATATGATCCGGGTGAATACAGCACAGCCACTGGGGCATCTGTTCGACAAAAACTGGTGGAGTTTGAAAAACAAGGAAATGAAAAGATAGCTGCTTATGAAAAACAACAATTACCGAAGATTGAAGAATTAGACAGAATGCAGATAGAAATGATCGACGACAAGTGGGAACTTCTCGACGATCAAATTAATTCTCTGGACCCAGCAGGCTTCTCCAGTCAATCAGCCTATGATGCAGTGATCGAGAAAATGAGAAACGAGAAAGACAAGCTGTTGATTCTTGGGGAAAAGATCCATATTGAAAAACAAGAATTATTTGATGAAATGATTATTTTTAAGAACAAAGTTTGGGACGAAATGGCTGAAGAGATGGCGGTCATTGTAAAACCCAAAAAAGGCAAAAAACTCAATGCTGGAAATGTTTCGTTCAAAGGACGCAGGATGCCTAAAGCTGCCAAGAAGTGGCTTTCAGATGAGGCGGCTGATGTAATGAGTTATGTCTCTGAAGATGTCGAAATGGTGGGAACGAGAACAATTACTCCTTTGATGGAAAGTGCTCGATTTGTGGAAATTCAAAAAGGAAGTAAGAAGCCCCAAATATTTGCTGGAGATTTTGTTGCTCTCGATGACAAGATAGATTTACATATGATGGGTCCCACTAAAAGAGCTTTTTACAGGGCACATACGAGACATGTTCATACTACAGACAACGCATTAGACCAACGGGACAGAACTCTTTCGCACGAAATAGGGCATCAATTGGAGTACGATGTTCGGGACGAATATGGAAATGCAGTTTGGCAGGAAAAGGCAAATAGGTTTCTCAAGGATCGATCAATGGGTGAACAGCCTGTACGATTGAAAGACTTGTATCCGAATAGTAACTACGACGTAGATGAAATTACATATGTGGACAAATGGAACCAGTTGAGTGGACATGAGAGAGTAGCAGGCGAATATTCTGGTAAGGTATATGATAAATATCCGGGAAAATGGGGAGGAAATGGTCTACCCGCTACTGAAATCATTTCGATGGGAATTCAGAGATTGATCTTAAGCCCGATAGATTTTGCGAAAAATGATCCTGAGTATTTCGATTTCATAGTTTCTCTTCTTCACGGAGATTAAGATGTGGGCAGAAATAAAGTGGACTGATGGCACAATTATAAGAATAACCGATGGGAAAGTTTCATCGAAAAGTAAGCGATTGAAGAGGTTGGTGGAAAAGTTGATGCCGTATACTAAAAATATATGGGCGGGTTATTTCCCAAACACTGCAGAAACAGCCGCAACGGCGATAATAATTGCGATGGGGGCAGGGGAAGTGGTCGATAGGAGCGACGTAGTAGGCGCCGATGAACCAGATCCTGACGGATTGGAGACAATATATTGAAACAGCTTGACGGGATAACTGACGAAGCAAGAAAAGATTATGAAGCGTGGAAGTCATACGATAGCCGCCGACGTAAATATGAAGAGCAAATGGAAGATGCGATTGAAGATATGTTTCGTGCACAATCACAAGCGGTGAAGAAAAAGTTGAGGGAATTGACATCGCAAACATAATAAAACCCGTTTCAAACGCCACGTTTTCTGGGCCTTGAGCAAGCTCCGTGGCGTTGTCGTCAGGGGTCAACGAGTTGCCGGTTGGTCGGGTTCCGTCCCCCTACCATCAACGGACTGTCTCGTTAGGCCTCTGGCGGCTTTACGTTTAGGATATGATGAGAAAAACAAATGGGATTTTTATTCCAGAACAAGACAAGTCCAAAATTTGGGGCAAGAATTACGAGATAAAAGAATATAACAAATTAGAACTTCATCGATTATCTGGGACGGTAGCCCTCGATATAGGTGCACATGTCGGGATCTGGAGTCGGAGATTGGCTGTAGATTTCTTTAAAGTAATTGCTTTTGAGCCTATGCAAAAGCACATCGAGTGCCATAAGAAAAACTGCGAGAGATTAGGCAATGTGCAGTTAAACGAAATGGCTTTGTCTGACAGTAATGGCAGTCAATCGATGACTACAAAAGATAATAACTCCGGTATGTCTACACTGATAGATACAGATTTGTTGAAGTGGAGAAAACCCAAATCCCATTCTCTGGTAAAAACTCAAACATTGGACAGCATGAATTTACCCAAGATAGATTTCGTAAAGATCGATGTGGAGGGATGGGAAAAACAAGTTCTTGAGGGTGGTAAAGAAACGATTTTAAAAGACCAACCTCTGATATATATTGAAATATGGGAAAAGAATTATGCTCGCATTCGCGACATAATGCAGAATGAATTGGGATATACAATACAAAAAGTCAGCGAGATAAATTACCTGTGCCAATCCCCCCTCCAAAACAATCACTTGACATTCCAGTTCACATCGATTTAATATCAGTACATGGTGTTCTCGATGGGCGAAGCCCTGACCCCACCTTCTGTACAGAATAACATTTTATGCAATTGTTGCCAGAATTATGCAACATAAATACGGGCTTAAAGTCATTCTTTACAACATTATGCAATGATATGCAAAGACAATTCTTGCATATTCAGTTTAACTAAACTACCATGTGATGCCATATACAATCCGAAAATCAGGATCTGAATACTGCGTATATAAAGTTCCTGAAGGAAAACCGGCTGAGCGATTGAAGTGCTATGCGGATCAATCAGCCGCGGGAGCTTATTTGGCCGCTTTAAATAACGCAACTCAAGACGAATACAAAGCATCTTACCCAGATGGCCTCCCCATTCCGATCAATTTACCCGAAAGTTATCAGATCGGAACTGAAGAAAAAAGATGCTTCACTTGTGACTATTCACAAAATTCTGGTAAGGCCGGATTGTTTTGTGGCAGATGGCAGGCTGAAGTTCGTTCAGATTATGTGTCAGCCGCATGGGAACCCAAAGGAGATGTATCGGAGGAAGTCATGGATGAAATCTATTCGATCAAAATATTAGAA
>Ga0209434_1001051_pt1 | contig 12630 bp, 5 predicted proteins | sample ETNvirnome_2_300_FD_184068 | JGI IMG/M metagenome (GOLD analysis project Ga0209434, IMG submission 184068) | Marine viral communities from the Pacific Ocean - ETNP_2_300 (SPAdes) (version 2) | ecosystem: Environmental > Aquatic > Marine > Oceanic | place: Pacific Ocean | collected 2013-06-22
ACTTTTCTCCTATAAATAAAATCCCCTTGGTACCCCCAAATGCTGTAGCGCCTCACGCTATATACAACAAGGCGGTTGAAGTGGTAGACAACAGACTTGCGGATATAGAAAAACGACTAATCCGACTAGAGAATAGAAATTAAGGGGTGTTGGGCCCCTTTTGTAGTAACCCACCCGGCCGTTGTTGACGAATTAGCTCCTGCAAAACAACTGACTGCAAAGCTTTTCCGAGATCTTTATTATTTTCCGCATCTTTAACTGTGTTTTCTTTGTTTGCGTTGTCTTCTGTATCTGGACCTTGAGTAGCCTGAGCCTCAACGTTGCCACGCTTGTCTACGTTAATGCTTATGTTGACGTTGTTATTGGTTTCTCCCCCAGTAACCATTCCTGCGATGGCTCCTTGGTTACCACGAGAGACAGGGCCTCCAGCGGCCATACCCGGAACGTTTCCACGATTCAATTCCCCCATGAAATCCAAACCGTATTGACGGACAGTATCAGCGCCCATTACATATTCTCCAGCAGTTAATAGAGCGGGAGAACCTTTGGCAGAACCTCCATGTTGCTGTTTAGGTTTTGAGGACCAAGGGTCAACCCCCGGAGGCAGTGGAGGCATTGGCGCATGTTGCGGAAATTGGTTGGGCCTTCCAGTAACTGGAAAATCACCCCATTTTTGCCGGTAAGCTTCTCCACCACTTCCACGGAAAGCCTCATAGCTCATGCCGTCAGGACCAACAACATCAGGACCCAATGGGGCTCTTGTTTTCCCCATCATATAAGATCCCCCAATCAGCATAGCTGCATTCATATAGGCGCTTATCAAACGGTCCTTCTTTTGCTTCTTGTGAGCCTTCATAACGTCCCTCTGTCTTTTGGTTTCGCCAAAAAGATAATCGGAGTAGGCACCCATTTTTTGTTCCTTACCAAACATTCGACCAGTTTGGCGATCATCTGCATTTAATCTTCCCAAGAGGGATAACGCTCCACTTACTTCATACCTCCCTTCTGTTGGTCTAACCCTTTCGCTCACAAGCTTTCCTGTCTTAGGATCCCTTCGGTAATAAACATAAGCCTTATTCAAAGATACTTGCGCACCCCTTCCTCCTCCTGCGATAGAGTCTCTCCCTCCTGCGTCCGAGTCAGGACCACCAAAGTAACCGTACTCCCCTCTTCCATGGCCATAATCTTGCCCTCTCCACGGTTTCTTTTTGGATTTACCCCATTGACCACTTACAAGACCCGAAGCGGCGCTAGCGGCGGCTGAGACGGCAAACATTTTACCCATGTTTCCTCCTCCAGCTTGGGCTCCTCCTTCGGCGAAACCACCTACCCCTCCTGAATTAATGGCATTTAAAGTGTCATAACCAATTTTCTTCGCTGATGATTTCTTAATTACATATTCTCCAGCGTTCATCACACTAAATACGTCATCTTTTGTTCCCGATCCTCCGGTTACTACTCCACCCCCTCCGTAACGGGGAATATACCCCCCTTTCGCTTTTGTTGGGAAACCCATACGGGAAAACAACATGTTTGTTGCCATTTGGGCGGACATATCTGAAATTGTGTTTAATATATTTCCCGCGAATTGAGCCATCGCCTCTTGTGCGCTACTTGCTCCGCTTGCGATACTCTTGAAAGCGTCCGCAAAGGAGGTTTTCATGGTCGTGGCCACCTGTCTTGAGCCATCCTCCAGCTCATCAAGGTAACTTCTCGCGTTATATGTCATCGCGCCTTTAAAACCTAGCCTAAAGGATTCTCCCGCTTCTTTATCCATGTTACCCACCCCAAAGCGGTTCCTTCTAGTTTCTACAGCGTTCTTATAACGACCCACCATTGTCTGGCCGCTAATTCTTCCTGTTTTGGCTAATCCGGTTGCGTCAGCGCCTTCTTGTTGAGCCAATACATAAGCTAACAACTGGTTGAAATCACGCATTTTCTCATTAAATTTCATGCGATTGTTTATTTCCTCCCTTTGCGCCGCCTCTGACATGTTAGCAAGCACTTCTTGCTGTGTAAGCTTTTTATCCGCCAAATCTATTGCATTGTCATAGCCCCTAATGATCCCCTCTATAGCTGGAACAGTTTTTTGAAGTGCTTTAAGTTGGGTTTGTTCAGATTGTTCAAGCTGAAGAGCTTTTTTGGATCCATGTAGTCCGGCCTTACCTTCTATATCAGCTAAAGTTTTCTTCTGGGCGGCCAAGGTAGCTCGGAGCTCGTCAACACCTTGACCCCCTAGCTCCCGTAACCCCATCCCCTCCAAAGCCTCTCGTCTTTCCACCAGTGGCCCTATGGCCATTCCGGTTTCACCTTCGAGCAAGTCTTTCGTTATGTCCTTTATCGCTTCCTGAAGAACCTTTCTTCCAGCTTCCCCAGCTCCGAATTGCGCCTGCCTACCAGCCGCAGCTCTTGCAGCCATATTATCTCTACCTGCCACCTGAAGAGCTTGAGTTTTCCTCACTTCAGTCAACCCAAAAGGATCCATCACGGAGGTTGCAGCAGAAAGTCCTCGCCGCTGTGTTATGCTAAACTTTTGTTTTGTAAACGCGTCCGCCTGTTTAGCAACATTTACATTATGCTTGGCTTCTAGAGAGGCTAACCGAAGACTACTTCCAAATTCTATTAAGAGCTTGGTTTGTTCTCTGAAAAGAACTAGACTTTTTTGGTACGCTAAAATTTCCTCCTCAATTAACTTAACTCTATTTTCCTCTGCTCCCTTATGTTGAGCATAGAGGTCGTCTAACTCAGTAAACGGCTTATTTAACATCTCGTGTACTGCTTCCCTCAATATGTCCTGAGTCGTTATGTTTTCCGTTCCCTCGATCCTAGACTCACGGCGTGATTTTGCAATGTCTTTAGCTTGCCGCATTAACGCCTTTGAAACCTGCGCCTGATCTTCTTTATCAACTCCCGCAAATCTTACCATTTCTCCCACCAGTCGAGCGTTTAATGCTTTACGCTCTTTGGGACTTGGGGTAAGCACCTCTCCCTTCTTTGTTGGCTCACCCATTGTGGTGGTTTTATACCTAACGCCGCCGGTTATATCGTATATCGCCTCTAACCCCTTTTGCCTTTTGGCTAAAGCATCTCTAGCTGCATTCTTGTCGAAAATATTAGTCTCAATCTCTCTGCCTGCAACAGTTGCGGTACCTTTCGTTGCTTTACCAAAGAATATTTCTTCCATCAAACTTAAATTTGAAACTCTTCCTTTTGGAGACATCAACAAACCGGCGGCTCCCTTTAGACTTCTTCCTTCTGTAGCTGAAGCAGACCCCTTTCTAAGGATACCATCTCCTTCCTCCCAGCTCCCTACTTGCCAAGGCATCCCCACCTTAAGCAAGGGCTTCTTCTTGTCGTCCTCGAACGCTGCTCCTTTCAACCTCTCAACTTCTGCATCAGCCTGCTTTAGCCTTTTCTTTTCCCTCTTCGCCATTACCTTGCGCCTTTCCCAAACCGCCTTTAATGCCGCAACGTTTTCCTTTCGAGCAGCTCTCGTTTCGGGGTTTGCTACGAATTGTCCCGATTCTTCTGCCTTGAGGTAGGCCGCTTCCTCCCTTGAAGCTCTCGCATACTCATCGAATTCCTTGGGTACCATAAGGTTGTACTCATGCCCTCTGCGTCTTGTTTCCTCCCTTCGTTTAACAGCGGCGTCATAAGCTTCGACATCTCGGTCTATCACCACACGTTTACGCTTTCTGAAAGCTTCTGAGTCTAGAGGTATAAATTGTGTTTCTGCCCGAGTGAAGTCTCCTTCCCCTACTTTTCCGGCACCCAGATATTGTGGGGGTATACCTTTCCACGGTGCCCTTGAAGGCGCTGTCCCCTGCGCGCCAATACCTATATAACGAGGATCAAGAGTTGAAACTCCCTTTATTATTTTTTCACCTGATTTTTTAATTAATATGTCCAACTGGGCAGCTTTTTTGAGTGAGTCCCCTCTCTTGCGAACCTCTTCACCTACTTCCCTCAACCCCTCTCCTGTAGAAGTTTTTCCAATCTTATCAAACGTTTTTTGAAGTCTTTCGGGAATTGTTTTTTCGGAATCTCCCACCTTCACAACACCATATTCCTCCGTAAGATAGTCTGTTAGTTTATTACGTTGAGCCTGTAAACCTTTACTTATGTTAGGACCAAAAGATTTTTCGGTTATCTTGTCCATTTCTTGAGCTATACGCGCAAAAGTTTCAGCGGTACGATCTTCTCTTTGGCTAACTTCGTTCAGTCTATCGCTGAGCTTCTCCAGTGATTTAACGGTCTCGTCCACTCCGGCAGAAATATAACCCCATATCCCCCCTCCGAGAGCTGCCAATGCACCAACCGCAGGATGAATCATTAACCCTGTACCACCCCACATTGCCGCTTGACTCATTGCGGCACCAGCACGAGCCCCTGTGCTACCCGCCTCAGAATCTTGTGTAAATGTATTTACAATCGAAGGAACAATCAATCCTACTCCCATCCCGATACCTGTTCCCTTCCCCTGCATCCCCGCTCTGAGCTTCGTCATCGACCTACCGAATAACCCGGTTTTTTTAGTGGCTGCCGCCATCACTCGGGTCGAGTGCGCGGTCGCTGCCGCTTCTTTGTTTTTCGCTGCTGTGAGGGCGTCCGATGCTGCTTTTTCTTTGGCTAATTCCCTTAACTTCCAAGGACGTTTTTCGCTGTAGTCCGGAAAAACAGGGCCCCCTCCATTTGCATAATTAGGCACGCCATGAGACTTTGGACTTACTCCTTGCGCTCTCGCTCTACTGATTCCCTGTTGTAACCCTCCCGGTTCATGCCTCGTGTTAAAAACCCCAACTCCTCCGGGATTTCCCGCGGACCTTAAAGCGGGGCTGCTCCCAACCCTGATAGCTGAAGCAGGAATTCCTGCTTGCATTTCTCGCCCTATAGCGCTAGACAATGCCGAAGCGAAATTAGGAACATACCCCCCCGCTCCACCACCGCCCCCATATCGGCGTCGCTTGGTCGCGAGCATATTTTGATAACCGGGACGTGCACTAGAAGGCTTCCTTTCAAATGCGAGCTCGTCTCCGGGGGTTAGAGGCATCATTGCGCTCCCCCCTTTAGCCTCCAAATTGGATTTATACATTAATTCGCCCCCTCGCGCACCCCCATATAACAAGTCATTCAGCAACTTGCCTATCATCGAATCAACTGGAGTTTCCTTGTCGGTAATTTTTAAGTCACCCTTTTTCCATTTTATTCTCCCCCCCCCAAATAATGATCTTACTTCCGCATTGGGGTTGAACACATCCCAATCAGCAGGCTTGAAACCCACCCCACCCGGTGCAAGCGCAGTCTTATTTTCCGGATCGTCTGCGGACAAATGCATTGCAGCTAAAACCGCAGTTTCAAAAGCTGCTCCGGCTGCTGAGGTCATGGCTCCCATGGCTCCTTTTATCCCCTTCCCCTTGTGACCCTTTTCAAGAGTGCCTCTTATAGCTTTTTCAAACGTCTCAGGAGTCCAATTCGTTCCGGGGGGGTCAAGATTTATCGAAACGTTCGCCGCAACCTCCGCGGCGGCTTCTACCATCTGATCTACTATATTTTCAGGAGGATCATGTTCGGCCTTGTCGGCCCACGACTGACTGTAACCAAGGGACGGAAAAGTAGCTGTCCAATTTTTGTTTTTACCCACTCCTTTTCCTGTATGTTTTAACTTCTGATAACCCAACTTGGGTATCAACATAGCTAAAGCATTATTTTTAACAGTCAGGTGACCGCCCGCTTTCAAAAAATCAGTATGTAATTGCCTCTGCTCTGCACCTTTTCCAGCCTTCGACAGTCCGATTGCCTGAAAATGCTCTTTCTTAGTAGGCATTTGTTGTTTTTTACCCGTTCCAAGCTTGGTATAAGGGGTAAACGCAAAATTAGGAACAAAACCCGAGCCAGCATAAGGATCAAAACCGTGCGCCGCACCAAAAGCTGACCTAAAACCCGCTCCCGCCGGGCTCCCTTGCGGAGGCATAATAGCAGACTGACTCATACCGGGGAAACGCTTAACTGATTCCGCCGAGTTATACATCATTGTCCCAGCACCCGGTTGATGCATAGTCCTTATGGCCCCAGCCGTATAGCCTCCAGCCGCCGCAGCCGCCCTCTCTGACCCAGCGTTGGCGAAGTTAGGAACAAACCCTCCGGCTCGTCCACCACCTTTAAAACTCATTCCTCCACTTCTGCCTACGTGTAACCCCTTCCCCATCATGGATGCCGCGATCGGCGCTGCCATAATCTGCATCGCTTGTCGCTCAATGTTCTGTTTTCGTATTGTGGCTAAAATTTGTTGCTCAACAGTAAGAATTTTTGTGTCCCCAGATAAAATAGAAGATAAAAGGGCTGGCTCTTTTGATAACGTGTCTACTATTGCACCTTCAATGGTAACTCGTTGTTGAGCAGCCTTGTTTATGCCCATTATATCCGCGAAAGCCTTTCCAGTAAATTTTGTAAGGTTGTAAAAAAGCTTACCTATAGTAGCAACAACAATAACCAAGCCGGGACCAGCAATAAAATCCCCGAGTCCCTTCATAATCCCCTTCCCCCAAGTTTGCCCGAAACCCTCCATGGCACCGCCTTTACCAAAAGACTCCATACTGGTGTTAACAATATTTAAAACCCTTTTGATAGCTGGCTCCAACATGCCCCCACCAAGTGCGGCCCCAGCCTGTGTTAAGTTGGCGAGAGTTCGGTTTGCTAACGCATCCAGACTTTGATTGAGTTGTTCGTTTCTTTTGTAAGCCTCGTCAGTTGCAGAATTAGCGGCATTCAAAGCCCCCTTATAATGAGAAGTGGCTGATGACAAATCAGACATAGCCGCTTTCAATATATTAACCTGAAAGACGCCCGCCACACTTTCACTAACTGACGCTTGTTGAGATTTGGATAGCTTATCGAAATTATTAGCCAAGTTTTGTATAACCTGCATGCCAGATAGCATGTTCCCATTCATGTCCGTAACAGCTACACCAATATTTCTTAGCTTCTGTAGAACATCGGTACGCTGAATGCGCGTAAAAATAGTTTTAAAAGCGTTACCAATAACAGCACCACCACGCGCCGTTTTTTGCTGCACGGCGGTAGTAATGGCCATCAATTCATTCATGCTTACTCCCGCCGATACCGCAGAAGCACCCACACGAGAAATCGATTTGGCCAAATCTTCAGAACTGACAGCAAAAGCCGCGTCCACCTTTGCCATTCTGTTAATGACCTGAGCGGAAGTAACACCTTCCTTATTAAACGAGTTAACAGCGGCCGTTAGAGACTTAACCGAATCCGCGGCAGCCATTCCGGTCAAACGCGTTAGTATAAGGGCGTCATTTGTTCTCTTTAAGGTCTTTTCTGTCCCCAAACCTTGGCGAGCCAACTCGGTAGTGGCTTCCGCTACGACTTCAAAACTTTGAGCTGTACCTCTGGCAATTTTAAACATCTCCGCACCGAATACCCTGAGCTGTTTAGTACTCGCATTAAGCACGACGTTAACATCAAGCAACGCCTTTTCCACTTTCATGGTACTCGTAACCAAACCTTTGAAGGCTCGGTCGATTTGCATGATAATTCCGGCTGATGCGCCGAAAGCTACGACACGTGCATTGGAAGCTTCAAGTGATTTGGTAAACTCATCGGCTTTGACTGTAGCCTTGGACAAACCTGTACCCAAAGCTCGGACTTTGTCCCCCCCTTTGCCGGGGCCACCGAAAGCTCCCCCCATTGTCTTACCAAGCTTCGCAAATTCCTTGTTAAGCTTAGCGAGTTCCCTCTCGGCCTTCCTTGTATTAAGAAGTAGATCAACTGATAACTTGTCCGTAGCCATATTCCTAGTGTATTATTACACTATTTTTGGGCTACCTATTAACTAATACCGTGAAGTTTAACTAAATCCTCCATAGAAAGCTTTCCTCCTTTCTCTGCGGCTTTTTTAGCGAGGTTTATAGTATTTTGTGGGTTATCTAACCCTAAACGCTTCAAGTCTTGCTTTGTTGCCCCAACAAGAGAGGTTGCTGCGCCCGGCTTACCCTCATTATCAGATTTATCCAGTACTTCACGCGCACTCTTCGTTGATTCAAACCATTCGACGAGTCTTTCTGGATCTGAAGCTATTTCATCTGGTGGTGCCTTCTCAGAATTTTGAATCATGTTCTTATAGTACTTTCCATACCCGAAAAGCTCCACTTGGTAAAAAGATAACTGTACTAGAGCCTTTCCATAGAACACGTGCGCATTGTCTTCGCACAAATAAAACAAATTAGTATAAAAAGGAGAGACAGACATATGTTTAAGGTTGCGGGACTGAAATTTTTCAGCGTTCTTATTGTATAACCCAATCAATTCACCAATTCTTCTTTCCTCGAGGTCTTGAAAATCGTCATAAGAGAAAAACCTTTCCCCCTCTTCATTTCGAAGTGCGTTATAGATATAATGTTCATTAATTCTTCGCGCAGCATAAGCTTCAGAAGTAAAACCGATGAGTTCCTCTCTGGTTGCTTCAAGTTGTACCAACTTTCTGGTGTTTTCTACTATTTCCGCGTTTACTTGGTCTATGTGAGCCTGCAAAAACACTTTCTTTTTGGTTGTTTCAAGACCAGACAGAGTCGTTTTGATGCGTAGGATTTCTACATTCTTTTCTTCGGTCCAAGTGTCATTTTCTACAAGGAAATCAATCTTTTCCTTTCGTGTCGGGAGGCCTTGGGACTTGGCTTTTTCGAAAAAGAAACGATTTTTAATATCTAATTCCGCCGAATCGAAATTATTGAAATGTTTTATCCTTACTGTCTTAAAAGTAGGAGATTCAACCAAGGAAAAGCCCCTAAGGATCTCAGAAAATGTAACCTTTAGGTCCGCTTGGTCCATAAGGAGGGTTACTCAGCTTTTTCTTCTTTGGTAGTCTTCTCTTCGTCTTTTTTCTCTTCTTCGTCAAGTTTTAGCGCCAAATCCACCATCTCTTGGAATTCTTGCTTGGAATTGGGTCTCCCCACGAACCAAAAACTAACGTAGTAGGCAAATTTTCGTGCTGTAATAATTTCAAAAAGGTCTTCTCCTTCATCTATGTCGTCGTAACGCTTTAATTTGGCATCAAAGTCTCCAGATCCAAAAAATTCGACATCTTTTCCGTCTTGTTCGGCGTGAGCCAAGTGCAACATCCACCACAAGATCACCTTATTACGCGCCCGACTCTCCGCAGTCTCTTCGTATAGTGAATCTTCAACCATTTGCAGGTCTCGAAGCTCTCTTCTCACCGGCCTTACCTCTTCCTCCAATTCTGCGAGGCGCTTCTTTTGTGACGTAGTACGCTTTTTCTCAACAATATCGATAATCTTGCTCTGCTCCTCATAAAATTTCTTTAATTTTTCGGTGATTATTTTGTATTGCAGATTTTCATCATCACTTCTCGTTCCACCATCGTTTTCAAACCTTTTCTCAAGTAAAGCTCGCGTTAAAAGCCCAGCTTTTATTCCATCGGCAAGTCTCACACCGTAATACAGCTCTGCTTCATCAGTCATAGCCCGTGTGGGGCGGCGCAGGAAGAACTTGAAGGGAACCTCTTTTTTGACTTTCTTCGAGGTGGTAACCTCTGTGCCGTCCTTTTGTGTTTTAACGGTATCTTCGCTTACTTCCTCTTCTTTATTTACTGTGAATTCGTATATACGCTTCATTTTGGTTTATTATTGTTATATTCGATAAATTTTTCAAAGTATTCTTCAAGTTCTCGGATGCAATCATTGCCTAAGTCCAAGATTCTTTTACGAATTCTTTTGTGGGTTTCTTCGGGGATTTTAAAGCCGTCAACCTGAAGGTCTTCGAGAATGAAAAAGAATTGTTTGTACAGGTTTGTGATTTTTCGCCGAGTTTGAAACGCGAAAAAATTATTGATAATATCCCTGTCTGGGCCTTCTTCCTTCGACATACCTTTTACCTTATATCTTACTATAAGATACACTATATAAACAAAAAAAATCCCCTCAAAGGGGGATTTTAATAAAAATATTTTTTATAATTAGCGTCTCCACTTGCATCCTTCACATTTAAGCGAACGCAATCCAAGGAGGCCTATGGAAACCACTCATGAAAACACCCACATCAGTTTGGTCGGGACCACCCACCTGACAAGAGAAATCATACGTAACGGTCTTATTATCTCCAATCGAAGAAGAATAAGACTCGCTATCAAGCTTGATACCCTTCATCTCGTAGTTCACCACCGAAGCCTTATCGGTAGGATCATCGCAATTAGCCGCATGCTTAAGAAGAATAGAGGCATTATACTCAACATCACAATCTATAACGCTAGCAATTGAACCCGTTGTTAAATCAGCCAATATGGCATCAAAACTCAAAGTTGCGCTAATTGGGAAATCGATTGGGCGAGCAAAAGCAAACCTGCTTCCCAATTTTTGAATCGGGGTTCTGCTCAAATCAAACCCAATAGTATAACTCTGAATATGGACATTAGTAATTTTCCCGCCGGGAAGATCCATTGCTTCGCCGTCTTTCCTTGAGATAGACAGGGTTATGTCTCCCGGCCTTAAAGTACTTATATTACCGGTGCCCTGTGGCGCTAAAGCAGCAGCAGGAATTGGCATTTTAACAGGAGCAGCATTAGTTTGAAGCGGCAACATGCCAGAGACCCCGTCGGGGGTCTTTCCGACCCATGATGTAGGAATTCCGTCTGTCGGATTAATCGAAGGATTAGAACCCGAAATATAAGAAGGAAGGGCGGTTCCCGTGGCGGTACGCCCCGGGTCCCAAGCGTTTCCCTCGGTAAATGTGATCCCATCAATCCATAAAATATCTGCGCCTCTTTCTGCGCTTTGATTTATTGTGAAAGAACCCGCTTGGGTATCATCGTCAAAAGTAAAAGTGTGTCCCGCTGGAGCCGTATATGGAAACGAAGTTATGTCACCCGGTAAATACATATATGTTGTACTAGCATCAAAATCGTGAGAGCTAAGAAAGGTAGTCGCTGTTGGAATTTCGGTTCCAAAGCCATAACCCAAAGTCTTAGAAGGATCAAAATACCCTTCAGCTACCGTATTCCACCCGGTATAATTATCATACATTCCCGTATAAGGAAGGTTATGCATGTTCATGTTTTGCCCTTCCGCCGAAATTGACGCGGTAGGAAGGCCTCCCACAGAAGCTTCAGTACTATACGAAATCACACTTGCGTTTCCTATACCAATAATGCTCTCCCAGTCACCAGTTGTAGTATTGTCAATGGCGTCCGCCCCTTCTTTTGAGGTTAAAACGAAATAGTTTTTAGTACCTTTCCACGGGACTTCCGTATCAATCATTTCTGAAATACACGAAACTGGAGTAGTGGGGACAATGTCCGGACTAGCCCATATATTAAACCCCACCTTCCACTCATTACCCAAATTAGCTACAAGCCAAGAGGCATCGAAAGAAACAGTAGGGGTATCGGTTATAATCCTGTCAATAGAAGCTAATTCCCCGAATTGGTTGACGTCCTGACGGGAGATAGAGAAACCATAATTAGAAGATTGTATGCGATTTAACTCACGGATGTCATCGGTACCCGTTTGGACCCCGGTACAATTTACATCCTGTGAGACCAGAACCGCTTCGCTTTGATAAATAACTCTATTTCTAGCCATGTTTTATAACCTTATTAAAATTTTAGGGCATATCTGGATTGTGAAATCCACTCATGAATACCCCGACGCCCTTTTGGGTTGGCCCACCTACCTGACACGAAAAGTCAAGAGTAATATTTTTATTATCACCAATGGAGGAACTAAATGATTCGCTATCAATTTTGAGACCCTTCATTATGTAAATACACACCGGCTCTTTAGTTGAAGAACCACAAGTAGTCGGATCCATCATCTTAACCGCAGCTGAATAAGTACTATCGCAATTTATCAGATCACTAATAGAACCAGTAGTAAGATCAGCCAAAACCGCATCCACGCTTAACGTAGCAGTAATTGGGAAATCTACCGGCCGCGCAAAAGCGAACCTCGTACCAAGTTTTTGAATCGGAGTCCGACTCAAATCAAAACCTAACGTGTAGCTCTGGATATGGGCATCAACTATGTCTCCACCAGCAACATCCCAAGAGCCACCTCCAGTAGAACTAGAAATACCATCGCTATCATCTTTACCCAAACTTATAGTGATATCTCCCGGACGTAAAGAACTTATCAATCCTGCATTAGCTCCAGAAGCGTTTCCAGTAGCAATAGGCAATACGATTTTCTTGTCAACGCTCGTTCCGTCCGTGGGGTTAATTGCTGGATTAAGTCCTGAAACTCCCGACATGACCGCCATATCCATTAGAAAACCATTATTTTCGGTAGCATTATATATCAGACCACCAGTTAACGGTATAGTGTGGAAATTCATGTTCATGGCCTCCACGCCCACGCTTACCGTAGGTAAACCACCCACTGAAGCTTCCGTACTGTAGGTAGTCAGAAAACCATTACCCAATCCAATTATGCTTTCGTACTTACCGGTAGTAGCAAGATCGTTCGCATCAGACCCCTCCTTTGTGGTAAGAATAAAATAGTCTTTTTGATAGGCATTTGTCGAAGAGTCGATAAGGCCACTAATACACGAAGTAAGACGACTTGCTGAAGTGCCACTTTGGGCGACAGTAAATCCAAG
>Ga0209434_1001052_pt1 | contig 12618 bp, 18 predicted proteins | sample ETNvirnome_2_300_FD_184068 | JGI IMG/M metagenome (GOLD analysis project Ga0209434, IMG submission 184068) | Marine viral communities from the Pacific Ocean - ETNP_2_300 (SPAdes) (version 2) | ecosystem: Environmental > Aquatic > Marine > Oceanic | place: Pacific Ocean | collected 2013-06-22
GCCAAACCCAGATCCCAGGCACCGAGATTGACCCGGAGCGGGTCGACACTGTGGCTCTGGAGGTGCTGTGATGCCCTTTGATCAGTGGCTGGTGAACGTTGATCGGGCGTTTGTGCACTATGGTGTACCGGCGAGGGATAGCCTCACCTATACCGCTCGTGAATGGAAGCAGTGGTATGTGAATGGCGACGACCCAGATGAGGTAGCGCGCGAGATAGCGCATGAGCTATGCGCGTGGTCAAGCCTGAATAGGGCGGCGCCGCTGCCTAACACGGTACTGTCATGACCGGCCTACCGCTCGACGTGGTCACTATCGTGTGGTGTGCCTTCGGGCTGTGGGTGCTGGCCCACATATTCGACGACTGCTAACTACCTGACCCAGCTCGACGCCCCAATACCCTCGCCGGTATTGGGGCGTTCCTGCGTGCGCCGTCCATGAACGATCCGATCCGTGCGCCGCGTGGGCTGGGCTCATCTACCGATTCGACAACCCGATCCGATCCGCGCGCCATCGGTCCGGGGTCCGCGCGCGGTCGTCGGCTGAGTTGTGGGGTCGAGCACCCCTACCCCCCGCCCGCGCATGCATGGGGCCCCCGCCGCCGAAGCGTTTCTATCGCCAACACCAACTTGAAAACACGATGACATGGCGTTATCATTAGTCAAAGAGGTGACATCATGGCGTTTGAGCTCGATCTCGAAGACACGATCATGGAGCGACTCCGCGCCCAGGCAAACAAGATCTCGAAGTCAGAGGCAGCTGTTCAGCTCGGCGTCGATGTGACTGTGCACGTCGCGGCTCGAGTCGCCCTACTACGCGGCTTGGACGAGATGGAGAGAGGTGTAGGCGCAGTTGGTAGCGCAGTTGGTGTAGTCGAGAAGGCTGACGCTGATGTGGCTGAGATGGCTGAGATGGTTGTGGCGGTCGAGAAGCCTGGCCCAGATGGCTGGCCAATCCCTGAAGGGTGGAACATCTGGTCAGATGGCGAGCTGCTGCCTGAGCACCACGGGGACGCGCACAAGTACTACATCGGTCACGGTTGGAAGCGTTGCTGGGGAATGGTCGGTGAGGCGGGGAAGGGGCAGGAAGCGATTGTGTTCTACTGGAGCCGTGACCCAGATCTCCAGAGCTTGAAGCCATACAATGGAGTTGTTGAGCAGAAGACGCCGTGGGGCCCCGGTCACCTACTGCCTGCGAGCTTCAACGGCTGATGAGGAGTAAGGTGATCAGACCATTCTTCTCCTACTACGGTGGGAAGTGGCGCAACGCGGTCAAGCTCTACCCTACAGCTGAGCATGATGTCGTTGTCGAGCCGTTTGCAGGATCAGCTGGGTACGCGATTCGTAACTGGCAGAAGCAAGTGGTTCTCTGTGACATAGACCCAGTTGTTGCCGCCGTTTGGCGCTATCTGATTCGTGTCCCGGCGGCAGAGATACTGTCGATACCAGACATTGGACCCGATGACAGTGTAGATGATTTGCCCATTTGCCAAGAAGCAAGGTATCTGGTGGGTTTTTGGCTCAACAGAGGTAGTTCTCGACCCAAGAAGCGACCCTCGAAGTGGATGAGGGACGGTAACAGGCCCGGCTCGTTTTGGGGAGATCGGGTTCGGCAGACGATAGCGCGACAAGTCGACCTCATTCGACACTGGAAGGTCTATTGCTGCAGCTACGAGATCTGCCCGGCATTCGGTCCAGCCACTTGGTTCATCGACCCACCATACCAGGTAGCGGGGCAGCACTATCGACACGGAGCGGCAGGATTGGACTACACGAGCCTTGGTCAATGGTGCCGCAACAGGTCTGGTCAAGTCATCGTCTGCGAGAATCAAGGCGCAGACTGGCTACCATTCGCTCCGTTAGCTGATGTGAAAACGACGAGGGGCGGCAGATCGAATGAAGTCTATTGGACTCGAGAGGTGCGCAATGTCTAAGCAGAGTACGATGTCTAAGCAGAGAGACCTCGAAAAGACAATCATGTTGGACGCGACTGAGCATCCTTCTCGATGGACGTGCCGCCTGTATGCCTTCGCACATGGGCACAGCTTCTACACGGTTCAGAACGCGGTGAGGATACTGCGAGGCGCCGGGCTACTCGAGAGAGGCACCCACAAGCTCAAGCCGACACCCGAAGGTCGAGCTGCCTATCAGCGTCATTCATCATCCAGCACCACTCTCCACCGCTCACCCATCCCCAGCGGCTCTTGAAGCATGTTGCACAGCTTGGCTGTCAGCTCGAAGTACTCAGCTCGTGACATGGCTGCAGGTTGCAGCTCATCGATGCGGCAGATGGGCTGACGGGTCTCGTAGACCGAGCAGGTATGCCGCCCATCTGGTTGAGAAGCAAGTAGGCTACATGCACCATCATCTGTGATGGGAGCAGGTCTAACCGTCTCTGGGACACGGTGAGCCATCATGCAGCAGGCCCCACACTCAGTGCATGGGAACGCTGTATCGACTGAGGAGTTGCCTTGGTCGAGCTCAGCCACCAGAGAAGTTGGTCTCAGCGTCAGCCTGAGCTACTCGACGCATCTGGTCGAAGATCTCATCGAACCCTCTGACCTCTCGGGTCTCAGTGCCCGAGGCCGCTCCAGTGCCCAGGTTCATCAGGTCTACAGACTCTGGTACTGGCTCAGGCTTTGCCTTCTGCGGACCAGGGTACTTGGACAGCGTCATGTCGAGGGCGTCTACGGGATGGACACCACCCGCGCACATGACACATAGGGCCTCGAGCGCTTCTGGCGTCTCGATGATGTGTGGTGCGTCACGCTGCAGCCAGTTCTGGAACTCGTCTATGGCGGTCTCTGTCTCAGCCTTTTTGATTTCAGCCTCACGGCGCTCGTACTCGACGACGCGCTGCTCAGCAGCTCTCAACTTGTCGGTGACGGTGTCATAGTCACCGCGGCTCGACTTGCTGAGATCCTGTAGTGCGTTGTCGTACTCATCGCGCAGAGCTTGAACAGCGGCTTGGTGACCCTGCTTCAGAGACTCGACTTCCTTCTGCTTCTCGGCCATGGGGTCGATGTCGCCGTGTACCCACTTCTGAAACCGAATCTCCTGGTCTCGGACATCCTGCTCTCGGCGGTCCAGCACCTTTCGCCGACTGGCATTCTTCTGGTACGCATCCGTGTAGCCGCGCTCGAAGTTGCGGTACTTGTTCTCGATGCCACGCATGACAGCGTCTTTGGTGGGACCATCGAGTCGGCTCAGCCACTCAGCTGCCTTGAGGCTGTCGACCTCACCATTCCAGTCGAAGACCTGCTCGACGATCTCGTCTACTACACCGAGCTCACCGATAGGCTCAGCTGTCTCAGCTGGCTCGTCAGCAGCGGTGTCAATCGCCTCGGCAGGCTCAGACGCCTCTACGGCTCCACCAGATGACTCACTGGCTACCTCTTCTTGTGTCTGTTCATCCTGCTCTTCTTCCTCGAACATGTAGCCTCCCAGTGATTATGCAGTGGTGGTGGCGCTGGTAGTGGGGTCTATACGGGCGGCATGCCGGGACCGGGGACGACCTCACCAGGCGCAGCTTCTGGCTCCGGCATGGACGCGGCGACCAGCTGAGACATCTCTGACTGGTCCAGCTCTCCAGCAGCCAGCTTCTCGAGCTTCATCCGCAGGTCGAAGTCATCGATCAGCTTGTTTGCCAGCTCGTCTGGCGAGAGGTCTTGGGTGGCAGGCATGATCTGCGCTGCATCCCACAGCTCGCGCGCCTTGGTCGAATCGACACCGAGCTTCTCGGCGATGGGGGACACATCGACTTCTTCTCCAGCCTCTTCACCTTCGACAGGCTCAGTATCGGGCCCCGTGGGCTCTTCGTCTACAGGGGCTGCTGCCGCCTCTTCCATGGCCAGGATGCGGTCGATCTCGTCAGCTATCGGCTTGACATCCCGCTCTGGTACCAGACCAGGCGGCTCTCCACCCTCTGGTGTAGGTGGCGCGTCAGTAGGTGCTCCAGGCTCTCCAGCATAGAGTCCGGCCTTGCCGGGGAGGCGTTGTCCAGTGACGGGATCGACGGGCATTAGAGCTCCAATGGTGAGTGCGTAGTGTGGCTAAGTTACCATGGCGACAATGTTCTGAGTAGCTTCTGGCGGCGATTAGTCAGGCGAGTAAGAGGGATCATGGCAACCCCAGTATACGGTGCGTCTGCAACGATAACCGGTAGCCGTGCATCAAAACAGACCTCACCGCTTGATCGGTGTTCGACTGTGCTTGACTCTCATCACCGCTAATAGGCCAGCACGGTTGCACGTAGACATCCGAGCCAACTGGGGGCCTGGCGACAGGTGCTGAGATGCCCCCAGTGGGGCTTGCATCAGGCAATCCATCCGAAAGAATACGCCCCGCTTCCAAGACATACTTCCAAGCAGATGCTCGTTCCTTGATCTTTGGGTGAACCTTCGGCGTTTTTGGGCTGACCACAATCATCGCACCTTCAGGTACACCGAGGCGTGGCCACAAGGATCCGGAGGTCTCAATCTGAACATGGTAGCCAAGCGTGAGCAGCTCGGAGATTAGCGGGCCAACTTCTTGTCTTAGCGGTTCACCGCCAGTGATGACGACATGTCGATCCATTGGTGAATCTACATTCAATGAGTCAGCCCGAGTGACAATCTCATCTATTGTTGGCCACCAGCTCGATCCCTCATACACCGTGTCGCACCAGTTACAGGCGAGATTACACCCGCCAAGCCGAATGAACACGGCCTTTGTTCCGACAAGGGGCCCCTCTCCCTGGATGGTGACAAACATCTCGTGGACCCAGAGGGTTGAGCCATTACCCCTGTCGGGTTTTCTTGTCGGCGAATCACGCACGGCACACACTCGCCCGACAGGTTTCAGTCTCATGCACCACCACCATTGAGAGCTCAGACAGATAAGGCTCCAGTCGGTTGAAGATCCAACAAGCAATCAACTCAGCTGTTGGATTCGGAAGCCCATCCACCTCGTTTAGCAGCTGGTGATCCAGTGCCTGCATGATTGGTCCGAAAGCAGCCTCTACGTCGAAGAAGTCGACCACCCAACCAGGCCTCTCCTTAATGCTGCCTTCGAGATGCACATCAACTCGATATGAATGGCCGTGCATGTTCCTGCATCGGTGCCCATCTGGCACATTTGGTAGGAAGTGTGCAGCCTCGAAACGGAAGCTCTGGACGATCTCAGCATTCATGGTGCCGTCCAGCATGGGCAAGGTTCACCGATTGGGATCGGTCGGCCGCATTGCGTGCAGTTCGCACCCGCGGGCATCAGTACCTCTCGGCGCTCAACGCAAGCATTGCACTGACCGCACGGCTTACCGTCGTGTGGTTCATAGCAAGACCACGTGTGCTCGAAGTCGATCTTGAAGTCACGACCCAGCGCCACCACGGCGGCTTTCGTCATGTCGCAAAACGGGGCCTTTACGCGCACTCCATAGCCGCGCACCGCTGCACTCGACAACGCATGTGCAAAGTCCACACGACAGTCTGGGTAGGCGTCTCTGTCGTCCTGGGTGGCGCCGTACCAGACCTCATTTGCTCCGAGGGAGCTGGCGATGGCTACAGCATGGGCGAGAAACACGAGGTTCCTGCCAGGCACGACGCGCGGCCCAGCAACACCGGCACCAGTGTTCATGGCATCATCGGCGCCGTGTAGACCGAATGAGACACGGTGAGCAGATATCCCAGGATGATCATCAACCCATCTGGTCACTGCTTCTCGTTCCTGCGACCAAGCGGCCTGTCCATAGTTGAACGTCACGACCCCACGAAGCTCTCCGCGTGAATGGGCAAGCTCGGCTAAGACAGTGGAATCGACTCCACCAGAAAAACACACGACAACAGACATCAGATCCCCTTGAGATTGATCATTGCCGCGCCGCGGCAGTCAAGCGTGGCACGTTTACGGAGAAACGGGTGGCGGATGTACCGTCGAATGAATCGGCGCCCGCAGCTGCGCATAGACGAATCCGACGAACTGAGTTGACTCTGGCTACATGCAGGCGGACCTTGTGCCGCTGTGCCAGATTTCCCCATGACGGCAGCGTAGACAGCTTCCAATCCGTTGTACCACCGACGAAGATACCCATACCGAAGTAGCCTACGATGTCAGAAACATCGCTGATTGTCATGCCGTCTTGAACGGCAAGCATCAATGGGAAATGGCGCAGACGCTCAATCCATTTCAGTGAAAACTCGAGGGACGCCTCACCGCCCCCGACGATGTCGGGGAGTACAATCCATCGAGCCCCCTCACCGACAGCCGCTACAGCTCGCTCAAACTGGGCAGCATCAAATGGTTTGCCGCGCTGATGACAACCCCAAGCTCCATTGTCCAACACGTATGGGGCTGGTGTACCGTCGTCCCACAATGGAGCTCGCCATGCGTTGCGCCGCAGGACGTCGGGCGTGGTCAAGATAGACCAGTCGGCCTCGCGTAAGGCTTTCAGGTTTCGCTTTGTGCCGGTCCAAGTCGCATATGGCGTCATCCCCATTTGGTTGTGGTCAGTCTGATGTGATGTCCCACTCGAGGACGTGCGGGTCAGCGAGCTCGAAGGCAGCATCCATACCAACTGCTGTCTTGGTCTTGTTCGGCACACGGCGACGGTCACCAGACTCTCGGTCCTCTATGATGGTCATGTCGCGGTGTGGATCCTGCCGCACTACACGGAGCTGTCGACGGGACTCTTGGGCACGCCTCTCGGCCTCTGCGACCAAGTGGGGGTCTGCAAGAACTCGATAGCCTGGCATGTGATCTCCTTATCAGCTGCTGGTGTGCGCGCTGCCAACCAGCTTAGCCGCTGGCATTGAGGACTTCGCATCCAGCTTGGCCTTGGCGGGGTTCTTATTGTGGCGCGTGGCCTTTTGCTTGACCTCTGCGGTCTTGATCTTCCGCATCTCCTTGATCTCGGACTCGATCTTCTTGTCGAGACCATGCCTCTTCTTTCTGTCGTGGGATCGCTGCCGCGCCTCATCGGCTCGGTTCTGTTTGTCGAGCTGGCTGTCGTGCTCGACTTGAATCTGGGCGTTGGGGTAGCGCTCTTTGATGACGCCCATCACACGGTTGTACTCTTCGCGGGTCTCAATCTGACCGAATGCGCCCATGTGGACGGGTGTAAACGACCCGTAGCCGTCACCTTGGGTGCCGGGGAACTGACCGTGGGCCCATGATATCTTGCGCTCGCTGCCGCACTCTGGGCAAGGAGGGGGCCCCAGGGACCTACGGTAGAACACATGAGGCTCTGTATGAGCGCAGTCTGAGTCGACGCAGCGAAGTCCGTGGGAGATGAACGACATTCAGTTCTGCTCCTCGGCCGCTTTGAACGGAGGGAGGTTCGCATAATCAGTCAGTTGCTCCTGGTAGCGGCGAAATGACTCAAGACCACCAGACATTTGCGCAGCCGCAGCCCGTGCGCGTTGCCTGCGCATCAGTTCGTCATAGTCTTCAGGTTCAAGCCCGAGATGCAACGGACTATCGACTTCTTCAACTCCCAAGCCAGGGGGGCCCTCCATGCCTATTCCTACGAGCGCAGCACGCATGTGCTGTCTCTTCTGCCCCTCGGTCAGGGGCTCAGGCTCAGGTTCAGACTCGTACCGCTCCCGAGTGACGGTCTCCTCGAAGGCAGGGTGCGTCTGCGCCTGAGATGGATGAGCGCCGATGTGCATCTGCCCTGCCTCTGTTGCAGGCGCGTCCTGTGGCCTACCAAGAGGCTCTTCCGGCCCCCAACCTTCACGCATCCACTCGGGAGTGTAGGTTTTGCGCTCCCCCACTTTGACGTGGGCGTAGCCAGGCGAGAGCTTCTTCGGCCCTTCCTCCTTGCGCCGTAAAGCCTCCAGTGCCTCGGGCACACTCATCTCCTCTTCATCTTGGCTTTCGGCGGACTGTGGCCTCGCGTTTGCTCGGTCGTCGAGCTGCTCGGGAGTCAGGCTGTTGTCGATCTGGTCTAACTCTGTCTTTGACGGCTTGTGGTCTGGATGGTCGGTGACGTTCAGCGTCTCGCCAGTGTCTCGGTTCTGCACGAAGACGCGGTCGATGCCATCCTCACCCACGACAACGTGGCGGTCCCAGCCAGAGTGGCTCTCCCACGGCTCTGACCATGCCACAGGCGTGTCTGAGTCGTCAGCTAACCTCGATTCCAAGTCGGCTGATGCGTCGTAGCCCTCTGGGACATCAATCACGTTGCCAGAGTAGTTACGCGCGTCGTTAACGATGCCGTCTGCGATGCTCTCGTCTCGAGCTTGGGTCCGTTTTAGCCTCAGTGCGTCTTCGACTTCACCCATTACTGCACCTCAGATGAGTAGCTGTCTTTGAACCAACCACCGCCCTTCAGGATGAAGGAGGTACGGCTGACCCTGCGCTTGGTCGGCTGGTTGCAGACCACTTTCTTACCCATAGTCGTCCCCTAATTAGCTTCGGGGCCAGCCCGGTATCGTCCAGAGTGACCAGTAGCGGAAGCAGGTGCCTCAGTTGCTACTGGCACAGCTCCGGTAGGTTTGGTCCGTTTGCCTTTTGATGCCAGTCCGGTTTCGAGAGCTTTGTCGCGTAGTTGCTTAGCGAGTCTTTCGAGCGCCTTTAAGTCTTGATAGGATGCTGTAGTTTTCTCTAAAGTGGACAGCTTTAATCCGTACCGTTGAGCAAGGACATCAGGGTCAACTGAACCTTCGCGTCCCAACTGGCGGACGTGGGCTAAAAGGCGTTGTTGCTTTTCTGCTCTGGTTTCGTGTTGCTGACTTTCACCGAGCCTGGCTTCGTCCTTCATGCGCTTGATGACCTTGTCGGGATCTTCTTGCTCGGCCTGCTTCTTCTTACCCATAGTCGTCTCCTACTTGGCTTCTGCGGGTGGTGCGCCTTCACGGATGGGTGCTCCACCCCCTGCGGCAAATGATTCCTCTGGGCTTGGTGGCTGACCACCCTCGGCACCAAACGGTGGTGGCTGTGGAGCTCCAGCGGCTCCACCCCCAGCTGCTCCACCCTGTGCCATCTGCATCTGCATCTGGGCACTGGCGGCAGAGGCAGCAGCGGCATCCTCCTCGGGCATGATGACTCGATGCGGCAGCCCGAGACCACTGATGATCTCTTCTGTGAGGCGGCGACCGTCGATGTCGGAGTTCTGCGTGAGGTAGGGCAGTAGTTGCAGTAGTGTTTCGGCCATCACATTCGGGTTCTGCTTGATTGGGTTGTATGACACCATGTCGAAGGTCACCTCGACATCTTTGATCGTGTTGAGGTCGACACTGAGCCACTTGCGGTTGCCAGCTACTCTGACCATCTTCTCCTCTCGCATGTACTTCTTGCACAGGTAGAAGGACTTGGCAGCCACATCCTCGAGGGCAGCGTTGATGTGACCCTCGCGCGTAGCCAGGCGCGTGCGCATCTGGGCGTCGATGATTGCCATCTCGGTAGCGGTGCGGGCTCCAGTGACCTGGCCGCGGGCAGCCTCAGCAAGTGCGCTGATGAATGCAGCGTCATCTTCCTGGCGGGCCACGAACTCCTTGACCCCGATGGGGGTGTCGGGCAGTGGCATCTCGTAGAACAGGGTGGCCAGGGTACGCAGCGCTTCACTGTTCTGCGGTGCAACGCCGACGAAGGAGCCGACAGCCGACTCCACAGCCTTGTTCAGGTCCTCTTCGGTGATTCGGCCTGCGTCGTACAGGATCCTCGGCACCATCAGGTAGACGATCTTCTTCCAGTGCGTCAGCAGGTCGTTGACGGTCTCCTGCTGATTGAGGACGAGCTGTACCTCTGACAGACCCAGGCAGTCCACACCACTCTGGTTGAGGCTGTACATGCTGTAGGGGACGTAGTCGATCTCGTCCTCGAACACGACAGAGTCGATACCCTTGACGTAGTGCTGGACCTTGTTGGTCTCGCGGTTGTAGTACTCCCAGACGGTGACCCAGCGCACGGCATCACGGACCGACTTGGTGTCTCCCTGTTGGTTCTGGTCGAGCAGCCACTTCGGATACCGGTCTGGCTGGATGTCCTTGATCTTCTTGGCCGAGTAGCGACCGTTCTCGACCCTGGCCTTGAGCTCAGACCATGGCAGCACTGTGGCCTCGAGCCAGTAGCGAATGTCGTCAACGTCGCGCACAGCAAGGTCGAAGAAGAGGCTCGATGGGTCGACAGCTCGGATGACGGGCCTGTCTTCCGACTTGCTCCACCCGGTCTTGAAGATGCCCCGCTTGCACAGCACAGCATCGATGAGCGTGGTGGCTGCGCGTCTCCGCATCTTGTTGGACTGGAAGACGTACTCCATCAGGCCGGTCGCGGCTGGCGCAAACTCTTGGCTGAGCTGGTTGCGCGGATTGGCGGCGACTTGGGGATTGGGTCCGAGAAGTGCGCTGACAGCAGTGTCTGCGATGGCATAGATGAGGTTCTTGCTGCACAGCATGCTGCTGGAGGAGTTGGTGTCGATGCGCCCCGCAGCTTTGCTCATCGCCCAGAAGTCACCACGGTAGTAGCGACGGGCCTTGTCGAACGGCTTCTTCTCGTTCCTCTCGTAGAACTTTCGATGCCTGTCGATCAAGCTGCTGAGCTTGGCCATCAGCTTCTCCCAGCGCGGGCGGCGAGGAGATTCAGCACACCAGTGAAGTCGTAGGTCGGCGCTTCGGCCGTGCCGGTTGTGCCGGTTGCGCCGGTTGTGCCCTTGCCCTTGCCCTTGCCTGCGCCAAGGGCACCTGAACCAAGGGCTGACAGGACGCTACCCTTTCCACCAGCCGCAGCTCGGGTAGCCAAGTACTCCTCGGTGCTCATGTCCCCACCCTTTGTCTTCAGCAACTCCATAGCCGCGGCTTGTCGAGACTGAGCTTGGGCTCGGCGAGCTTCCGGTGCGCTCGCGTCACTGACGCTCGCGTCACTGACTTGTATATTCGCCCCCTGCTTCTTGAATACTACGTCTGCTGTGTCCGACGTATCTGCCATGCTCACATCCAGTCGCGTGGTGGCGGTTTGAATGGGTTCTTGGCCGCATCAGAGGTGACACGGCGGGACCTGTCCAGGTCTGCGATTGTAACCTGACCTGCGACTCGGGTATATGCACCTTCCTCGAGTCGGGTCTTCGTGAAGTGGCGCCGGGACAGGATGTCGGCAGCCATCACAGCTGTTCGTGCTCGGTCGAAGTGGTGTGTGGTGCCATCGAGCCCCTTGACTCGCTTCTTACGGCTGCCGTCATAGTTGACCAGCTGATGCAGCATCCCGCGACTGCGAATCTCGATCTCCTTGTCTGAGAGCATCTTGACCAGGCGGGCCTCCGACTCTTGAACTCTCTTGTTGGTGGCGTACCAGCCAGGGTGATTCCGGTCTGTCCACAGCATGTTCCGGCAACCCATGTCCTTGAGCACGGCGATGCAGGCAGCAGCGTTGGACTCAACGGCAAGCAGAGCTGTGTTGTAGCGGGCCTGGACAGTCATCAACCTACGCGCAAAGCGGTCTGGGCTCTCTCTGTCCTCCCAGAAGGCGACCTCTCTGCGCTCAATCGCATCCCAGACGGTGAGTGCGCTCTTATCACCAGCGGCACCGAACCCCGCGGGGTCAGCAGTGATGAGGTAGGCCGATGCCTTGTCTGGCGGGTCGATCTCGTGGCAGCCTTCGATGCCAATCACCGGGTCGGCAACTGCGTGGTCCAGCCAGGGCTTGAGCACATCGACCGGCATGATGGGTGCGTAGGCGCCCAACCACCCATCGTATGGGCCACTGGGGTACTTGGACGTGAACAGGCGGGAGTCCCCACCAAACTCGGTCTCGAGGGCAGCTCGACGAAAGGCCAGGTTGCCGATGTCCATGCCGACGTGGTCGACCATGTACTCGAACTCCGAGCTCTTTGGTCTGAAGTTACCATCCTCGATGCGGCACGAGCTGTCTTCCCACCAGTTGAAGAACAGCGGATGAAAGCGACCCTTGCCCTCGAGCGCTGAGTGCCACATCTGCTCGTGATGACTACCAGCCCGCCCAGGTGTGCTCTCCAAGACGACCTTGGCATTCGGTCGCTTGTTCATGGTCGGGAAGATGTTGATGGCGGCTTTGCGCTGCCACTTCGACTCACCAAACTCTGTGATGACCAGGCGGTCGATGCTGCGACCGATTGCTGGGCTGCGCCCACCTGTGGTCAGAATCTTGATGTTCCCACCATGGCAGAAGTGAATCTGGGTCGCACCCGCTCTGCGATTGGGCGCCAATGGCATCCGCACGTCTTCAGGTAGGCTGTGGTAGGCGAACAAGATGCGCTCGAAGACATCTTCGGCAGTGCCTTGGCGCTCAGCAATCAACAGTCCCTTCACCCCAGACAGGTACATGCAGTCTCTCAGCAACAGCATCACTGCAATGGTGGTGACCTTGGCCTGTCTGAACTTGTTGATGATGAGCCAGTTGTGGCTGTCGTAGGCTTCGCAAATGGCCATCTGCGTGGGTGTTGGGCTCATGTACCCAGCAGACTCGTCCTCTCTGACGATGCGGCACATCGACGGGAAGGCAGTGGGTGTCGACAGCAATGCCTGCACCTTGACCATGTTCAGACCAGGCGCATGCGCGAGCTTGGCGCCACCCGGCGCAGATGTCGGCTGTTGGCTTTTCGCCTCCATGACTGGATGGTAACATGACACCCGATAGGTCAGCTTTGCGTTAAACACCGCAGGGAGGTGATTGATG
>Ga0209434_1001053_pt1 | contig 12609 bp, 30 predicted proteins | sample ETNvirnome_2_300_FD_184068 | JGI IMG/M metagenome (GOLD analysis project Ga0209434, IMG submission 184068) | Marine viral communities from the Pacific Ocean - ETNP_2_300 (SPAdes) (version 2) | ecosystem: Environmental > Aquatic > Marine > Oceanic | place: Pacific Ocean | collected 2013-06-22
TTTACAAGATTGTTTGCTTCAAAAGGAATTCCTTTCACAAATGCTGGCGGAACTTTCCGACGAAGAAGAACAGTGACAAAGATATATACCTATTGCTTGTTTGACGGGAGCGGCACGTTTTATGGAGTATACTCTTCTTTGAAGGCTATTCACAGGGATGCTTTAAAGTTGGCGAACAGGGCCCCATTTGAGATTACCGTCAATATTGGCGGCGCCGAGCAAAAGCCAACCATGAAATTATTATGGAACACCTTTAAAGGCGTCTGTGATGTTCAGGTTGAATATCGTTGCGGATCCCACACAGCCAAAATAATTAAAACGAGATTGAAGGAATAATACTCTTTACATCTTTTTGGCTCGACAACACGCAGATTTCGTGATACATTAGATATACCCTCATAGTTATTATGTGGAAGAACAACAGATACAGAAGGGCTGTCTCATACGATGGATCATCGACTACAAAATGTTTGCTGCGCCCGACGAAACTGGCGTGGCAGTTCAGCCGTTGGAGCCAATATACAAGCACGGGATCGTGATGGACGTTTCAAGGAGAGAGCCCCCATCAATCGTGGTTCATTGTTTTGATTGTATGGTTGGTGGGGACTGGGTTATTTTACATTTAATACATGATAAGGTAGAAGTTTTAAGCACAGGAGTTTGAAGTGGCGAATATAAATCTTACAGGCGAAAAGGCATCGCAAGAGAAAGCGAAGAATACCATAGAAAAAGCAATTAAGGACACCAAGTATAAGTGTCACGCGAAATTTGAGAGTGATGATGGTGGTTCGCATTTGGTTTTGTATGTTGAAATGCGAGATCCAAATGATTTTACAGAGCATCTAAGTGAAAATTTTAAATCTATTTTTGTGTCTCATTCAAAATGGCTCGGCTGGCGATACATAATTATGAAAGCCCCTTACGGATATATCAACGCATTTATAAAAAAGGATACGGAGTATTATTGATGGCAAAATTAAAAGTTGGCGACTTGGTGCATCTCCCGCGCCGGAAGAATAAAGGACTCGGCATAGTTTTGAAATATGTTGAGGATATAACAAAAGAGATAGATGCTTTCAAAGATGAGTTTTGGATAACTCACGCACAAATGATAAAGGAAGGCTGCCGAACAGCCGACTTGCTCGATTTAAGAAAAAACGCAAGGATTCATTTATTGGAGGCATCCCCCGAAAGGGATTTGCTGGAAGCATATTTCCAATACAACAATAGTTGGTGCCCCAAAAACAAAAAGAGTTTCATTTATATAAGGTGGTTTAATCGGCCGTCGTTTTATGAAAACGCGAGGAGTAGCGACAAAGAACAGTGGCACCCCGCCGATTGGGCGAAAGCGATGTAATCGTGTATATAGTATGTGAGGGATCCTTTTCAAATAGCCGATCTGGTTATGTGCAAATATGATTTTGAATATATACCTTTTCATAATTGGAGCAGAGAAGACGACATAGAATATTTTGGGATCGTTGTTAGAATAAATGGAAAGACAAGAGTGTTTTACGGAAACGATATGGTTCATCAGGTTTTTTGTGTAGATGGGCGAACAAGATATTTTGTTGGCTCAGAAATGAAACTGATCTATCGTTGACATTCTCTTGACAAGTTTTTCCCTTGACTTCGATAGCCAGCCGTGTTACATTATAGATACAAAAGGAGGTTAGTTTGTCTAACTATGAAGCGGTGGGCATCGCAGAGGGTTTCATCCCTTGCGACGACGAGGAACAGATCATCGAGGCGTGGCAACATTTAATTACCACGGGTTTGTGCTGGCAGTTACAGGGATCGACCGGTCGCCAAGCAGCCGCGCTCATTCGCGAAGGTATTTGTGTTGTCGAAACCACCGGTCGAGAATGATGGAAAAGTTTATGGATGAAATGTTTGTGATGGTATTGCTGGCAGTTGTAGCAGCAGCCGCAATCTATGCCTATGACGCGACGACGATCCACACGGCACCCGTCGCAACCGGGATGAACCCTGATTGACATTCTCTTGACAAGTTTTCTCTTGACAAGAGGAGCCAGAAATGTTATATTATAGATACCTTTTTGGGAGAGTGGTGGAATGGTAGACACGGTAGACTCAAAATCTGCTGCCAGCACTGGCGTAAGGGTTCAAGTCCCTTCTCTCCTACCCGCACGGGTCGTTAGCTCAGTTGGTAGAGCACCGGACTTTTAATCCGCGAGTCGTGGGTTCGATCCCCACACGACCCACCATTTTATTTGAGGAGAGCAGAAGTGAAACACGTTGTTAACATAATCATTATTGTTGCGGCTATGGCGTTTGTGTCCATAGCAGTTGCAGCCAAATATGAGATTGATACAATCAAGGAGACAGTTGTAGCGCACGATCACATTGTAAAAGGAAAAGCGCACTATTTACCTGGCAAGATTTGCATTATTGATACAGGGATCGAGACAGAGGCAGACGATATTACATTGTTTGCTCGTGCTTGTGTAAAAGCACACCAAGAGTGGCTCGAAACCCCCACGGAGAACGAAGAATGATTTTACTACTATTGATGGCTTTTGATATTCCCAAAGAGCCAGAGTGTGTTATTGACAGATGCGAAGGTGAGATTTGCGTAGTCGAAACACCAGAGGGATTTGTTGATGTTCCCAAGAAGCGCGACTATCGCGAGGGAAAAAAGGTTGTTTGCCCATTGTGGCTTATTGACCCAACGTAATAAGTTTATAAGCATCCGTAGCTCAGGGGATAGAGCATCGGTCTTCTAAACCGAGGGTCGTAGGTTCAAATCCTACCGGATGTGCCATTATTTAATGCTCCCTGGCCGGCTGGTAGTTGGGAGGCGTCTTATATGCGTCTTAAAGCAAGGTTCAATTCCTTGAGGGAGTACCATTTCAAAATTCATTCAAAAGGAGAAAGTGTGAAATTTGCTATATGTGTAGAGTGTGAAGAAGAGTACCCGATTAAGCGAAAGCAACTCGGTTACAGAACATGTTTGGAGTGTGGAGAGCGGTCAGCCGTTCGTATTGCTTCCAAACGAACACAACAAAACTTGCGTGAGATGGCACCCCATCACTACACGGGAAGCGTTGATGACTTGTTTGACGAACGGGGCGGGCATTGAAAAATGTATTCCTACGACAATATGAGAGCGGGACAGATTTTTAACTGGCTCGATCAAACGCCCGTGGTTCTTCTCGAAGAAGTAACGATGCCCGCAGATGATTGGGGGGGCGCTGCGCCTGGGTGGCTGGTATATATTATTGAGACAGAGGAGATAATTCCCGTACATGAAGAAACATTAGATATGATAGAATCGGAGGGAGGAAAATGATTGGCTCAATCGTAAAATTTAAAAACAGAGAGACGCACGGCACAGCCTATCCAGAGTTTCAAGACAAGGTAGGGTATGTGCTTTCGTATAACCCCAAGGGAAGCGACGGATACGAACACGTTAGGGTGCGCTGGTTCCATAAGATCCCCCATCCCAACGGGGCACCACGCAACGTGAACTACTCAGACTTCCGCCTGGAAAGGTTTGAAATTCTTAGCAAACCTGACACCTGACATTCCCTTGACAACTTAGTGCTTGACTTCGACTCGAATCGGATGTATAATGTAGGGGTAGATTGGAGATGATTAGATGAAAGTGGGCGACTTGGTTAGATACGTTAGAGCGATTCCAGAAGAGGCTCATTTAATTTACGAGGTATCCGCCATTATGGAAGACGATGATGGCGCTTGGATTATGTTGACCGAAGATGATCCCGATGTTGAGATGGCGTCTGGCATTGTGGGCGGTTCCGGCGGCTGGGAAGAGGCTCGCGAGTTTGGGGTGATAAATGAAAGTCGGTGATCTGGTAAAGTGTTACAATCAGGTCGGCTTGCTGGTCAAGAAACTCCCCGGCACACCGGCATACTGGATTGTCCAGTGGGCAAACGGAGTGCTGGATACAGTCAACCCGCATCTATTGGAGGTGATAAGTGAAGTTGCGTAACCCCAGGATTCAAAAAGGTGATCTGGTGAAACTCGTGGATCTCCCTGGTCTGCCCCCGGAAACCCGTGCGTGGGTTGTGGCAGATCACCAATGCCTCGTTATTCGTTTGATGGGGAAACAAGGCTGGGTCCCCACTCGTCAATATGAGGTGATCAGTGAAAGTCGGTGATTTGGTAAGAGATCGTTACGGTGATGGTATCGTGGGGCTTGTCATGGCCATGCGTGAACTTGAAGTGTTTGTTTTGCACGGCGCGATACAGAAGTGGTATCGTCGGGATGCTTTCGGGGTGGTAGCATGAAAGTCGGTGACTTGGTTCGACTCGCTTTCGCTCATAAACGCGAAAATATGATCGGCATTATTGTTGAGAGTGTGTTTAATCCTCTTGCTTCTGGTCATGGCGTTAGATTTAATGTTGTATGGTGTGACGGAAGTTTGGGCAAAAATGTTTGGGACTATGATTTGGTGGTGATAAATGAAAGTCGGTGACTTGGTTAAGTATGTTTCCCTCTCTCACGGAGACCGGGAGTGGAAAGATATCGGGATCATTCTTCGCGAGATTCCAGGCACGGATCAGTACAAAGTAGTGCAGTGGAATACCGGAGTTCGATCCGGCGACGACGCGAGGAACTTGGTGGTGATCAGTGAAAGTAGGTGACTTGGTTCAGGACTTTTCCATCTTGCGGCGCCTGGGTGTGGTTGTGGCTCTTGATTCGCACCTGAACAGGTATGCCAAAGTGTTCTATACCGTTGCTGACGCCTACGGCAACCCCAGATGGGTTAGTTTTGAGTTGTTGGAGGTTCTAAATGAAAGTCGGTGATCTGGTGCGAGTACCGCAACACTCCTATGTCGCTTCTTTTATTGGCATTGTTACAAGTGTCAATCATGCGGGCGGCGCACTTGTCGAATCTGTTTGTGGCAAGCGATCCGCGTGGGTCTATGAGCGGATGAAACCAGAGGTTCTAAATGAAAATCGGTGATTTGGTAGTTATGCGATCCTTCCACGATCCCAACTCGCCAAAGTTGGGCATTATCTTGGGCGTAAGAAAAACGCAACGGCACAGCCGATCCCCATTAACTGATCTCAAATATGATCTCGAATATCAGGCAGCGTGGTTTTATACATTCGCGCCCAATTGGGGCGGCGCCCGTAATGTTGCTAACTGGTATTTTGCTCACCACTTGGCGAAAGTCGAAGAAGTTTCGGACTTGACAATCTCTTGACAACTTAGTGCTTGCTATTTGGGGCTGCTCGATGTATAATGTAGGGGTAGATTGGAGAAGACCTGATGAACGTCGGTGACATTATCAGATTCAAGAAGACTGGGCATGCCGGCACAGTGACGCATATTCGCTACGGGGTAATCTCCGACGATACGGTGGTGACGCTGCTCGTTCATACGAGCGACCGGTTATTTCCCACGAATACTGTAGAACTTACTTTGCGCCATCTGCGCGACAACGCCGAGGTGATTAGTGCAGCGTGATTTAGTACATAGGGGCGATCTGGTGAAAACCCAGAAAGGGAATATAGCGATTGTGATCGATACGCGAATGGACTTCAGCATATTGTTTCTTGATGTGAAGTGGTTGAAGTCGGGCAGGATTAGAACGGGTTTCCCAGCATACAAATGCGAGGTGATAAGTGAAGCCAGGTGATTTAGTGTGTATTCAAGGTACGAACGAGGTTGGTATCGTCCTCCGCACTTGGGGTGGCGTTTACGAGAATAACGAGCGCGTTCGTATGTATACGCTGGACGTGGAAGTGTTGCGAACCAACGGAGAGATCGAAGAGTGGGAAGACGACGAGTTGGAGGTGATCAGTGAAGCGGGGTGATCTCGTAAAATACTTGAGCCGCGTTGTTTTAATTTTGGGTCCAGGTCGCCAGCGCGGCTGGTTTCGCGGAATGGAAGTCGGGACAAACATTGTTCGTCAGTATAACATTTGTGCATTGGAGTTAATAGAATGAAACAACATAATGAACGTGTAAAGTGTGCTGACGGCTTTGGCATGTCAGTTCAAGCGAACGAGGGTTCGTACTGCTTACCACGCAACAATGACGGACCATACACGGAGGTAGAGATCGGTTACCCCAGCGATCCCGAAATAATGATAATGCGTTGGGCAGAAGACGAAAGCAGACCCACCGATACTGTTTATGGGTGGGTGCCTGTCGGAGTCGTCCGAGACGTAATTGTAAAACACGGAGGAGCCGTTAGCGGAGAGGTGCCCGAAGGCGTCGTGATGCTGATGGCACCAGAGGCAGACAATGATAAATAAAAGTACCATCACTACCGCGATCCTCGCGATTGTCGCGTGGGAGTTTCGCTTTGAAATCTTGGCCATCGTCAATCGGCTCTTGGGGCTGACTTGACATTCTCTTTACAACTTTCAGCTTGACTTCGGCTCCAATCGGATGTATAATATGGGTAGAAAAAAAAGGAGAGAGCCCCAATGGGTTATCGTTCACAAGTAGTTTTCGCCGTGGCACCAGAACTGATGCCACATTTTCTTGCTGTGCTCGCCAAGAGCCAGCCAGCCCGCGAACTTTGTTTCGCACACGCAGATGAGACGATCAACGACTACATCGACGAGGGATCCCGCCTGATGAAGTGGGATAGTGTTAAGTGGTATGACAACCTATCCAAGTGTCCGTGCTCTTATTGATTTTATGGATTGGGCAGATGATCAAGAATTTCCGACTACCGGCTGTGATGGATTGGCAGAGCCCGTGAATGAGCCTGGCTCGGAGCTTTATCGCTTCGTTGAGATTGGTGAAGACGCGGACGATGTTACAATTCGTGGTCACGCCTATTATGACATTGACGTAAGGCGAGAGGTTTGCTACTAAAATGAAAATGACAATTGTACTCGATACCGACGATGTGGATGGGCTGAAAGACGCCCAGAAGATCGCCACGATGCTTCTCAACAAGCACGGCAAAAGGGATCCTTTCTATTCGCGGCAAGCCAGTTTCGGCAAGATCCAACTTATCAAACTTGTGCGCGCGTTTGCTATTGAGGCTATCACCCACATGGAGGAAGAGGACGACGCCCCGATCTCGGACGAGATTAAAAGTCTTCGCTTCACCAAGAAGTTCGTTGATGCCCGCTGGGATGAACTCTCACGAGCGGTCTTGACAACCTCTTGACAACTTTTCGATTGACAGCGGCTCCCAGCCGTGTTATATTATAGGTACATTTTCAGCAAAGGAAGAAAATAGATGGCTTACCGATGCCAGTCATGCTACGAGCGTGGCCACAACACCCGAACTTGCCCAAGAATCACCGAGAGAGCCCAGCGGAACTTCGACGAGCGCCTCGCCGACCGCCAGGCGAGAGGAGACGATCCGAAGGAGGATCCCACTCTAAACTATTACGCCGAGCAGGTAGGCGAGCGAACCGGTGTCAACCCTCTAACTGGCGCGAAGCACAAGAAGACGGGCACCGAGCAACGTCGGTGCTCCTACTGCAAGTATGTGCATGGTTCCTGGTGCGAGGAAGGGCTGGGACACACCCGCCGCACCTGCAAGGAACTTCAAGCCGATATTGCGAAAGATAGGGTCGTGAATGGTCGCTATCGCCGCAAGGTTCTTGCTCGAATGAAGGCAGACGGTATCGGTCCTGGGATGCTGGTGCGGGTTCGTAAAAGTGGGTGGGGAGAAGACGCAAAGTATACCACCAATCTCGTTCACGGCATCAATTGGGGAGAGATTAGTTTTTGGAGCAAAGGTAGCCATAATATCCTGCGCGCCAAAGAACTATCGGCGACTGGCGCAACAAAGTGTATTCCACTCCCGCAAATGGAGATCTTGCGAGATGGCGACACCGAGAACTCTATCACTTTCGGGGCGTGGTGGTCGCTGCAAAAGGATACACTACACATTCAGTGCCTCGCCACCGCCCCCACCGCTTCAATGGCACCACCCGCCGACTGGTTCGATGGTCAATGCTGCCATATGGAAACCCACTTCTCAAAGAGAAAGGCGTGATCATCAATTTCATTACACAACAAGGAGACGAAATAATGTCCAAACTTCAAACGGCGGCAATCGCAGCAGATATTTTCTGCTGGTGTGCGCTCGCCTTTTATGCCTACCACTATTACACTTGCACGGCAGTTTAAATATGAGTATTCACGATCACCAAACCGACGTATTTTTTGATATCAACGGGATTGATGTTTCCCCCATCCAACTTCACATTCTCACCTGTATGCTCGATGACCTGGATCACGAGTGGTGTCTCTCCGAGGTACAGCAACCGGGCACGAGAGAAGCGCTGGATTGGCTCGTCCTCGAAGGCGTGATCGAGCGGTACAAGGATCCCGATGGCCAGTGGGAAGCCCTGTGGAAGATCACCGAGCCAGGTTTGGAGTGGTTGGGGGAACCCGAGACGAGCGCTGATATGTCCCTTGTAAAGTCGGTTTGCGGGATGCTCGTTGATCGTTAACATTCTCTTGACAACTTTTTTCTTGACTTCCAGGGCTGCCTGGGTTATATTTAGTGTGTAGAAAGGAGAAATTCATGCCCCGAATCACTTACGCCGACCGCTTCGCCACCCTGCTCGCCAAGGATTACCTTAGCGACCGAGATCGCAAGTTCACGGAATCGCTTTTCCAATACTACCAGCGCAAGAGGGCGCTAACCCCCGGTCGTCGTCGGTGCTTCCTTCAATTGGAGGAGCACTATGCAGAGCGCCCCGAGACTGACGACGCTATGGATATTCGGATCCGTGGTCTGGTGACTCGAATGGGTGAGAATGGCACAAGGTGGGAAAAGAACTTCACCCACAGCCTGCGGACTCAGGTTGCATCGGGGCGCTCTCTTTCAGAAAAGCAGATCGAGATCCTCGAAAAGATCGAGAGCAAGTACACCGACGAGGAGTTATCTAAGGCGTCTGAGTGGGCTTCTGCCTGGGGGGAGACTCAAAAGGTAGAGTGGGCTGTCCTGATGCGCTACTATGCCTCTACGGGCTACTATCGCAACTTGGTGCTATCCTGGCAACTTGATCAAGATGCAGTCCCCAGCCTACGGGACTACACCCGGATCACTGAAAACAAGTTCGCCCGCAAGATCCTCGACGGATGGCGCAGTGATCCCGTGTATGCCGCTGGTTCGATGGTTTCGCTTCGCACGTCTGCGAAGTTCGCACACCGGAAGGTACTCACGAAGGGTGTGGGCGTCGTGATCAAGACGAACGCCGACGAACCCAAGAGCGCCTGCCGAGGAAACAAGATTTACGAAGTGCTGCCGGTGGGTGGCGTCGGAACTATTATGATCGAGGAGCGTTACTTGAAAAAGGCGCGAGTCAAATAAGGGAGATAAAGTATGAAGGAAGCATTTACTTAAATAAAGCGGCTGACCTTTTCGGGTGTCAGGGGAAATATAAAAATAAGGTTAGGGGTTCAATGTCATATACGAACCCCGATGTGCGATTGACAAAATGAGTCTAAAAGAGAAGCGGCGGAAGTCGTGACGCACAGAATCCAATACTATATAGTATTGGGAGTTGAAGTATGAATGGCGAGGCGACGGCGAGGACAGTCCCACCCCCTGACACCCTTTTTCCTCTTCACACACTCTTTACAACTTTTCAACTTGACACCAACCCCCTCCCATGTTACATTATGGGTAGAAAACGAGGAACTTTATGGAAATTACCCTAAACCAAGTCGTGAACCTGGCGCCCGTGCAGAATCGCAAGATTTCCCAGCGCACCCGCAACCGGTTGCGAGAGCATGGCCAACACGGCTGGATGATCAAGCGTCACGATCCGTCGTCGCAACTCTTCGATGGCGCGCCCGCGATCCTCGTGGAGAACGAGGCGCAGGTATTGGCAGGCGATGGCTGGCTGGGCTGGTTCCCGTTAGATGAAGTAATCATTCAGGAATTTGGTCGTTGACAATCTCTTGACAACTTTCCGCTTGCGCTTTGAGCCCTGCGGTGTTACATTATAGGTACAAAAGGAGAAACCCGTGGCATCTAACCTTCCCCGCGTCATGCTTCACGCAGACGCATCCAACTTTTTCGAGCATGAGATCCTTCCCTTCATTCGTCGTGAGCACGAGCAGGATGGACAACCCGACTGGCCAGCCAGGCGCGAAGCCTGGAACAACTGGACCGACTCGCTATGCAAGGATGGACAGATCAGCGATTGGCAATACGCAAACTGGTCTCAGCCCCGCTGCTGCGGCGATTGACATTCTCTTGACAAGTTTTTGCTTGACTTTCTTCTCAAAACTATCTATAATGTAGTCATAGATTAAAACAACCCCCCCCGTTCCTCTTGGAGAACACCCATGGCCGTAGACTTCGCAACCTTTCTCAAAACTGCAACCCCGATCCTCGATCACAATCTGCCAGTGCTGGTGCGTGGTCGCCATGGCGTCGGCAAGTCGCAAGTTGTCTATCAGATTGCGGAATCCCGCGATCTTCCAGTCGTGGAGCGCCGTGCTTCTCAGATGACCGAAGGTGATCTGCTCGGACTCCCCGACACTGCCGAGTGTGAGATCACCGGTCGCAAGGCTACCACGTGGAACGCCCCAGACTGGCTCGTGACGGCTTGCGCTACTCCGGTCGTGATTTTCCTCGATGAAGTGGACAGGGCTACCATAGAAGTCCGCCAGGGTCTCTTCGAGTTGACCGACAGCCGCAAGATCAACGGGTGGAACCTCCACCCCGAAACCCTGATCATCGCTGCCGTCAACGGTGGCGAGCACGGGGCACAATATCAGGTCGGTGAGATGGACCCTGCGGAACTCGACCGCTGGACCGTCTTCGATGTTGAGCCCTCCATCGAGGACTGGCTCAAGTGGGCGAACGGCAAGGTTGCCGGCATCGTCTGGGACTTCATCAATCAGAATCACGCTCACTTGGAGCATCAGGGCGAATTCGAGCCGAACAAGGTCTACCCGTCCCGTCGCTCCTGGGAGCGGTTCAATTCGGTGGCGGATCCCGTGGGTTCCTTCGACAAGGACGGGGATCGTGATCTCCTCTTCGAGTTGGCTACTGCCTTCCTCGGCTTCGAGGCAGCCGTTGCCGTCCGCGACTTCGTAGAGAAGTACGAGTGGCAGGTCACGATCGAGAACCTGCTCGATGAAGGGCAGATCGAGAAGACTACCGAATGGGGCATCAACGATCACGCCGCTATGATCGAGAAGTTCGAAGCGGCTAACGTCTTCGCAGAGGATCTGTCAGAAGAACGCCTGGCGAACCTCGCCCGTTACTTCCTGACTCTCCCCAGCGAGATCGCTATGAAGTTGTGGACGATTCTCGGCGAGACCGATAATATCACAAACGTCGTCGCACTCCACAAGTTCACGACGGCTGACGGTACGAAGGTCAGCGAGCACCTCGTCAAGATCCTCGGAGGTGCCGAGTGACGGACTTCGAGATAGGTCAACTGCTCGTGTCGGTCCGGACTGGTAAGCCAGCGCTCGTTATGGGTAGCCGCCTCTCCCGAAAGAAGGAGTACGGATCCGCAACCAAGCGCCGCAAGTTGTACCAACTGCACGAGGAGGGGCGGATCTTCTGGCTACACGACACCGAAGTCCGAGCGAAGTACCAGATCCCCCCGTGAGAGCCCGCAGGAGCCCTTCTGCTGGCTCCTGGGCTCCTCGAAGGCATCGAGAGCCCAACCCAGAAGCAACCCCCCCTTACAACCCCGATTTGAGCCTTAACAATCTCTTGACAACTTTTCTCTTGCATCTTTTCCCGTTTCGGGTTATATTTAGGGTGTAGAAAGGAGATTTCTGTGACACCAACATACTTTGACCTCAACCTCCACACCTGTCGGCTGCTCATGCGTGAGCCGTTTTTTGCCGCCCTGTCTCGTCGCATCGACAAGACACCGACGACAGCGATCCCGACTGCCGGTGTGCGAGTGAACCAGGAACGCGCTCAATTCGAGCTTCTTTTCAATCCCGAGTTTATGGCTGCTCTCAGCGACGAGCACAAACTGGGCGTGCTTATGCACGAGTTTTATCACATCATCTTCGAGCATGTGACAGGACGCAAGCCCATCGAGGGGATCAAGCGGATCGATAATATCGCGATGGACCTTGCGATCAACGGCTTGCCCGAGATGAATAACAAGTTGCCTAACGTGGCAAACCCTGGTCCTCCGATGGCTGGCGGCGAGCCCATGCAAGCCGTTATCCCCGGTGAAGCGATGTTTGCTGATCTTCCTACCTGTCAGACCTATGAGTGGTATCTGGAAGCCCTGAAGAAGATGCAGGAGGAGCAGGAGCAGGACGACGGCGAAGGTGGCCAGGGTGAAGGCGAACCAGGGGAAGGACAGCCAGGCGACGGCGACCCCTTCGGCAACGCCGACAGTTTCGACAGTCACGACGCCTTTGGAGAGAGCGAGGGCACGATCAACGAGATCGCCAAGGAGCGCTTGAAGGATGCCGTGAAGAAGGCGGCAGAAGAAGCGCAACGGGCATCTAACTGGGGATCCGTGTCGAGCCAGATGCGTCAAGAGATCCTGGATCGTATACAGTCACGAGTGGACTGGAAGAAGGTGCTTCGTTACTTCGTGAAGACCTCCCAGCGTGCGGATCGTCGCTCGACTCCTCGACGCCTGAACCGGCGATTCCCCAAGATTCACCCCGGCAAGCGCGTTCGTCGTC
>Ga0209434_1001055_pt1 | contig 12606 bp, 3 predicted proteins | sample ETNvirnome_2_300_FD_184068 | JGI IMG/M metagenome (GOLD analysis project Ga0209434, IMG submission 184068) | Marine viral communities from the Pacific Ocean - ETNP_2_300 (SPAdes) (version 2) | ecosystem: Environmental > Aquatic > Marine > Oceanic | place: Pacific Ocean | collected 2013-06-22
CAAATAGCTGTTGCATTCGCTCCCTCAGATGCTATGAGCACGTTAGCCATCACTACCTGATCTCCAGTTCCACCTGACGCATCTATCCTAATCACCTCTACACGTGATAGAGCGACAGCATGAACCTTATAGAGATATGCGCCGCCGTATCTAACAACGGGATCAATAAAGCTAGTTATATTTGGACTGTCAATAGGAATTCCCTTCATCCGCTTAAGATTGCCATCTTGTTCTATCTCAAATTTTTCCACATAGAATCCAACTAAAACAGAGCCTTCATTCATGCTCTGGAGCTTTGTGCGATCGTCGGAAGCATTGCCTGGCAGGGTGACTATCTCCTGGGATATTGGTGTGACAAGCGGTTCGAAGTCTGACTCATCCACATGTGTGGAATCTCCTGCTTTCGCAGCATGCTGCTGAACTGTTACTGCAGTTGTAAGAATTCCCGCTATTTCATCTCCATACGCATTAGTAGAATCACCTGTAGAACCATTTATTAGATTTCCAAATACTAAATTGTTTACAGTAAAGTTGAATTGCAAATTACGAACAGAAGACAAGGGATCAAGAACAACTGACTCTCTGGTGTCAGATTCAGAAAATGTGATCCCCATCGCCTGTGGATTTTTTAAAATAGTTCTAACAGATCCGTTCACTGAAGAGACAGAGTTGCTTAATTGGTCTGCTATGTCGCCTGTGAACCCAGAAAAAACTGCAGAAGAGCTTAGGGCTGTATAAAATGTCGTGTCGATCCCTGTGTCCATCATGCTCACACTGCTGAATATTGCGTTTGACATTGCTTGCTCAAACATTAAATTGTGAGCGTGCTCTGAGACCTTTGTGCTGGAAAAAATGCTATCCATATAGGGTGAGCTTGTCTGGGCGGTTAATGTATCAAACTCAGGTGGCGTGAATGTCACTTTTACAAATCTTGGTATTCTATCTGTGGTTGATAAAAAGGCAAGCTCATCTTCTGTTATTTGGTTTATGACAGCACTTATCTGATTTTCACTCTGATTTTCCTTTTCATCTTGCATAAAGTAAACGTATTCGAAATTTGCTTCAACAGAAGAAGGTTCAGGAATGTTTATCTGTGTCACAGGTTTAGACGGGTATGTCGAAGCTCCTAGTGCTGTAATTGTTATTGTATCCCCTCCACTTGAGTCAGGATCTATAATTTCAGCGTCAACTCCGCTCTGTTGAACTTGAGCTGTACCGTATGTACCGTGATAGTTATTTGAGTAAAATTCTTGTGTTGCCATTTTTTACCTCCTATGAGAGACCTTCTCCTGGCTTGGTTGCCAGTTCAACTGTAACGAAAAAATTATAATAACTAGGATCATTTAGAGCCTGCTGATCCTCAGCAGTATCCCTTCCTGTATTTCCATAGTTAGAAGCTATTATATCTCCACTTTGGCTTGGTGGATTCGATAGTGCCTTAGGTGCTGCATGAGAGAGTGATACCTGGCCTCCCGAGTTACCACTCATAAATGCTGGATCTTGCTCGTAAACCAGCAAGCAGAGCACACGATCAAACATCTTGAATTGAAGCGCACTATTTGCATACTTATTTACACTGAATAACAGTGATCTAGATACCTCAGATATTAGTCTCTGATACTGAACTGACTCATCGTCTGTCTTAGGAAAATACTGATCATACGTTAATGCGCTTAGCGCCATATCACTAAGAACTGATGTGGCATCATCATCAGCCCCTGAACCTAGAGAAGATTCTCCACCTGCAACGAAGATATCCTCATTTACATCAATTCCAAGACCTAGTCTAAGATATAGCTTTAGATAATAATCTGAAACATGATTCATAAATACGTGATCGTTCAGCACCCGTTCGATGCCTGTAGGTTGTGTTAATCCACCACCTCTGATACTTGTTTTTCCTACACTTACAGCCGGAGCTTGCAAATTTTGCAACGATTTAGTTAGGGCTTCGGATGTTTCAGATCGAAATGCAAATGTCTTTACTCTTGTGTTTTCTATGACACTATTGACAGTACGATCAGGTATGCCCGTAGATGAGTCTGTATCAGCAAATGCAGTTATTGCAGATTCCTCTCCTGGAATTCCCTCAATTATAAATTTTGATGTGTCAAAATAGTATATCAGTGGGCTGGGACTCTCTGTTTCACTCACAAGATTTTTTCTGTGGACGGTGACTTTAATAAATGTTGACTCACCGTAGTAAGTGTCACCTGTATTTGACTCAGTTTCATCCCTAAGATACTCCATCATTCCTGCCGGCAGACCGACAACAAGAATTCTGGGACGACCTCCGATTTCCTGTGCAGCAGGAAGAAAACCTGTCTGTGACATCCACGTCATAAGATTGAGAAATTGATCATTAAATACTGCCTTTGCAGCTGGAAGATAGACAGGAGCAGGTGAGGCCTGGGATGTTGCAGGTCGTAATAACCCAGACATGAGAGCAGCAGATAGAGAAATCTGATCACGAGTCATGTTCTGGCAGAGCAATGCTCCTTCAGGTTCATCTCTAAGCTTGGTGAAAATATTATCATATGCTTCAATTCCAAACGTGTCCGTTCCGCTAGGAAAGAAACTTTCAACTGAACTCTTCATGGCATCAAGTTGATCATTTATTTTTTGAATATAGTGAAGAATGTTAAGCACAGTTAGATCCTCATGATTTAGCTTTGCCTTTATGTCAGCAATAAATGATATTGCCCTTAGAGCATCATCCTCAATCTGACTTAATGCTGACTCGGCCAGAGATGATAGATCATAAGCTGTCTTCATGCTTTCAATCAATGATGAATCTGAATCTGTAAGTGACTCCACACCCGCTTTGTCATAATTGTCCAGCGCACTATAGACTGCTATCGCATTATATTCGTTATAAGATGCTACGAGTTTGTTCTCGTAGGAGCCACCTTCGATCCCTTCTCCAAGCCCTACAGCCATTGTTTCTCTAAACAGCTGTATGACCACATTCATAGCAACCGCAACACGACCGTAGAACGGAACTCCTGCGGATTCCCACCAGCCGCCGGCGTCGCCAAGGATTCCCCACTTGGTCTGGTCTGCTGAAATATACCAGGGCTCGGAGCTGGTACCGGTGCCCGAAGTTGTGGGCTTGTCATAGAGTGTTCCAACTTCCAGCTCGGTCACCTCCATATCAGCCGCGACCTCTGTCTGGAAGCGTCTTGTCGCCTCAGCTATGACATCAAATATAGTCATGCCGTACCGTGAGCTATCTGAAATAATTTCAGAAATACTGGGGGATGAGCTGTGGGGGAGGACGCCAATGGACCCGTATCTGGACTCACTCGCATGGCCACTGTCTGGAAACAGGTAGGCTGAGACCACGTAGCCGCCGGATGTGGCCACCGGGATCTCCTTGCGACCAGGGGCACACTCCTCCCAGAGGAATGTTTGACCCATATTGACGTCTGTGTCCCATTTGGTGATGTGGGCGCCGCCGTGGGAGTCGGTGCCACCGCATATAGTGATCCCAAAGTGTTCTATCATTATCCTCTCTCTGATCCAATAATGTTCTTCCAGGAGCGCGGTCGAGTACCCTTGAATGTCGTGATCCATAGTTGGTTCATTACCTCCGGCGTTACGGAAGGCGAGAAATTCATTTCGATATATGACATAGTCAAGCACCTTCACAAACATCTCTGAATCATCTCCTGCTGACATTAAAACAATGAGCGGTAGTAATTGCTCCACGTCTGCATCGGATCCAATCTGAAAATAATTGTTGATCCAGTCCTTTACCTCCTCCACTATTATGCTAAAAAATCTGTCATTCTTGATACTTGCCTTCTGGGGAGCGAAGACGCTGGTGGGCTTCCCAAGCATTGCAAGTATCAGTCCTGTTAGGCCGGTGGTTGTACCCCCTATTAATTCACTGAGGTCAGATACGTAATTTGTGTATCTTGAGACGTCAAATCTTTTACCATCGTCGGCAGTCAGCATTGAGCTGACAAAGTAATCCTTTCCGCTGATAAAGTCTACACCTGATGAATCACTGTTTGATATTCTATCGTTAGACAGTATCCTTTTCAAGTAGGAATCGCTGTCGGTGTCCCAGTCCTTTCCAGCAATGAGACTATTAAAATTACCTGCATCATTACTTAAGGCTGTCCGAGGGGAGTTGCTGTGGAGCTTCGTGTGGTTCGCAAATAACGTCGGAGGAGAAGCTTCTGGGTCCCATCCATCTGCAATTATATACAGAAAGACAGCTTTCGTTCTAGCACTAATACCGCCTGGGTCGCTATCCGCCGCCGTCCCAGCACCAGCCATCGATGATACTGAATTGAAAAGGCTTGAAAAATTACTATTATCCGGATAGTATCTCGCCATATGAATGATGAAATCACGCGTTACGAAATGAAGATTTTGTGCAACTTTAGATTTGCTACTCGATATTGAGCTCGAAAAAAAGATACCTGCCACATCATCTGCAGTGAAGAAGGTCGTGGACGATGTCGCCCCCTTGTGGATATTATCAGGATGAATCTTGATAAGCATCTTATGAGCATTGTATCCGTCAAGTAAGCTAGACCCAGCCAGGGTAGCGGTCTGGGGCTCGGAGGATACAGATCCCACGCTGGGCTGGGTCCTAGTGTCATCGTCATAAAGCTTGAAACTCCCACAGCATACTGTAGCTGCCAGATCTGAGAATAGCTGGAAAAATAGAGCTGTGGGAACAGAAGCATCATACGTAGATTCGTCAAACTTTAGATCGTCTGTGAAAAAGTCCTTAAGTGTTCTATCAACAGCTGTAACACCCAGTTTAGAGTTGGCCCATTTCTTATTATCAGCATGATCAAATGTAAATGTATTATTATCACCGACTAGACTATCTCCTGAGGTCTTTATGTTCAACGATAGAATCATTCTCTCAAGTGCTGTAAGGATCAGGACCATAACTGACCACTGAATAAAGTCTTCGCTATTTCGAACCGAAGTCCAAGTGCTGCTAGGCTGACCTGAAACTGTGCCTAACTTACTGTCGCTAAGGGAAACTAGCTCAGAAGAAAAATTGCTGTTGCCTATCGGTGTGACACTTGTGTCATCGCCTAGTGTGACACCTGCAACTGTGCTGAAAAAATTCAACACAGATGTTGTCATTGCCTGCTTCAGAACATTTTGAAGATCTAGTAATCTTCCTGTGGGTGATAGATACTGTCCGTCAAGAGAAGGAGTATTCACATCATATCCGGGAATCGCCTTCCAGAGTGGCTTAAATTCAAATGAACCGATCACGACAGGAGTGTTATAGCTTATTCCATTTGAGTATAGGAATCCCTCCACAGGAGGGGGCGGACTGGTTTGGACTGAGCTTTCGTCAAATCCCTCTGCTGCCTGTCTGGCTGCCTCCATCGCTGCCTGATCTGTCTCTGCCGCTGTTGTGTTTGATGATAGAGCTGCCCAAGCTGCAAGATTCAACCCAGGCTCTTCAAACTCAGATGATGATTGTGTTGCCTCTGTCGGTGTTGGTGGCACTGGCACCACCTCCATGCTGGCCATGAAGTTGCCGAGGTCGCCGTCGGCGGTGCCGGTGGCACCGGAGCCAGACTCGGAACCATCACTCTGTGAGTTTGAGTCAGTTTGAGTAGTCTGGTCTTTGGATTTGCTTATTAGGTCATCAAAGTTAAACGATCCTTTTAACTCTTGAATTGCGACATTTGCTAATTCTAAGGCCTCGACTTGACCTTTAGTTTCCTTCATGAGCCGCTCGATGATCTCATTCACCGCCGGAGCCATTATATCAATAACTTTGTCTGTTATGCCTATATCAAACAACATTTTGTAGATGAATTGCTTAAGATCAAAGGCGACCTGTTTCGCCTTTTCAGCATTCTGCTGGATTTCGTTAGATTCTTTTCCGGGGTTTGCTGCCATGGCTATCTCTCGTTTCTAAGGATCATTTGACTAGATTTCTTAGTCGTTCCAATTGTACCATCGAGGAAAACAGGAGTAATATGGTATGACACACTTCCCTCGTATCCCTTAATGGATCTATCTATGAACAGATAATATCCATTATTATTCACATTATGACATGCACCTGCAACAAATCTGCCGTCTGGACGCTCTGAGGCGACTGCAAAAAAATCAATTATTTCACTATTTCCTGAAGCCGACCATGAGACTAGCACTCCCTTACCAATTACATACTTTTTCTCTATATTAGTCACTGTGGGTAATCCGGATCTCATATCTGCTACTGCAGAAGCTGTATCACCTGTTGGATCCTTTTCAAATCTATCCTGTGCTGTTGTTAAAGCCCCTAGTGCAGAACCGTATGAGAGTGTTCCTCGTCTGAATGAGCTCCTTGAGTAGAACTTATCAGAAAAATTTGGATCAATCGGATCAGGAGATGATCTCGCTAACCGTGCAGAAGGATCAGCCAATTCACCCTGAGGCATCTGTGCATCTATAAATGATGTCCTTATCTCCTCAAGCAACTCAAGGGGTGACCTCAGGAGTGCATGAGCACGATATGTATATGATCTTCCTCTTTTGGGACCATTGATCGGATCACTATCAGTCACAGGGCCTGCAGGGAAAACTCCCATGTTATATGTCTCACCTGTGACATAATCAAACCTCTCGATGTCAAAGACAATAATATTCTTAAGCGAGGTTCTTATCTCAGCAAGGTCATCGTTAAACAGCTCTGATAACCCTGCATTCTGTATGGCCTCTATAAGAATATCAGTTGCTGAGGGTATCTGCTCTCCTGCGACATTAAATGTTACAGACTGTGATGATCCTACTGAAGTAGTTGTCAAGTCTGTTATCTCAACAGTTGATAGTCCGGTGGGAGGTACGTGTTTCTGTGTTCTAGTCGTAGAAGACAGTTTTGTCAGACCGTTTTTATAAAAAAGTCTACATCTATACTCATATATGTGATCACGCTTGACTAGATAGTCAATGGCATTGATGATTGCTCCTTCCTTTCTTACTAGTGGATTTAGTCGCCCTAATAGTCCTCTGGGCTCTATTTCGTCTTCTTTGTAAATGCTCTCATACTCGCGTTGACCAATTGATGTATCCCTTCTAAGAATTTCGACGTACTTCACATTTTCAGGCAGCCTGCTTACAGTTACACTAATTCCTTCTGATGTGGAACCTGTATAGATTACACAGTGGTAATTAGTGTACACTCCGACGGGTAGCGTCGCTGATGTGAAATTTCCTAGTACACGTCCGTCTGGCAGTGCCTGAACAGCTCGAAAAATTGAAAATGTCTTTCTGCTACGGGATCCCTGTCTATACTCAAGTCTGTGAATAGTCGGAACAGCTGTTGTTGCTTCAGGCGCATCTAAAAACTTTTTCAACTGTGTAAATTTACCCTCTAAGAGAGATGCTGTCTCAGATATATTTCTTACAAAGACTATCACACCTCTTGCACTTATATCGCTCTTGCTTGTCGTAATAACATAATTTCCGCTCTCTAGATTTCCAATTCGCACCATTGGATCCTTATCAGTTAGCGTAAAATTAGACTCTGAAATTACGGCCTCTATCAAAAAGGCTTTTGTCTCCTGCACAACTCCTTTCGAATCTATTATATCAACTGCGACGTTAAGCATTGCAGATTCCATCACACTCTTATTTGACAATGGAATTCTGACATCTATGCTCTTTATTCTATTTGACGTCACCGTCATTATTGGCACGAATTGATCTGGGACATAGTCTGCAAGAGATCTCACATTTCTATACTGCCCCATAAATGTTTTTGATATTGCTGTTGATAGCTGATCAATAAAAAAGTTATCTACACCTCTTCTCCTAACGGGAAGAGTCCCTTCAATAGAGTTCATCAGAGTTGTAACTATCTTTTTTGGCTTAACTAGAGCACCAGGGTCTTTCTCACTGTACAGCACCAGCTTGTATCCAGATGTAAAATCCCTATCATCAACATCCTGAAAGTTTTCTGTGTCAACTTCAAAATCAGCACCGTTAATGATGTCAGTGTTAGCAGCGAGATTCTTTTGTAATGCTGGAAATCTTGAAGGATTTTGAGTGTTCATGGGCTTCATTAAAGATGTCACTCTTTTAGATCCAAATGCATCATTGTCATTAAATAGTGCTAGATTGCTGGCAACTGAGTTACTGACAATTGTCGTGAGATCTACATTTTTTTTTATGATCACACCACTATTTTTATTTATTGCTATCTGTGCTTTATTTCTTGCTGTTGCATTTAGGACAGCATCAAGCACAGCGCCTGGACTAGAACCATCAACACCGTCAAAGAGCCCAAAGCTTTCCTGGACACTATTATTACGAATGATTAGCCTAGCAGATGTTGCTCCTCCCTGAATTACATTTCTTGCATCTACCTTGAATGTGATGATGTAATTAAAAATGAGAGATCCATTCTCATCAGTTTCGATTGACTCAATCTTAGCCTTACCTTTATCACCTTCATCAAAAAAGCTTACTCCTGTAGTTCTTACACGCATTAGTCAATCACCATTGTAAAGATATTCACAAATGTTGGCATTCTTATGCTATCGAATATTACCTTTCCAATAAAGAAAACATGCTTATTTGATCGAAATCCAGGAAAGGGTTCTCCTGATACATTGAACTCACCAAAATCAATTACATCCAGCTTTGTAAACCTACTATTTCCCACCTCAAATATTTGCATAATGATATTATTTTCCTCTGGTGTCGGGTTGAGGTCTATGTCATGTCTCTCCTTTGGAGTTGGTGCATATGACTGACCAGTTGCAGCGTATGTATCAATAACACTAACATCGCCACCCTCTAGCCCTGTCATTAATTCTTCGTATGTTGGAGCCGGATTTCCGTAATTTGCATACACTCCTAGTTTGTTGCCCTGTGCAAGAAAGATATCTACATCCTCAGCTGTTATCACACTATTATCATTTGCAGCTAGCTCGTATAGAGCATCCTTATCTGCATCTAAAAAAACATTAACTGCATCACTTGGAATTTCTGGTGGAAGAAATTGAAATTGTGGCAAATGATCAAGATAGGGATCTAGAAAAAATGAATCAATTGCATCAATTGTTGTATCTGATGTTTCTGATGCAGGAATTGGCCTCTCATTATCCATTGTAAAATCAATCTTTGACGTGCTTAAGTCAAGACTTTTATCCCTTGTAAATGAATTTCTAGATCCGAGTATGTACAGATCTTTAAAGTGGTCCTGTGATGAGCTGATAATACCCTGTGCGACACTGGCAAAGGGTGCTGTTCCCGTCACAAAGAGAAAGTCTGATAGATCAGCCCCTGTTGAGCTCTTATCAAATATGCTATCTCCTACAATTGATGTCTGGGAGTCTACATCGAAGCCTAGTAGCTGTCCGCTGTCATCTGTCTCAAATGTGATCATGTCCTGATGCTGTGACACTGCCTCAAAGTAAAGCCTCTTTGTTGCATCTGCAGATCCGCTAGATATATCGGGCCTATAAAATGTTGTCGAGTCAGTGAATGATGCGAATTCTATTCTCATCTTTCCGCTGGCAAGCTGACGTCTGCCAAGCTCTGTGACTATGACGTCCATCACTCTGGATTTATTATCTAGAATTCCTGCCATCTTATCCTCATAACAATAATTATCCGTCGCCTAGACTAGCGCGACGAATTCCTCCTGCTTGTCAATCTCTATATCACGATTTCTAAATAACCCATCATAGTAGGGAACTGAGGACGTGCACTCGAAGCTTAAGTTGGAGCACTGTGTCTGACCAGGGTCAACAGATGATGTCGACGATGGTTTTACAAACTTTGCCACTACGACAGCGCTCTTTAGACCAGCTGTGGTCTCTGCTGCATCCTCCTGTGTCGAATCTAGCCGTGTAGTGAAAAACTTTCCATCTTGACGCTGCTCTAGCATGTCTCGGAATTGCCCATATCGATTCCATCGATAGACAGCGCTGGTGTACTTTGGGTTGATATCGAGAATTCCATAAGGGAATCCACGTGCTGAACCTGATATGCCCTGATCATGCTTACCAGGCCCACCGTTCTCGACTGAGGCAGCGGATCCACCTACATCACTTGGAAGGGATTCTGCTGATAAAAATAATTTTCTGATTGCAACTGTCGGAGAGCTCGCAAACCATGCGGTCACCGGCGAAGCGATGTCTTGCTGAACTATCATGCCCACTAGTCTGGCAGGGTAGTAGATAGCACTGTATGGTTCTGTGGAAGTGGGTTCTGCTGCTGACCACGTTGGTCCCCAGCCATCCGGAACTCTTTTAATTTCATTGTCATATGGCAATTTCATTCTATTTCCCTGTAGATTATTTACCACTGATCCAGAAACAGCAAGATAGTTTCCAAAAGCAACGCTTCCCCCGAGAGTCCTCCCAGGATAAATTGTGAAATGACCACATCCCTTATAGTCAATAATATATTGATATATGTCAGGTAAGAATGTGTCATAGAATCTCTCTATTCTAGATGAAGCTTTGACAAATCTTTGAATTGAACCGCTTCCGTAGTATGTCTTCGTTCCCACGTTGTTTCTTGGTGTCGCAGTACCCGATGCAAAGCTTCCTATGACTGTGCGAATAAACGCTGTGCTTTCTCTTATTATCGCCTGGCCCGCAGGCGAAGGTATAGGGCCTCCCTGTGTGGACGTTGTTCCCGTATGAAATATGTCACCTACAACGTAGTTGTCGACGTAGGTTCCGATCATCTGTTCCCTTGTTCCAATGTCATACTGGTCGACAACAGGATCACCCATTATCGCCTCGTGAATATTAGGAGATGTCAGATTCTGATTTAATGTCTCGTGATACTCCTTGCCCTCACGGATGAGAGATCCGTAGAATGTGACGCTAGATCTCGCACCGTGGAGCCCAGGGATCTTATTGTGAAGTTGGGGCGTCGCGATTGCGAGCCTGCTGCCTGTGGCCGTGTAAAAATTCTGGAAGTATGTGAGGGGCATCGCAGCCTCAAGCCCGAATATCAGCTCATCTGTTGGTAATAAGAGGTAGGGACCCTTCGCCTGTAGTGCACCTGTTGCCATATTCTCTAATCCAATCTCTGTGTCCTGTGCCCGAAAATCTTGATGAAGCTCGAACTTAAAGGGTCCGCCGAATGGTCTTCTAGCCCTATGATCAAACAGCTGAATTGTGCTGCCGGATATTTTCTGCAGTGGGAGCTGTGGATCTAGAGCTTCGACCAGTGATGGGTAGAATCCGTATGTGTGATCACCAAATTGTGTTGCGGCCACAGCGTTACGGTGGCCGCCGACGACACTTCCTGACTCTGGCAGTTTAGATGTATCCCCTGTCGACAATGCCACCTTGAACGGCTTGCATGATGTGCCGCCTGGCCAGTAATTGAATAGCATTGCATTTCCATTCGCAACTTTACTGTCTGTCGCACTTCCATCAGCTGTACCTTTCATCACGTATCCAGCTGAGGAGTCGGGACAGTAGAAATGTCCGTGAAAGGATGCACCCACAACGGCTGGCTGGAGCTCAAGACGCACAGAACCTGTAAATGTGCCAGATACCATGAAGTGAGCGGGTGTCAGAGAGGTCGAGCCTGTGCCTGCGAGCGGGTCAACGATGAACTTGTGCTTAAATGCGGGACCGTTCTGAGGCTCGAACTGATAAGATGCAGATGCTGCTGTTGGGGCTACAGTGTAATCGGGGTTGGGGCCCCAGAACCTCTTTGGGGGTGTGGGAGATATTCCCGCTGACGACTGTGATGAATCAAACAGTGGCTTGGCATTGAGCACTCCTGTGTTGTAGAACGTCATCACACCGCTGCATATCAAAAATCTCTGGCTGCCGGAGACATCATACGCAGAGTCACGACCCCTCTTCCTGTGTATGGATTCCGCGCTTGTTGTTCTGGTATCTGCCTTATAATCATTATTGCCGCTGTACTTTCCTACGGCAAACGGCTGACGTTGCTGCCTGTAGATGAAGAACACGTAGTCCTGCTGCTGGACCATATTTGCAGCACAGAGACCACGCTGATAAACTGGAACTGATCCTGCCTGTGCAGCACCATCAGGTATGCCATCACTTCCTACGTGATGGGACGACTGCTGACTTCCTGTTCCGGCAACCTGACGCTGGGCAAAGACAGGGAGTTCCACAACCACCTTCTCGAGAAGGAAGGGAGAAGATATGTAATCTGACATTCTCAAACAGTGGCTAGAGGTTCCATGATATCTCGTGTCAAATGGTGCCAGACCAGTCACTGTGGGATATCCCGCCCTACGGAAGTTCTGATTGGGTACCTCACCGACATGGATCCCCTTTCCCTGGCCCTGTGTCGCCTGACAGGGAGTGAACTGAAATGGAAAGTGAGTGGCCCCGGAGACCATCGAAAAACTACTTGCCTCCGGTGCTCCACCTTTGGCATGCCACGCCCAGTCGTAGGGAACGTTGTTGCCATTTGCAGGATCGATGTTACTCGTGTCCTCCCAGCGTTTCTTATTCCAGTTGTAGTAGGCGAATCCAGTCATATCCCTATCATAAAATTCGCTGCTTGAAGTGAGAAAAAGATCGCCGGAGGCTGATACTGTGTCACCAGTCTTAGAGTGCTTCGATATTCTTACAGCGTAGTGAGCAGCGGGGGCATCATGGGTGATGTCAAATC
>Ga0209434_1001057_pt1 | contig 12599 bp, 35 predicted proteins | sample ETNvirnome_2_300_FD_184068 | JGI IMG/M metagenome (GOLD analysis project Ga0209434, IMG submission 184068) | Marine viral communities from the Pacific Ocean - ETNP_2_300 (SPAdes) (version 2) | ecosystem: Environmental > Aquatic > Marine > Oceanic | place: Pacific Ocean | collected 2013-06-22
GACGCCACAGCACAGGAATGATCGTTGCTGAGCTTCCCGCTGATCACATCATCGGCCCGGCTGTATCTGTGTTATGGGCTAGTGGCGAGTTGGTGAAAAGAGTACCACATCGGATATTGGAGGTGATCAGTGAAAGTCGGTGATTTGGTAAAACCTATCGACCCAGATATCCTGATTCGTGATGGCTGGGCATTACAAACTACTCTTGTAGAACACGATTGGAGAGGTATCATAATTGACTGGGATGGCGCTGAACCAGTTGTTTTTTGGAATGAAAGATTTCCAGCTGAAGTAGAATATAAGGAACAGATTGAGGTGGTCAGTGAAAGTCGGTGATCTCGTCAAACGTTTGGCGACAGAAGAGTGCGGGGTTATTGTTGATATTGACCCTTTGCGGAATAGATCGCTCAAACTGACTGGCAAGCGCATGAACGAAATTGTAATTCTACTTCCATGTGGAACAATGTGGCACGCCGCTCCGGCAAAGTGGGAGGTGATCAGTGAAAGTCGGTGATTTGGTATCATTGAAGATGAAGAAGACACAACCTCCCCAGGTACCGCGTCATGGTGTTATCGTGAATACGTGGAAAAACCACTACCACAAACTAGTGCAAATAGAAGTACTGTGGGAAGCAGGAAAGATTTCAAAACTTAGACCAGATCTATTTGAGGTAATATCATGAAAGTCGGCGACATGGTCAGAGTTAAGACTGGGACCGGTTATTTTGAAGATGGAGAAGAAACTTCTTGCCAGTGGCCTGACGCAGCTCATCAGGTTGGAGTGGTGGTGAAACTGGCAACTCGCCCGCACTCTTACGATTCGGATAATCCCTACCTGAATACAGTGCAACGCACAGTACAGATTATTGTTTTGGGTGAGCTGGCAGAGTTCAAGCATTATGCAGTGGAGGCAATATGAAAATCGGTGATTTGGTAAAAGTAAAAGATTGCAAATCACAACTGCCAGACCATATGGGTCCATGGGAGTGTGACTGTTTTTTCTGTTCTGGAAATTCTAATCGAATTGGTGTAGTGCTTGGTCCGGCTCCAAGAAACAGCTGGGCAGTAATGTTTGATTGCGGCGAGTGGCGTTTGGATGATTTTGAAGAAGCCCGCGGCGAAGTGAAGGTGATTCAATGAGTGTTATGGGACCCGATGGAAAGATTCTTAAACCTGGCGGTGGATGGTGGTCACCCTACGGTAATACTGACGAAGAGATTCGAAAGAACATGAAGGAAGGGCATATGCCAAATGCGCCAGGAGCTGTGCGAGTTGGACCTCGTAGTATCACTGGCACAAAGCGTGGAGACAGATCTCTTCTCGATGCGCTGGGAGATATGGGCGCGCTCGGTGGCACGGCTAAGGAAGCCTATGAAGCAAGGAAAAAGCAATGATTAAGTCACTTAAAGACCGACCGCGCGGACCTACTCCTATCGAGATTGACTTGACTGGACCCAAAGGCAATGCTCATTATCTTTTGGCTCTTGCAGATAATCTCGCAAGACAACTTGGATATGATAAATTTAAACGCGAACGCATTCAAATGGAAATGACGCTCGTTGATTACGAATGTCTGCTCTCTACTTTTGATAGAGAGTTTGGTGTGCTCGTTACGCTATGGAGGTAATTAATGGAGATTGGTGATTTGGTTAGACATCGCAGTGATGCTTCTTGTCGAATAGATGACGTAGGTATTGTTCTGGAAGTAAATCATGCAAAAACAGAGATGCCTGATTACAGAACCCCCACCTCGGTGCTCGTTTTTTACGGCCGATTACATAAAGATGGGCGCAAAGTGAAGCAAGAAATCTGGTTTGATAAGAATGAGTTGGAAATTATTACATGAAGGTGGGCGATTTAGTCTTTTATGCTGATGGCCTTTCCGACCAGTACACGCCAGAGCGTGGTCTTATTTTGCGAATTATTGATGATGTAGAAGTTCCTTCAGCTGTTGAAATCTTATGGAATAATGGATATATTTCTAAAGTATATGCTGACGAAGTAGAGGTAGACGAGTGAAGCTCATTAGGGATCGCATTCCGGAAATCATTGAGAAAGCTGGAAAATGGTGTTTATGTCGAACGGTTCATGGGAAAGATGAACACGTTGTAATGCTGCAACACAAGATGCAAGAAGAAGTTGAAGAGTTTGTGCATGATCCAAGTTATGAAGAGGCCGCTGATATCCTAGAAGTATTACGGGAACTTGCCGCTCTCTATGATTTAGAGATGGACGAGATCTGGCGCACGGCAGACGCCAAGCGCCAAGAGCGAGGTGGGTTTTCTAAAGGTATCATCCTCGAAAACGTAGGAAGTAATGATGAAAGTCGGTGATCTGGTAGAAATTTATCGTCACATTCCACGCCATGAATCGGGTGAGATTCCAGTCGGAAAGATGGGGATGGGAGTGATCGTTGGCATTGAAGACATCACTGGCCCCATCACCGAGAAAGTTTCGTATATCACCCCTGAAGGAAGTATTGAGTCTGCATGGCTTGGCGACAGTGCCGGCGTGGTTGTAACTATGAAAGTGATTGGAGATGCCAGTTAAATAAACAATGATTTATTTTTGGAATATGATAAGCAAATAGAGGTTTGTTTAAATGGATGGGAATTTTTGGGTGGTTGTATTGACTTTATACACTTTGGGACTATTAGCGATTCAGGTACTTTCATGAAAATCGGTGACATTGTAGAGTGTGGAGAATTTGGAATGGCACTCATCCTCGGCCCTTGTGATGTTCCTGATGGAGTGCCTGAAGAAGCATTGGGTATATTTCTTATGGAACCGGATGCGTGGCCCACTGTTAAGGGATGGGCAGTCCAGCTTTTGGAAGAAGATGGCAAAGTCTTGTCGGTACATGAACATAATTTGTACACAATTAAATTGTGAGGTGATCAATGACGGCTCTTAAAATATTTCCCCGCTGGACTCAAATTGCAACTAATGACTTTGTCAAGAGACAGACACCTGACAGTCGATTCTCGCATTTTAGTGGAAGTTGGGAAGAGCTGGAGCTGCTTGTAGTTGAGAGTTGGGAACGATGTACGTCAGGTTATCGAGACGGTGTGATTTTGGTACGTGTTCCGACATCAGGTTTTTATTCATCCATTGTGGAGCTTCAAGAAGGTGATAAGCTCATTGGGGGATTTGAGCCTCGAAGGGGAGGAGAAGATCCTCGGAAATTTATTACTATACTTGACGGTCAAAAAGCTCCTGCCCAGATGGTAGAGATTGTTCTGTACGCCAGCAAAGTTTTAGCCGAAGACGGTGACAATCAACTTCCGCCAGAAGACGGAAATTGGGAGATTATCTCAATCAATGCTTCTCCGCTAGCAAAGGAGATGCCCATTAGCCCAATGGTGCTTATGCACAATCACTTTGGAAGTACAGGCGGGACTGCAACGCATCTCTCCAACGAGCGGTTTGTTACGATGTTGAGAGAATCATTTGAATTTTGGAAAAATAAGGCAAGTTGCGGATGAAGATCGGAGATCTGGTAAAATTTGAACCGTCCCCGTTGTGGGGTCGAAACACAAGGAAAGACGATCGCCGCATGGGCACGATTCTAAAATTTGATCTGTTTCATGGCGGTGATAATTGGGGGTGGACCGCCGGGGGATCGGAGCGTATCATCGAAGTTTTGTGGAACACGGGAGAGATAGGTTGGATTCTCCAAGAAAGAATAGAGGTAATAAATGCTAAGCGATAAACAACTGAATGAATACATTGAGCACCTTCTGAATATTCCAAAAGAAAAACGGCTAGCCAGTGATGGGTGGTGGGCTGAAGACTTTGATTGTGCCATGGCAATGTGGGTGGAGCGTCATCCGGGTACCCGTCCTCCCGCCTTTGCAGCCATGGGACCTCCACCCCCCTGCTTTAAGGGTACGATTCCACCTCTTTATGAAGGGAAGTTGGAATAATCCAATATTTATTATTATGAGGCAATGGTGAAATTTTTTAAAAACGTGTTATGGATAGCGATCTTGAATGGTTGTGGTACTAAACACGCCTCAGTGGAGTCTTCTATATTTCTGAGTCCATGTATTGACGGAACAATTTTAAACATGAGTGCCGGCGGATGTGACGAATTCAATGTTTCTCCTTCCACGGAGGGATATATGGAGCTGGCGTGCACTTCAGCTCGCACGGCAGGATTTTGGACGGCAACTAAGTTTAGAGCTTATCCTGTTGATTCGGAAGTTCTTGTGCCAGAGGGATGGCATGTTCATTGTGTTGATCATAGAACAGTCATGTTTATTGCTCCAAAGTAAGTGACTGCAGGTCATGGATTCGATCCACCTCAGCTCCACTTTATTATTGAAAAAATGTGAATGTTCCTCCTACATGTGGTATAATAATAATGTAAGGAAGGAAGGGGAATGACCACCACACAGCAGCCAACACTCAGCGTCTACCAGCTTCGCGCGGTGGTTGATGGGTATAGCTACGAATGTAGCTGCGGCGAACTCTATCGTAGCGAATCCGACGCCATCTGCTGTCGGAAGTGTCGTGCATATTCCGAACATGGTTATTGCACTGAGGTGTATGACGTGCTGACCGGCACAAAAGTGTGGGAATCACCGGGCCTCGTTATGAGGCGTGAGATTGAAGCTCGCGAGGCCGAATATCAGCGCCGGGCAAAAGCCCCCTTTACACTCGGCGACACCTGTCCCGAGCTTGCACAAATCACTTTCTGAGGGAAGTATGAAAATTTCAATTGGCAACGTCGTCCGTTCTTATGATTTTCACTATCGTGAGATCGAGGGTGAACATGCATGCTTTGTCGAGGGTATCGTGGAGGACATCACCGATCCGGAGTCACATGACTTTTTTGGTGACTGTGCTCGCTACGCCATCCGCGTCTCTCGCCGAGTCTTTGGCGGAGTAGAATATGTAGGCGAAAATGATACGGGGGAGCTTGTCTTCCCGCCTGTTAACGGGACACCAACGTTTGGTGCCCATGTTACTAACGGTGTCGAGGTGATTTTTTGATGAACGTTGGTGACATGGTGAAAATGCGGCGAGGATACTCGGTACCTGGTATCGTGGTAAAAATCGATAGGCAGCACTACGGGTCCAACACAGCGTACAAGATCTCGAAAGTGGAGCGAGGACATTGCATCCGTCCGAACATGATCGACTTTATCGGCGTGACCGCCGACGGCATCCGCGACCGGGTGCTGGTGCTCTGGCCCGACGAGGGATATTCCTACGAAGATTCCAAGGACATTGAGGTGATCTGTGAAGGTGGGTGATCTCGTAAAACTTATTACGTCGTATGATTGGCCAACTGCTATCATTGTAGAAACCGATCCGTCAGGCTGGTTCTGGGTACTTCAGTCTGATGGGGCATACAGAATGTGGCCGTTGGGACAAATGGAACTGGTGGAAAAATGAAGAAAGGTGATTTGATTAAAATGAGCGATGGACAGTTGATGACTGCCGTCAGTGACCAATACACCTATCGTTTCATGGACGAGGAAGATCATGACATGGCAGCAGCTGGAATGGGACTGTTTGCCGGCGTTTACGGTGGTGCTATTGACGTGGTCAACATGGAAAGTGGCCGGTTGCGCCGGTTGCGCATTAGCGACCGTAATTTCGAGGTGATCAGTGAAAGTCGGTGATCTCGTAATGTTCAATGATGGCACTAGTCTCTATGCCCAGTGGTTTTATGGTCAGCTTGGAATTGTGGAATCATATACCGCAGTGGGAAAAGTTGATGGCGAAGCGCACTGCCGCGTGAGATGGCTCACTCCGGTCGCGTATTATGGGAAGCATGCGTCTTACTCTGACTTTGCCGCGGCTAACTTTGAGGTGTACGGTGCTTAAGGGAGACCTGGTCAGGATTAAAGATCCTTTGGAGCACGAGGATGTCGGACATTATGTTGAGTATTTTTTCGAAAACTCAATGCTTATTGTTGACATCGTATACGAAATTAACTGTATTGGAATTGAACCGGTGGTCACAGTGACCTCACACGGCGAGATTCACAAATTCCCTATGACTGATTTGGAGGTAATAAATGAAAGCGCGCGAAATTTATGAAGAGGCCGGCTTGATGGCTGAGGAAGTGGCGTTGATGCCCTTCTATATTGACGATGACCTGGACTTCTACAGTTCATCGGCTTTCGAAAAGCTATTTGAATATTTTGCTTTTGAAACTGGTGAAATGCCTTATGGCACCGCCAAGGCGCGAGACGGTATGCCAGATGAATGGATTATCGATCGCCTGGTGGAGTTGACGCCAGCTCCGCTAGTTAATCACGATAAGTGAGGAATCAATGAAGGTGGGTGATTTGGTACAAATATCTGTGGAAGCGATCATGTCGGGAAAGCCGCAAGATACCGTTGAAGGAAGCGGCATCATCGTCAGGGATCACTCACCAATGCGACCATCTATTGCCGGCCGGCTTGTCGATGTATTATGGGATGATGGTCAAATAGAGGAACATCACACTAATGACTTGGCACGGGTAAATGAGGCGTTGGAGCGTGAAATTGTAGAGCTAGCAATGGCATTGGCAGACACATGAAAGTAGGCGATCTGGTCCGTGCGGTGAATCGAGTGCCTCGGCCTCATAATGGGGTTGGTGTCATTACCTCGGAGGTTGCAACCGACATTGTTGATGAGTACATGGATGCTGTCGACGCTGAGCTCCCAAGTTGGTGGGTTTTGTGGGATGATGGCGATGTGAGCTGGTATCACCAGGCACAGCTGGTATCGATTAATGAAGAGCAATAAAAAGAGGAGACTTCTTTCATGAAAGTAGGCGATATTGTGCGGCAGGGAGATACTCTCGTAAAAATGAAAGGCCGTGCTCCGAGCGCAATGCTCGGTGTTGTGATTGAAATGTCTATCAATGATGCCGATGCTATTCCTCTAAAATGGCGAAAATGGTTGGGAGCGCATGTGGTGGCTGTACTATGGGCTAATGGAAAATTGACCGAAAATATGGCCGAACATTCCCTTGAGGTGATAAGTGACAGTAACTGAGATTTTACATGCAATTGCGGCCGCGAAAGGTGCCAATGCAAAAAAAGAGATTTTGCAGGCTCATGCTGATAATGAGTTGTTAAAGATGGTACTTTTTTATGGGTTAAACCCTTTTACTCCATTTCACATAGTTAAAGTTCCCAAAACAAAATCGCGCCATGTGGCAGATGAGGAAATCACGCGTTGGAATGCTTTTTTTAGCGTGGCTGATTTATGTGCGACCCGCGCATATACTGGTAATTTTGCCATCCAAATGATGAGTGACGCATTTTGTATCGCCACCAAAGAAGAAGAAAAATGGATGCGCAAAATTCTAAAAAAGCACCTTGCCATTGGTGCCTCCCGCAAAACCGTCAACGCCGTTTTCCCCGACCTCGTTCCCGGTTTTGAATTGGCGCTCGCTCAAAAATTTCAAAAAAAACGAATTGCACAATTTGAAGAAGTGGCCGTAGAGCCCAAGCTTGATGGCATTCGATGTTTTGCGGTGGTGGAAGATGGGTGTGTACAAATGTTCGCCCGATCGGGGAAGCTTTTTCCCAATCTCGATGCGGAGATGTGTGGTGATCTGATCAAGCTCGGTGACGGATGCTATGATGGGGAGCTCATGGGTGATGATTTTGTTTCATTGATGAGACAGGCATATCGAAAAGATGCAGATTTAAGCAGCATATATTTTGCGGTGTTTGATCACCTACCCCTCAAGGAGTGGAAATCACAAATAACAAAAATGTCTTGTCATGATCGCAACGAAAAACTCTTAGATAAGATGGCGGATAACGATATCAATTTTAACAAGCTCACGCCTGTTGAGCGAGTGGTTTGTGATGCGACGTACGAAGAGATCAGGGCTCTCCATGATGAATGGGTAACAGAAGGTTATGAAGGAGCAATGATTAAAGATCTTTCGGCGCCTTATCATTTTGGAAGAAACTATAGTGTGATGAAGTTAAAAGCATTTCATGACGTCGACCTCGAAATCAAGGGATTTACCGAAGGCACAGGAAGGCACAGGGGAAAACTTGGTGCCGTAGTGGTAGATTATAATGGCGTCGATGTACAGGTTGGCTCAGGGTTCTCTGATGGTCTCCGCGAACAGGTCTGGAATGATAAGGAGAACTTTACAGGAAGGATAATTGAGATAAGATATCAAGAGGTCACACCCGACGGATCTCTGCGGTTTCCGACCTTTGTGTGTTTTAGAAACGACAGAGAATAAACATCAAAAAATGTGAACGATGGCCCCATATGTGGTATAATACTAGTATAAGGAATGGATAACAACCTAATCACTCACTCACACACGAGGCATCCACATCATGCGAATCAAACTCTCTAACGAAGCCACCTGGGGCACACCGCTCAACAAAGTCAAGATTCCCAAGCTCATGCGCGAGAAGCTCGCGTCGAATATCGAATGGTTTGACGGCATCTTCGGTGGCCGCGGTCTCACTCCCTCGATGTCCGTTATCTTTACGGGCACCCCGGGTGCGGGTAAGACGACTGCTGCTCTCCAAGTTGCCGATGCTTATGACAAGGCCGGCTACTCAGTCTGTTTCAACACCGCCGAAGAGTCGCTCTTCCAGGTTGGCATGGCGGCAGAACGCCTGCGCCTCGGTGCAAATTTTATCGTTGGCGGCGAGCGTCACGTTCCCACTCTTCTGGCGAACTGTGACAAGTTCCTTCATCGCAAGCGGGGCAACCGCAAGCGGATGGTGCTTCTCGTTGATTCCCTGCAGTGCATGGACGACGGCTTCTACAAGGATGGACACACCAACTCCAAGTCTGCGGAGCGAGTGCTCGAGCAGCTGACGAGCTGGGCCAAGGAGACCGGAAATATCGTTATCACGATCTGCCAGGTCAACAAGAGTGGCGACCTCGCCGGTACTCAGAAGCTCAAGCACATGATTGACGCGATGATCCACCTTAACGTGGAGACCAAAGACAAGGACCTCGAAGGTTGCCGGAAGCTGCAGTGCCTGAAGAACCGTTTCGGCGGCGCAGGTCACACCTTCTGGTTCGATATCAACGAGCGCGGCTTGAAGTTGGTCGCCCAGCAGAGCGCGTAATCATGGGCAAGAAGATCTTCATCGATACTCCGCGACCTCCTCCTCGGCCCGAACGGTTCGAGGAACGGGAGGACACCTGCCGGGAGTTTATCTCAGGATCCATTGGTGTTCGTCCGAAGGAGAAGAGCCGACAAAAGCGTGACGTGAAAGCACAGGCTCGCATGAATCGTGACACGACCAAGCGCCAGAGGCAGATGAAGAAGCATCTGCGCAAGTCGACAATTGACTACGCGCCTGGGGATCTGGTCTATCACAGGCGTCGGCCAAATGTACCCATGTTGGTATTGACAATCGATACTCGCTCTTACGACGCCGTCGTAGAAGTAATGGTTGGCACCAACACTGTGAGGTACAAGGCAATGCAACTTCGCAAATGCGAGGATTAAGCCTATTTAAGAATATGACATATGACGAGCGTTTTCTGACTCTAGTAGAGGAAATTTGGGAAAAGATTCCGTTTTTCAACAAATTAAGCGATGATACAAAAGCAATTATTTCATATTTGCTTTTTTGTTTTATACTGGTTATGCTTGTATTTCAGTTTGTTTGAGAATTAAACGGGGAAATAGATGAAGTTTGTAAGATGGGTTAAGGCTCGCTTATTTCATAAATTTGATCACTTCCGTCCGGCCGTTCTTGCAGACACTTTGAAAGAAAATGGCTTATCGCTGGTGGTTATTATCATAACGTGGGAAATTATTGAAGATATTGGCTTCCCCCTTCTCTTTATATGGTTGGGAAAAAACGTTCATCCCATTTTTATAGCTGGTGTTCCGGCCAGCTGGTTATTGTGTCTCCATTGGTTAATGGTGCCACTTACATGGAGATGGTGGATGAAATTTAAAAATAGGATGAAAAAATGAACAAAGATAACGCGACCCCACCAACAGATCAATTTGGTCCTCGTGGACTTGATAACGATGTGCTTGATATGCGTCACAGAAGCATCATTGACGCACTTCCGGTGTGGGAAGCTTCTAGAGAAGTACTTACGGTTGGAGCAGGTGCTTGTGTCATCGATCGCTTTATACAAAGTGCAGGTTATAAAGTATGGTCCACTGATTTTGAATCATCTCCAGAACAGGAGAGAAAGCGGGATGAATATAAAAATGAACTTAATTTCTCACACGCAGATATTTTTGACCTGTCGACATTTCCTGTTGCCGCCTGTGAAACAGTCGTATGTTCCGAAGTGCTAGAACACCTGCCCGACTGGGGGGATGCCTTTATGAACTTGCTGACACTTACCAAACGTCGACTCATCATCACAGTTCCGTGGTCAAAATCATACGATTGTACAAAACCACCACCCACAGGACACTGTAACTATTGGTCTGACCTTGGGGAAGACCCATTTGCCAGCATTGCTCAGAAGGATGGGCATATGCCAATTTATCAATTTGTACAAATGGCGTTTCCTCACCATGTTTCTATCACCAAAATCGTTACCAAGAGCTGGGATTGGATGAGTTGCTCTCGTGATTATCTCGTTGTAGTTGATAAGACTCAACTGGCCGACGTTTGTCCAACGTTAGCGACTCATCGGCAGGCACCTCACGTAGAAGTGACAGCCGATGGACATTATCAAGCTATGTCCATAACCTGTAAGCCCACCTACACAGGCACTCCTCCATTCTATCTCGGTCCAGTTCCTCCTTACGGACCGACACCCGTCATTATGCTGCTGGGCCACACTCCCATGGATGAGGGAGACTCGGGCGCCGAAGCAGAGTTTTCCCAGGCGATGGCGAGGCCACTACAGGACGCCGGCGCCCGAGTGCACTGGTGGAACACCACCAGGTGGGGGAAGCAAGAAGTGGAGGACTGCCTTGTTGAACAGTGCCAGTTTTTCGGGGCAACGTTCGTAATCGTTGCCAATTTTGAATCGATACACATGTCAACTCTGAACCAGTTAGCCATTCCGGTTTATCTATGGGTACCTGGCAAATATCACGCTTTTATAAAAGAAAATGGCCCCGGTCCCAATCCCAATATTAATTTAGTCGATTCAGCAAAAATAAACTGGCCTAATTTTATTGAAACGCGGATTACTAAGGCACGATCGACTTCTTAAGAGGTTTTAAGTTGAGACGAAATGCTTGTCGTATTGTCCCGTTAATTAGAATTTCGTAAACATCATAATGTTTAAGCTTTTCTCCACCCCTTATTCTGTGCGGCCGTCCTATAAATTTGTAAATTGTGGCAATGTCTCCTTCTCGGGCCAGAGTGGTTTTTCCAAGAAAATCATTCCACGATGGATAAGCAAAGAGGTCAATTCGTTCAAAAAAATGAATACTCTCTCCTTTTCCTACTCGGCCAGTGGCGAAGCCATCCGGTGTATGATGATTGTTTTTCACCAATACTGCCACCAATTGTCCTAATTTTAGCATAAGGTTACACCGGTTCCTTATTTTTACGTATTCTGTTCTACGGTACCAGAACAAATTTTCTATTTTGAATATATTTGATTATAGATGGAAGTAGGTGATCTTATATGGATGTCTCGTAGCCCAGGGGGAGTGTGCATCTTGCTGGGGAAGGGCTTGGATACCGACATGAATGAGGTTCTTTTTAAAGTTCTCCATCCCATCGAAGGTTATGTTGAAGATCCTGCCTATTATTTCATGACAATAGAAAGGTGTTATGAACTTGCGGCCCGCCAAAAAAAATGGCAACAGAAGAATGACGATCAAAATAGGTGACATAGTGATGGTGACTTCAGATAAACTGCCTGCTAAATTTCAGGAAAAAGCTGTGCTGCATCTTGCTCTGGTGGTGGGCGAACCCCGACCCGTAACTCACGAAGGTTATCCAATTGAAGTGCTGGTCAACGGACAGATTTATCGGGTGTATCGTGAAAACGTTTTTCCTTTGGATGTTGGGCTGAATCTAGAATCCGTTTCAATATTATGCAACACTTAATCACCATTAGAGATACGCTCATGAGTCTCGGTTATGTTCTGGACGGCCGTCGTTCAGAAAAAGATTTACGTCATATTACTGGCGTCGATTATTGGGTTGATTGTCAGCTTGGTGGACGTGATATCCGGTTTAGATGGAGGACAGTCGTTTATCCTGGAGATCCGTCAGAGGAAGAGGTGGAAACCTTTGAAGTATTAAATCGTGAGGGGACACTTCCAATGCTCGACGATGTTGGTGAAATATTCGAACTCAATCGCATGCGAGATTATGAGAGTTTGGATCTCTTTGGGACGACAACGACCAGCTTAGAGCAAGCGGTGAGGATGTCACGTCTCAACAGCTCCACGCCGCTGCAGCATCATTCCGTTTAGCACTTAATGTGATAAATTTTGTGAAAGACGGCCCATATTGTGGTATAATAATACTATACAGGAAGGAGTGCTTGTGAATGTTGGTGACCTGGTACGTTATGACGAATTCTTTTGTGATGACCCAGATATGCTGGCCAGCGGTGTTGTGATCAAGGATCACTCGCCCCAGCGCCCACCGCATGTTGGAAGAGTTGTAGATATTCTCTGGAGTGACGGGGAAATCGACGAAGCTAATA
>Ga0209434_1001058_pt1 | contig 12591 bp, 22 predicted proteins | sample ETNvirnome_2_300_FD_184068 | JGI IMG/M metagenome (GOLD analysis project Ga0209434, IMG submission 184068) | Marine viral communities from the Pacific Ocean - ETNP_2_300 (SPAdes) (version 2) | ecosystem: Environmental > Aquatic > Marine > Oceanic | place: Pacific Ocean | collected 2013-06-22
TCGTATCCGCTCGGAAGGTGGATACCAGAGCACAGGGGCAAGTGGAGCACCATCCGGCCCCAACCGCTATCACTCCGATAGAAGCAGAGCAGATGGAAAGCTAATACGCAGGAAACGCTAGTATGAAAACGCTACAAGTAGTTAGTGCCAGCAAACCAACCTGTAACTGTGGAGCAGTTATGAAGTGGCGTTTCTCCGAAACGCTGGACATTGGTGTTGGCTGGGTATGCCCTGCTTGCGACTGTGGCCCGCTGTTTAGTCGGTGTCAAGTATGCAGCGCAGATGTTGCTGGTGAAAATAGGAGATACGGTTTTTGTAACGAGCACAAACTATGAGCAAAATAGAAGATGAAATAAGAAACAGCAAGTGCGACCGGTGTTGCGAGCAAACAACCATTTATAATACCGGGGGTCCGGGGTACAGCGGATACAAACTATGCTGGAGTTGCATCAAATTGGTGCTGGCAGGGGCCTAAATGAGCAAAATAGAAGAGTGCTATCATATGCGGTATAAGATGGGCTGCGCAAATTGCGAGCGTATCGTAATCAAGCATAAATGGCAGATAATTGAGCGACAAAACAAAGAAATCAAGCAGCAGCAGCTGCTCGACCTCAAACGCCGAAGGATAAAAGAGCAATGAATCAATATCGCTTTAGTCTAAAAGAGCACGAACGCACCCGCGGTCGAGCCAGTTGGGTGCTGCATCGCAGGGATGCCAGCAAAAGGTATCTCAAAGAATGCTCGACCTGCAATTGCTCGTATGAGAGTAATGTAAAAGCTGGGAGGTCTGGGCCGTGCTGTAGACAGGAGCCTTGCTTGAAATGTCTTGCTGCTGATGTTAAAGCGGGTCGTGTAACACTCCAGCCAATGATTTCCTACGCTGAATTTGATAAACAGATTGCTGCAATTCAACAACAGATAGCGGATGCAAAATGAAACAAGTTAAATGCTACCAATGTGAAAAGCACTTCTGGGTCCCCAGCAGTTTCGAACCGCTCAAGCCAACCTGCTATGATTGTTGGGATGCTGGTTCACGAGGAATATTTAGCAGGTAAATATGAGCGGAACTGACGATTATGCTCCCTGGTTCAGGGAAGTGCTGGTAAAATTACACACATATGCTGTAGTCCGACAGGAAATAGCAGATGCGAAGATTGAAGCATATAAGTTTAGACGAGAAATTGAAAAACAGCAGTGGAAAGGGAAAGAGTGAACACAATTAAGCAGTCGTTGTCTAGCGGTTACGGCTGCTGGTCTCACCACCAATTGTTTGCTCCTTTGTATAGTGCTTGCTCTCTCCCCCACAAATGCTCGCAGCGACCAAAACTTTATATGTTTCCAGCCCTTTCAGAGATTAACTATGCTCAAGTGCGTTGAAGACAGCGATTTGCCTTATTCACAGCGACACGATTTCAAACCTGTGTTTGAATATCAAACGCTGGATATAGGCCAAAGCCGCTGGTTTCCGACAAAAGCAATCAAGGGTAGCATTTATTGTGCTACGTGCCATCTTGTATATGCTGATACCACTCACGGATGCCGGCCTGCCGGATTTATGCTCATTTCTAAAAAGCAAATAAATGAAGCACAAGACTCAACAGCTGGGACTAGTGGTGGTTGGCTGTGGCGTCGTGCTCAGGATATAACAGATGAAGCTCAAGCACTTTGAAACTGCTCTCAGCGTACCAACCTTTATATACGAGGCTGGGGTTGTAAATTTACCTCTGAGCAGAAAACCTACAACTGCTGGGGTCGCCCGAAATAGCAATGCCTGAAAACGAAGCAATCAAATGCGAATTCTGTGAAGAAGAGATTGCTGCCGGTGCAGAAGTGCGCAGCACTTCTGATAATGATGTTATTTGTGGCACTTGCTATAGTAATATGTGGAAGTGCTCGGAATGTGATGTTTTACAGCACGAAAACAACGATTGCAACAGCGATATTAATGGAAATACATTTTGTGAAGATTGCTTAGATAGTGGCAGTTATGCTTGTTGTGAAGGATGCGGCGAATGGCTCAATACCGACAGGCACGAATATTATGCGAGCGATAATGAAACCGTTTGTGCTGGTTGTTCAGATGAATACGAATTTGACGAGTGCTGTAATTGTGGAAATTCCGTCTATATACGGGAAATCTACAGCGAACATTGGGAAAACGCTCATAAGTGTCACGGTTGCTATCATCGAAGTGAAGAGCACATTAGTCACTCGGTTAGGGCGAGTAGTCCAGCAGCAAATGTTCATATTAGAGAGCACTACAAGTCATTAAGTAAAGCATCTGCAACAGGAAATGCTCCAGAAGAGATTAGCGAATTTCTGAGTTGGTATTATCGTGGCGATGCTGGACATTATGACCACACTAATTTATATTTAATTAAATCAGATAGGGGATTTGGAGCAGAGTATGGATTTTATAATAGCGAGATGAAAATAGCATCTGGAACTTACCGCTCTTTTGCAGATTACATAAAGGATATGATGCAGCGAGATGTATTTATCGTCGAGCATAAGAAGTATGGGCTGTATCATCCCATCCGTGATATATTTAAGAGCTGTCTTACCTATTACGATAAAGTAAATGGTGGTACCTGCTCGGGTACAGAACTAACTGCTCAGCAAATAGGTGAAAATTGGCTGCGATGGCCGATAGAACGCATCAATCAAAATGCTATTATACAGATGTTGCAGTTAAATAAGACTGATGATGGAGCAGACCTGAAGCGTGCTCTGACTAATGTGTTGAATCGCTCGTATAAAAACAGAGTGCCAGCACACTTTCCAGAAGGCTCGCAATATTACGCGACGCTCGAAAAGTATAGAACAAATGCTACTTGTACAACGCTGCCTATCAGGATTGGCTTTGACCCTGCGCTGTTGCAGGATGTAGCACAATTTAATGATGAAGTGGGCAGTTGCCAATGTAAGTCAAACGCTGGCAGTTATGGCTTTGGTATGATGGATATGGCAGCGAATCCGCATCTGTGGTTGCTCATCTACGACAAAAAGGGTGAATACATCATAGGCCGCTCGGTTATTAAGTTTTTCAAAGAAGCAAATGCGTGGGGAAAAGAGCAAGGAACTACATTTGTAGCACCTTCTCGATTATACTTATCAGAACACACACAGGCTAAAGCAGAACTTTACACCACAATGTTTAGAGCAGTGGATAAATGGGCAAGTGCTGTATTTGACGATTACAAATTAGTGGGTCACACATATTCTCGGCACGATACAGATGTGCTTAACTACATAAAGTCAGCACCTGATTTTACATTTAGCGTACCAGAAAAACGGCTGTATACACAATGGTGGATTCCGTTTTGGCTGGAAAAACCCAGTGACGGGGAAGCAGAATTTACATATTATCAGGATGAAGATGCTAGAATTGAACTAGCAAGGACATCTGCTAAAAATAAAGTAGCAGATTACGCTGCTCGGGAACAATTAAGTAGCAACTTTAGAATAGTGGAGATAAACAAAAATGAGCAATGAAGAAGAGCAAAAAACAGACGCCAACACAGCCCTGTTACCTGCTGCTTCTCCAAGTGCAGCAATACGCAAAGTTGCTACGGCAGTAAAAGAAGGGCTGTCTGGTAAGGATGCAGATGCTGTAGAAGAAAAGAAGGAAGCACCCGTGATACTCAAGCAAAGTCTATTAACCAGCGTTGAGAAGAAAATAGCAATAAATGATATAAAATTGCTGCGGGAAATGTTTTCCATCTACTCGCCTTCAGGAGATGAGCACGCGATGGTAGCATATGTCAGTACTTATCTGACGAATAATGACATCAAGCATAAAATTGATAGTGCTGGAAACATATATTTCAAAAATCGTGTGGAAGGCAGCGATAGGATTATCGTAAACGCTCATATGGACACCGTGGCAAGTGCTGTGGCAGATGTGGGTGTGTTTAAAACAGCAGGAGATGTTGTATTTAAGAGCAAAAACAATCAAGTGATTGGTGGCGACGATAAATGTGGAGTATTTGCTGTCCTTAAGTTGATAACAGACAGCGAAATAGATGTTCCGCTAACCGCACTACTAACTGTTGCTGAAGAAAGTGGCTGTAATGGCGTTAGGCACGCTATGACGCACCATCTCGATTACTTTTTTGATTGCAACTTCTGGATTACAATTGATAGACGCGGAAACAGCGATATAATTACCGAAAACTGTGATTATCAGTTATGTGCTGACAAAATTGAATCGTTGCTGGCCGATTTAGGAGCAGATAGTGGTTGGTCCACAGCGGCTGGTTCAATCTCTGATGTCAGTGAAGGCGTTGTATCACTTCAAATTAACGGGATTAATCTAGCAGCGGGATATTATGGTGCTCATACGGGTGCAGAAAAGGTTTCGCTGAAAGATTTAAGACGCTCGATAGACTTTTTGAAGCAAACTCTTATTCCAAAGATGTATAGTTATCTTAGCAATAATAGAGATGCCATCACTTGGGAACCAACCCGAGCGTGGACACCTGCTATCACTACTCACTACTGTGGCCGCACCCGCTATACCGGAGTGGACACATATGGTTCCAACCCAGCATCCCAGGTGGCTGCGGGTGTGGATTGGGATAAGCTGGCGTCCGCAGAAGATGCTCTGGAATTAGTAATGGCTGATATCGAAGCGATAGAAGGATGGACTATGCTGGATGATTTGTGTGATTGCTTCACAGAAATAACAGGCAGCGGGAAATCCATACGCTTTAAAGATGCGATACCTTTGCATCATCCCTCGGTGGATGTGCTAGACAGGTATCTAGACGTCCAGCAACATAAGAATGACATAAGCATAACGCTTGCTTCAATTGACTCTTACGCCTTCAGGGTTACAGCACCAAAGGATAAAGACAGCCTTTACGATGATGACAGCCATTACGACAAAGGCCGTGGAGTATACTACTGATGAAACGAGCACGATTCATAAAAAAGAGCAAAACTGAAGAAAATCCTTCGGGCAGAGAGAAGGGAGCACCCTATGAATTACGCTGTCCTGATTGTGGTGATGATGATAGCGGAAGATTAACTCGCTACGGAGATGATAAACAGCAAAAAGGACTGAACAAAATAGCAGGGCTCGACGGAGATGAAGCAATGTTCTGGAAATGTAGCGGATGTAATGGAGAATTTTTCGATGATGAAGTCGAGCGAGTTAATTACAAAATAGCAGTATTCAAAAATGATGAGGGAGAAACAGTATTTATGCCATACACTAAAAGATTTAGTGCAAAACGTAAAGCTGCTGGCACTCTGGGAAGAAAGCGTCCCAAAGGGCTGTCGTGGAAGGACAGAAAATTGCTCAGGGGGTTAAAAAAGTAAGCGGAAAGGTGAAGAGTAGCGTTTCTCCTTTGATGCTGTGTATCCTTGATGCAGCATCACACTCGGGCGTGTGTTTGTATGTTGTCGCTGCTCTTTGCCCCGTAAATTACATCGGATAGTGCTCTCGTGGTGTAGTCCGGCCCATCATCCAACCTGCTTGAGGTTGGGACACTGGTTCAAATCCAGTCGAGAGCGCCATCCGTGCTCTTTTAAGAATAACTATGGAAATTTTAACATTAAATGCTGAGCAAATTCGCTCTGCTGATGCCTTGGTTAGCGATTCTTTGATGGAACGATATAAACATCAGTGGTGCTCGCACGAGGTAAATGCTGACGACGTTGAAGAAGAAACGACGTTAGGCCACGCTACTTATTGGGCTGCTCTTTATATGAGAGAGAGCAACCCGACATTATTCAAAATACGCACCAATAACTGGAGCGCTGATATGAAGTGGCAGTTAGAGAAAATGTTTGCTCGCATCGAAGTGATGATACATTCTGGGAGAATTACCGGGGATGTAGTCCTTTATCGCTCGCAATCCCGACGACTTACTAAATCTAAATATCCGCTATGTAATAATGGCGTGTACGCTATCTTTACGGGCAATCCCGAGTGGATGTTGGGTGATGGTAGCGGATGGCGTAGTCACACTGGTGAATTAGACCCAGATTATGAGCAATTCCGGAATAAATTTACAGTGTATGACAACATATACAATTTTGCTTTGGATGGGCTCCAAGGGCGTAATGTAATTAACAGAGTGCGCTCCGCGCAGGGAGAACAGGAGCACCTTAATATGCGAGTTGCTTACATATGGTGTATGCTAACCAATGAGCGCCCCTTTTATTGGAGTGCTATCCTAGATAATTGCGCCGTACCACAGCGTGCCGGTCTATTGCTCTGGAAAGAAGGAAAAAACAGATTATGGTGGCACCACAGCAATGAGGTATTGGAACCACAGCATAACATTGGAACAGGAAGCATAAGAATATCCACATCATTTGAAAATTCAGGATTAGATATTGATAATAGCGGGAGGTTCATTGAAGCAAATGATTAAATACAGCCATCCCATAACATTAATGGTAGAGAGCGGTTCAATTTTGGCGTATGGTGGCAGTTGCTGGCACACCTGTGCTATTCCATTCCGCTCTCTGCCACCTATGAGGTAGTATATGGATAAAAACAGAAAAAGAATAGAGCATATGTGGGCAGAACTCTTAGCAGATTTCTTTGATAATGATGTCTTTTTTGATGTGATGGAAGAGAAATTACATAGCAGAATAATGCCTAATGAACGAAATATACCGCATCTCAAGCCTTTCACGGCAAAGAATGGGCAACAAGTAGTGGGAGAAGCAATTAGTCCCGTCGGGCCGAGTAGTTTTAGTGTTGCGCCGATTATGTTTAATGAATCTGCTCTGGACCCCCCAAGTGATGATGATGCCAAAGAAACCGCTTTCCGGGAGGAAGCAGAAATGGATGAAATGAGCGAAAAGGAGATAAATGAGCACGAAAAAGAAGAAGACTAGAGCAGAAATGATAAACGATATCTGCGGCCCCGCAGACGAAGCAGCAGAAGAGAAAGAAGCAGAAGACTGGTATAACAGCGAAGTAGAACCAGCAAATCCTCCTTCGGTGAGAGAGCGTTTGGAGAAACACGATAAGGAAAATTGTGGTTGCACAGCACACGACCCGTGCTCTTTTGACCACGCTGGATTGATTGACCAAATTGAATTCGGCCTATATGCTATTGCGTCGGATGCAGAGATGTTAATGAGAATGCTCGACCGCCTTCGAGATGAGCAACTATGAGACGACGGCATTTGTCCGACGAGAGCGAAAGGAAAACACTCTGCGGTCACGTTATGACTCAGCAAGAGAAACGAAGTGCTATTAATAATACAATCCATAACATCAACTGTAAAAATTGTCTAAAACGCTGGGTCAAAAGAGAATTAGAATGAGCGGATTTCTATCAGAGAAAGCAATTGCTCGAGAGGCAACGCTAAGGCGTCATTGCTTCCTTTGCCACAAAGAGCCGATTAGTCATTTGCAGATTTACTGCCGAGATTGCTTGTGGAAATACCACGAGCAGAATAATTGGTGTAGCAGGGGGAGAAAAAATGAGCGCACATTGTGAGCAATGTAAAAAAGTTTGGGACGGCGAAGGCTGTTGTAGGGAGTGCTATGATAAATACCATCCAGAGCAGAGAAAAAAATGAAATTCAAATACGAAAATGGAGATAAACTCTCGTGCGGCCCATCTTATCAAAGGGGTGGGTACGCTAAGTACAATTGGTGCGGTAAATGCACCGCAGTATGGGATAAAACATACAACAGATGCGGCGTATGCAATAGTAAATTGAGAGCATCACGGAAAAGAAATAGGCAATCAGTCAGCAGGAGAAAAGAAAATGAGCAATTGCAAAGATAAATGCACAGGAAAGAATTGGCGCCGCTGTCGGACTTGTCAAATGCTGCGTAAGTATTTCAGTTTCTCGACGGGCATTCACAAATGAGCATACATTCCACCGAATTGTATTGCTCGAAATGCCAAAGATATATCGCTCGCATTAAGATAATCGATGGACAATATGTTGAAAACAAGAAGTGCTATCTCTGTGGAGAGAAAGAGCATCTGGAGTTGAGAAATTGAGCGGATACTCTCAAAGAGGCAAAGGCTCAGTAGATTGCTGGAATTGTGAAGACAAATCCTGGGTTGAGCATATCTCCGGACTGTGCGAGCAATGTAGAGAGGTGCTGACAAATGTATAAATCAAACAAATGTCCTTGCTGTAGTCATCAATTAATTGAGAATTGCTGTATCGAATGCGGGGAGGTGTATGGCTAATGGCATCGCAGAGTTTTTGGTGTTCGCTAGATGAGAATAATCTAATAAAGCTTATCAAAGGGGTTCATTGTCCCGAATGTGAGAAACAATGGCTCGGACATTTTTTTAACGGAGCACGATGGTGTGCCGATTGCGGACACTCTTTTTACGGTAGCCTCGAAGGGAACAGAGTCGGGCGCGAACTCGGCGTGTCGAGCATCACCACGTCGCCCGTCGTGGTGGCCCAAGGGCCGCGTTATAGATATAGACCGACCGCCGATTTGCCACGGACGGACGGCTGGCGAGAACGCTTCGCTGAACGAATCCAGCGGGACGCATCACGGCCAGCATTCTCCACCCAATGGGATGAGCCTTCCAGGCTAACGCTGGAGGCCGATAGGGAACAAATCCTGCGGGACGCATCGCAGCGCGCACAAAGGAGATAAACAATGATTAATTGTATGCTAGAAATAAACTTTAAATACCCACTGTGGTTGGGGAATTGATGTTCTGTAAATGTTGCGGCAAGGTGAGCGATAGGGGAAACCTCTGCTTTACCTGTTGGAATGATTACTGTAATACGGATAAACCGTGGGACGACGAAAAATGAAAATCAAACGAGAACTTAAGTTTGCCACTTTCGAGTGGGACGACGAAGAGAAAAGCATTACCATAGAAACGAAGCGCAAAGAAGAACCACACATTGTTAACGGAAGAATCAAGTTAGACAAAGTCTATGCTTTTTCCTTAATGAGATTTGTAGTAAGGATAGCGCAGCGTAATTGGTTTAGGAAATTAGTGAAATGAACCAAGAGCAAAAAGACAAAGCGCTCAATAAGTTAAACTATCTCTCAGCACAAGTGGGTTTAATGTGCTTGAGAGATTATAGCGATTGGAAGGGAACAGCGTGTCCCTGTCCGGAGTGTATCGAATGAGATACGATGTTCAATGCCATAAATGCGGTTATATAACACCCATTATGAAAGACGGAGATGCTGCGAAGAAGAGTTTCCGCGACCACATCCTTACAGGATTGTGTGATGAAAATTATAATCCAGAGCATTTGTATACATCACGAGGATATAGAAATGAGTGATTATCTAATGCGCGGACTTGGAGAAATCAAGCGAGTATTAACGCTCGACGCAAAAGAACTATCTCTTAATAACCGACAATACTATATTTCTGTTATTAATGAAGCAATGGATTTAATACGGTTTTACGACCTGAATGTCAAAAGGATGGAGGACCGAGTGAAAGATGAGTAAACTGATAGGAGAGAATTACTGCACCAAGTGTAGCAGATGGATATACAAACACTATACTAACCTGTGCAAACGCTGTAGGGGCGACGGTGAAGGGCTATGACTGAGTTTGCATTGCTAGGTGCCTTCTTCGTATTCTATGGATTTTGGCAAGTGGTTCTAGCACAGATGGTAAGGGCTCGCCACGAGGAGGATGAATGGTCACGACCGTAGCAGAGAGTATGCATTTGATAAGAATATTGCTGAGATATATATCTAAAGAAATAGCATATAAAATATTGAATGATATGGAAATGGAAGTAGCGAAACATACTAAAAATGTATCATTAAGAGATTCTATAAAAATGGCAAGAGAGTATTTGAAATGAGTCACGACTACGATATAAAAATGAGCGAAACACAAATGTATTTAGCACTTAGAGAAATATGTGCTATAATATACTATCAATCTTCACTTAAAGACCAAGACCGATGGCTTAAAGAGATGATAAGTGAAGAAATATGGAAACCCAGCGAGAAAAAATGAGTAAAAATCAAAACGAAATTATGACCGGACTTGATAGTGTGCTTGAAACACTGTGTGAATTTGGAGCAGATGATATACCCTATTATGAATATATTATCAACGAAGCAAAGGAAGTAGTAAGAAACAATGAGTAAGAAAGATATAATGAAATGCGGTTGTGAAACCGTAGCAAATGAAATGACCATCCTGTATATGTGCGAGAAGCACGAATGGATGTTATGCGAGGATTGGGAACTCGAGCGTCGAGAGGGAGGCGGTCGTGTAGAGCGACCGTGGGTAAAACAATGAGCAAAATGGAATACGATAGTAAGGACGACGAAGCATACAAGAAATACTGGACTTGTGAGATATGCAAGCGAGATACTTCCAAAGTAGAATATGATTATCTCGTATCACATAACTTGCATTTAGAGTGTGCTCTGAAAGAAGAATTGAAAGATATGAAATCTGACGAAAAGAAGTGTCCACACTGTGAGGCTGGATTATGAAAAGATATTGGAATCTTGAAGAATTGTTTATCTGGATGGGGCTATCTCTCGTCGGGGGAGTGGGTATAGGGATGCTCATAGCAGTTTTCTTGGGGTGCCAATGACACCAAAACCAAAGAATTGGGTTTATACACCAGCAAGTTATAACAATTTAGAAGAGTATGCTGACCAAACTCGAAAAGGCACTAGACAGTATCGTTTCCGGTATCACTATAACAACGCAGCAAGTAAAAAAGCTGGACGTCCACTTTTTACAGTGCATTACAGAACTAAACGCTGGATAACAGAAAGCGTAATGTGCTCTGTTCCTAGTGAAACTCACGTTTGTCCAGATTATTCCGAACCCCCCGTAGTGCGGGGACATTGCTACAATATGTCATATGATGGTGAAGGATGGGGAACTATTGCGAGCCCTTTCGAGTGGATATGGCTACATAACGACCTTTCACGGTGGACTAAATGAAAGAATGTCTTGGAATAATAAGCCCCTGCTATTGCGATTATTGTTTAGACCGCTCTCCCTCGAGGAGTAAAGATGAATAAACCGTTTGAATTACAGAAAAATTATGTTGAGTTTCTAAAGTTTATTGGCGCTATTGAAGAAGGCTACGTCTGGAGTACACGCCATTTGCGTTGGATTAAGAAGACGGAGTAAAAATGAAGCATTCCCCAACACTTACATCACTTCTTAATAGATTATTAGCATTACTTGCAAGGATTTGGTAAAATGAAAGAATGGATACTAAAGGAATATGAGAAACGCAAAAAACGAGATATGGAAGATGCTGATTGGTATATGCTCATAAGCCTCTTTATAATCATCTGGCTATTGATGTTATTGAGGTATTGGAATACGTGACCAATGTGGAAATACTTTTAGGGGATGCCCTCGGCCAAGTGAAAACACTCGACGAGAAAAGCATTCAAACCGTTATAACTTCTCCACCGTATTGGGGATTAAGAGATTACGGAACCGCTACTTGGGAAGGTGGTGATAGCAAATGCGAACACACTATTTCAATGCCTTCGAAATGGACAGATAAGAAACGCAGAGCGGACCGTCCCGAAGTTGCTAACCGTGGCGGAGATAATAGCAAGTGCCACCAGTGTGGAGCACTTCGCATTGATAATCAAGTTGGGTTAGAGCCATCACCTGAAGATTACATCAGCAATCTCGTCCTGTTATTTGATGAGGTTAAAAGAGTTTTAGCAGACGATGGCACCGTGTGGATTACCATAGGAGATAGTTATGTTGGTCAGTCGTGGTCGGGCAGAGGAAATGTTATTGATATAAAGGGCAATACTTATGTTGGCAGCGACGGAAAGGGCCGGCGTGGAGCAGCTCATAAGAAGCAAGGAAAGGGCTTGAAACCTAAAGACCTGGTAGGCATCCCGTGGATGCTTGCGTTTGCAATGAGAAATGCTGGGTGGTATCTGAGAAGCGATATCATCTGGGCCAAGCCAAATCCTATCCCCGAACCTGTGAAAGACCGGCCGACAAGAGCACACGAATACATTTTTTTATTTTCAAAAAACCGCAAATACTACTACGATTACGATGCCGTAAAAGAGAGAACTGTAGACGGTGTAGGGTGGAGAAATCCCCGAGATGTATGGTTTATAACACCTCGTCAATATCGTGGAGAGCATATTGCGGTGTTCCCGTATGAGATACCTGAGAGATGTATATTAGCAGCTACGCGCGTAGGAGATACAGTCCTCGACCCCTTCGTGGGTAGCGGAACTGTGTGTGAGGTTGCTCGTAAATTAGAAAGGAATAGCATTGGGATAGAACTGAGTGAGCGGTATTTTAATATAGCAGCAAAGTTAATGAGTATTACTACATTGGGGGACTTCGATGGCTAAAGTTGATACAGGCAAAAATTTTGAAAGTGAAATACGCAAATCACTAAAAAAAGTTAATTGTTTCTGGTTCAGGATACAGGACACTAATGATGTATCGCGGTTTGTTAAACAGGCGATAGCGGAAAAACAGCCGGCCGATTTTATGGCTGTTTACAAAGGTGTTCCTATCTTGCTAGAATGTAAAACGAGTAAGAGGGAAACATCATTTCCATTGTATTATAGTCGCACGCGCGCCATTCCTAAGCATCAGGTCGAGGCAGCACAAAAAATAGAGAAAAACGGTGGTA
>Ga0209434_1001059_pt1 | contig 12586 bp, 3 predicted proteins | sample ETNvirnome_2_300_FD_184068 | JGI IMG/M metagenome (GOLD analysis project Ga0209434, IMG submission 184068) | Marine viral communities from the Pacific Ocean - ETNP_2_300 (SPAdes) (version 2) | ecosystem: Environmental > Aquatic > Marine > Oceanic | place: Pacific Ocean | collected 2013-06-22
AGCAGGTGATGGTACAAATCCAGCAGATTCTGTTGAAATAGATGGTGTTACCTATACTTGGGATAATTTTCATAATTTAATTAAGCAAGAAGCAACTGACTTTATAGGAAAAGAAAAGTTAGATTCTCCTTATAGAATGGATAAAACAGAATTTGCTGAACTTACTGACGATCAAAAAGCGAAAGCTACTAAAGCAGAGTATACTCCTGATGAAACTGTTGACATAGGAACAGCAGCAGATGATGTAACTACTGAAGCATACGAGGCAGCTACATACGATGCAGCAACTATAGCATACAAAAAAGATGCAGAAGGTAATTTAATTCTTGATGAAAAAGGTGATCCTATTCCTGCTACTCCTGATATTACAGCAGCACAACAAGTAGATGCAGAAGGTAAGACGATACTTACTAAAGAAGCAACAGCTACAGAGATTGCTGCATTATCACAAAAATTTGTTGCAGCAGGAATGCCAGAAGATGAGGCTCTAAAAGAAGCACAGGCAGTCTTTACTGCTGGATTACTCTCTGATGAAGCAAAAGCACTAAAACAAACAGGTGTTGGCGCACAAATGTCAGAAACACCAGAGGCTGAAAGAAGCACAAGAGAAGAAATAACAGGAAGCGTTGCTGATGGAGATGAAGCACAGATAGGAGGTGTTCCTACTTTTTCTGCAGCTACTCGTGATCAAGTAACAGGAACAGCTAGAACAAGAACAGCAACAGATATGTTGGAAGAAACAGCAGATCTTCCTCCTGATATTACTGCGGCTATTGTAGAAGATCCAGCAACTGTAGAAGCTCAAATGGATGAAAATCCTGTAGAAGTGCAAGCAGCAATTGCGGCATTACCTGAAGAAGCTTTAGTTTCTTCGCAAATGTCATCACTTATAGCAGGTATAGAAGATGGAACAACTCCTACTTGGGCTAGACCAGCAGTAGATTCTGTAACTCAAATGATGGCTGAACGTGGTTTAGATGTTTCAACAGTTGCAAGAGATTCATTATTTAATGCTATTATTCAGACAGCGTTACCAATGGCACAATCAAATGCACAAGCATTACAAGCCAGAGCAGCTCAAAATTTATCAAACGAGCAACAAGCTAACTTAGCACAAGCTACACAAGATATGCAAAGACGAATGGCTAATCTTTCTAATCGTCAAACTTCTGAAAGTCAAACAGCACAAATGGCTCAACAGATTGCCATACAACAAGGACAGTTTAGACAAGAAGCTGTCGCTCAATCTGCTGCTCAACAACAGCAAACAAGAGTGCAAAATTTGCAAAATCAACAAGAAGCCGCTAGAGTAACAGCACAGAATGAAGCACAAGTTAATCTAGCAAATCTTGGAAACGAACAGCAAATAGCAACAATGGATCTGCAAATTGAGGCTACACGATTACAAGATCAAATGAGTGCTGAACAGCAAGGAAGACTTGCAAAATTCCAGACTGCTTCAGACTTTATGGCAAAGAATGCTGCTTTTACTCAACAAATGGAAACTGCAAATCTTTCAAAAGATATACAGGTAGAGTTAGCAAATCTTCAAAGTAAGAATCTTTATCAATCGGAATTAATGACTAATGACGAAAAAATAGAGTTAGCTAACTTACAATCTAAAATGCAAGTAGGTATTACAAATGCTAATCTTGCAAATGCAATGGGTGTTGCACAATTAAATTCAGATCAAACTATAGCAATAAGTAATGCACAAATTGTTGCAGGTATGGATATGGCTAATTTTAGTATGGAACAACAAATGGAATTAGCAAATAGTAAGTTTATGCAAACTATAACAATGCAGGATTTTAGTCAAAAACATCAAGGAGCAATGCAGGATGCTACAGCAATGGCAGCTTTAGATATGGCTACAGTAGATCAAAGAACAAAATTAGCTATTACTAATGCTAATAACTTCTTACAGATGGATATGGCAAATCTTAATAATAGACAACAAGAAGCTGTATTAGAGGCTCAAATGAAACAGCAAGCCTTGTTAAGTGATCAAGCTGCTACAAATGCATCTTTGCAATTTAATGCTACTAGTGAGAACCAAACAAATCAGTTTATGACTAATTTAGCTGCACAAATTGATTTGAATAATGCAGCAAGAAATGATAATATGACACAGTTTAATGCTACTCAAGAGAATGCAGCAGAAGCAAGAAGAGTAGGAATAGAAGCGGATATAAATAAATTTAATTCACAACTAACTACTCAAGTTTCTGAGTTTAATGCTAATCAAGACTTTGCAAGAAATCAATGGTTAGCTCAAAATTCAGAAGCAGTAGAAGCATCAAATACTCAATGGAGAAGAAATACTAATCTTGCTAATACGGCAGCACAGAATACTGTGAATATGCAGAATTCTATGAATGCTTTTAATTTATCACAAACAGCATCGTCTTTTCTATGGCAAGAAATGAGAGATCAAGCAGATTATGATTTTAGAGAAGCTGAGAACGATAAGAATAGGATTGCGCAGCTTGTTAATACAGCAATTGCAAATGATCCTTCAAAGTATGGTTCAACTGCAGCATTAAATACATTAATATCTGCTATTATTGGTGATATTACAACATAAGAATAAAAGGAGAGTAGAAACAGATGGGATTAATAAGTAAAATATTTTCAGGAATTAAAAAGGTCGTTAAAGGCGTTGTTAAAGGAGTTAAAAAAGTCGTTAAAGGTGTTGGTAAAGTTGTTAAGAAAGTAGCAAAGAGTAAAATCTTTAAAGCTATATTAATAGCTGCAGCGATATATGTTACAGGCGGAGCTGCCGCAGGAGCATTCGGTTCAACAGGTGCTTGGGCAACAAGTGTTAGTAATTTGATGGCAAGCGGTACTTGGGCATCAACATTAGCTACACCATTTGCAAAACTTGGTACAGCATTAGGAACAGGCGCAAGAGGAGTTTCAGATTTTGTAGGATTTACCACAAAAGGTGCAAAGTTAGGAGCAGGAAGTATTACAGGAGGAGCTAGTACTTATTATGATCCAGTAAATGACATGATTATAGATTCAGCGACTGGTAAAGCAGCTACTACATTAAGTACTTATTATGATCCAGTAAATGACATGATTATAAATTCAGCGACTGGTAAAGCAGTTACTCAAGAAGAAATATTTCTTGGCAGAATGGCTAAAGGAAATATTCCAAGTGCTGCCGAGTTTGATGCTTATAAAATTTCGAGAGGAGAGACATGGCAAAAACACGCAGCTAATATAGCTAAAGAACAAGGAGTAGGTCCTACAGCAGTCGCAGCAGCACCTAAGACAAGAAGTAAATTTGTAAAAGGACTTGGAAGTTGGGCGAGTAATGTAACAGGAAGTGTTGCATCAGGATATATTTTGAGTGAATTACAAGGCGAAGATCCAGCAGGAGCGATGTTTGCAGGCGACATAGAAGGAAAAAGATATTTTGATCCTTTACAAATTTATGGTATGGATGGTAGACCTCTGGATATAAACAGCGTTTATGAAAATTTATTGTATGGCAACATAGATCCGTTTGCTGCAAAAGATCCACTATATACTCAAGCAACAGTATAGGAGAAATATAATATTATGGCAACAACAGCAACCAAACAAAAACGACCACCTAGACCAATTATATCTAGAAGTGTAGGTGATGCTGCAGGACAAACTGTATTAGATGCTATAGATGCTGGATATACGATTGATGATATAATAGGTCCTGATAGAGGACCTAAAACAAGACCTATACAAAAACATGATCAAGCAGCCTTAGATCAAATGGTCAGCTTATCTAGTAAAGGTGGTCCAATTCCAGGTCAAAGCTTAACAAGTGATCCAGAGCAACCTAAACCTTGGGAAAAGCCTCCTGCTTTTTCAAATCCTAGAGAAGCTTTAATGAATATTTCAAAATTAATATTACAGCCAGAAGCTATAAAAGGAACTATTGGTGCTTTAGTAAATGGTGCTGCAGTTTCAGATATTGCTACAGCGATACTCTATGCAAACTTTACTGAAGGAGATATTAGTCCTGATACTATGTTGCTTTTAATGGAGCCTGTAATGTATTTAATTATGAGCATTGGAGAAGAAGCTAATATTAAGTATAATATTGAAGGAGATGATTTAGACGAGTTTGATGATGAAGATCCAGAAGATCCAGAAGAAGTAGAAGAAAAAATTAACGAGTTTAAAAATGTTTTTGAAAAGATAAAAAATGCAGAGCCTGTTAAGAGTGTTAATAAAGAAAAATTAAATATAAACTCTAATATATTACCGAAAAGTATTTTGGAAAAGGTTCAAGAGAAAGGTCCAGAAATTCAAAGTATATTAAATAGACAACAATAAGCATAAAAAAGGAGGAACAGAATAGTGGCACAACAAGATTATTTTTCAGGAGCAGGTTCAAAATATGGTCAGCTTGCTGGATCATTATTGTCTTCACGAAGAAAAAGAAAAAAGAAAGATATAGTTAAATTACTTGCTCTTAGCGGTATTTCTGAATTACTAGGACAAAAAGGACTACAATTAAAAGCGGATGTAGCAAATACTATGACTGAAGTTACAGATCAATATACTGATATTTTTGAAAATAATAAAGATATTTGGAAGGCTAATGACGGAAAACGAGCAGCTTTAGCCTCCTATGAAAATGAATATTCTAGAGATACATACTTAAATAACGAAGCAATAAGATTATTTAATGAAGATCCAGAATTACAGGCTCAGTATGGTGCTAATCCTTGGTCAAGAGTAAAAAAATTTGGAGCCGATGCATTGGCTGATGACGAATATCAATTAGCAATGAATGTTAAAGACAAATATAGAAAGTTAGCAGAGCTAAATGTACTAAGTTATAAAGATAAGCCTGAGATTGGTAAATTTAAAACATTTACACAATTTAATGCAAAAGCTAAAAAAGAATTTAAAGCTGCCTTAACTGCAGTTAAAGATGATCCTACTAAAAAAGGAGCTATAAGAGCATGGTTTAATGAAAAGTGGGGTTATGATAAGGATGGCACTCCTCGTTTTGGAATGATTGAAAAGGCAGAACTAGAATTAGCTGCAGAGAATGCAAAAGTTAAGAGACTAGCACAAGATAAATTAACTGAAGGAACACAAGCTTATGTAGATCCTGAAAAAGAAGAAGAATCTATTTATGAAGCAATTAGATTAGCAAGAGAAACATATACAACTTTTACTACAAATGCTGAACAAATAAAGGTTGATTTAAAAACATATAAGACAAAAATTGAAAGTGGTGATTTTGATATTACAGATTTAGAAAAATTTTTTAGTGTTGGCGGAACTACAACAACAAATATACCATCACTTAATCAAGTTGATGAAATGAATAGAGAGGCTTTTATTGCTGTATATACAAAAGGTAAAGCTATACGAGATCAACTTAGAATGGTTGATCCTGAAAGAGCAGCTAGTATAGATATTACAGATTATTTCGACAGTAGAGAACGAGATATATACGATTTAGGTATGGGAATCCAAAGAGATAAAGGAAAAGATGTTTCTGAGCAGATGAAGAATCCAGTATTAAGACTACAAGTATTAGATACAATTACTATGGATATGGAAAGAGATATAGATGTTAGAATTATGCTTGAGACACTCGATGGAGATTTTACATCAAGCAAGACAGGAGATACAGATGCATCTACAAAGACTTCTAATGTATTTATTAGTGCGGTCCTTAGAGCAGCTACAAAACTAGAAAATAAGTATGATATGGAGCAAAACGAAGCTATATCAGAAGCTTATAAGTTACAAAAAGAAGGAATATATGGAAGTCAAGAAAAGCTTTGGGGAAAAGGTCCTGATATTTATGCAGGAAGATTTAAAGACCGAAGGTTAACAAGATCCTTTTTTGAATATGTAGATCCAGATTTTTATACTATGCCTTTAGTGCCAGAAACAGCAACAGAATATGTTGATCATGTTAATAATTCAAAATGGTTTCAACAAAATAAAACTTTTGAAGATGCAGATGGAAACGAAGCTAGTTGGAATCCTAATATAAATTTAAATACAAACGGAGATTTTGAAGTTGGTCCAAATAAAAGTGTATTTACTGTAGTGGATGATAAGGAGAGAACTAGATGGGAAATCAAAATACAAGCAGAAAACACAGGCAGAACTAGAATAAATCCTAAGACTGAAGAAGAAGAAGACATATATGAATGGGTTCCTTTGTATAGATTTATTGTTGGAAGAACGCCTTAAACTACAGGCTATTTTATTATGCCTGATTACATAACAGCAGGAAGTTTTAAAGGCGGATATTCTTCTCAGCCTTTTAGTATCCCTATAACCAAACCCAAAAGATATACCTTAACTGATCTAAGAAACGATCAAGAATTTGTTGAAACTTCTGAACGTTTCCTTTCTTCTATAGGAAAAGGAGATTCGGTAGGAGATCTTTTTGGCTATTTTAGAGGAGCAGACTATAATTTAGCTGATGGAATAAAAGCCTTTGCTGATAGTAAAAAATTTACAGAAGAGCAAAAACTAGATTATTCCTATTTAAGAAACAAATTTAATAATGCTGCTATAGGAGGCTTTGGCGAATGGGTAAGAGCAGGCTCTAACGTAACCAAAGAAATGTTTACTGATCCTACAATGATGGCAAGTATTCTTTTCATTCCTTGGTCAGGCGGTACTTCTGCTGCTGCTCGTATAGCTGCAGGTAAAGCTGTACAAACAGGTCTAAAAATGTTAGCAGGTAAAGAAGTAGCTAAAGGAGTAGCAAAAGGTGCTGCTAAAATTGGAAAATTAAAAAAGAAGACTGGTCTAGGAAGAATGGCTGATCCTGTTACAGGCAATGCTATTTTAACTAAAAATGCTATGACAAGTATAGCCTCGACTGAAGGCTTGGTTTATGCAAGTGGTACTGACTTAGTTAGACAAGGTATTGATGTTAATACTGATCGTAGAGAAGATATAAATTTAGCACAAACAGCAGCCTATGGCGCTATAGGAGCAGCTATTCCTTTGGGCTTAAGAGGCGCAGGAGCAGGCATTTCTAAATTTCAAAGCTCTGTTGCAAACAGAAGATTAGCAAGACTAGAAGGCGGAGAAGATTATAAAGCTGGTATCTTTGATAAAGGTTTAATAAAAACAGATGAAATTATAGAACAATTAACTCCTAATCTTCTTAGGCTGACTAGATTTGTACAAAAGCCAACAAGCATGTTTAAAAAGAAAATGGAAGATTCTGAAGTTCTTAACACGCTTATAAGACTTTTTAGATATGATACAGCTAAAAGTATATTAGAAGATCCTGCTAAAATTACTAAAATGACAGGCTGGAGTTTTTTTGAAAACGTTGGTGCTAGATTAGGACCAAAAAGAGAACAAATATTAGAGATTTTACAGCCTTTAAAAGAAATAGGAACAATAACTAAACCAAAAGCATTTTCTGAAGATGCTTTCTTTAAGCTTCCTTCAAAACTTTATAAAGCTCCTAAAAGCACAAAACAAAGTTATCGTAAGTCTGAAAGAATCTCTGATCCTGTAAACGATGCTCTTGCTTATTATCTAAGAACAGGAAGAAAAACAGTTGATATAAAAACAGATAAACTATATTGGACAGGAACTACGACTAAGAGAAAAACGAAAAGAGTATCGTTGGAAGAAGCTTTTAAAATGACTGAAAAAACAACTGATGATATTTTAAAAGCAGGCGATGCACTTAAAATAGTATTACGAGAAATAAGAAACGATGCTAAAAAGGCTGGTATAGAAATAGGTAGAATAAAAAATTATTTACCAAGAGGATTTAATTTTATTGCAGTTAAAAAGGAATTAGCTAATTTTAAGAAAGGAATTGAAGGAAAATTAGTTAAAGAAATAAGAAGAGCAGAAAAAGTAAAGGATGATGATACTATAATTGATATTTTAGAATCAATTCTTAATCCGACTTCTCCTGTTGGTACTAGCCAAGCCTTGTTGATAGCAACAGGAAAAGGTGCTGCTAGAGGCAGAAAAGGTATCGTAAAAAGAATCCCAAAATTTACAAAACCAAGACAGCTTAAAAATATAAAGGATTCAAATATAGATGAATATTTAGATAATAACGTAGAAAATTTAATGTATGATTATGCCTATAGTTCTTCTTCTTATATTCAAAGAAAAATAGATTTAGGTGAAGATTTAGCTGAATTTGTACAAAGATATTTAAATCCTATAAAAGCAGAATTAAGAGCTAAAGGTAAACCATTAACACGAAGAGAAGAAAATAATTTAGTTGATATTTACTTGGTTACTACAGGGCAAGTAAGGCAAATAGATAGTGGTTTTAGAAGAGCATTAGCAGATTTAGCAATCGTAGGCAATCAACTTTCTTTATTGCCATTAGCAACTATTACAAGTTTATCTGAAATTGCTGTTCCTTTAGTTAGAGGCGCAGGAAAAACACTAACACAAAAAGGTAAGGCTGGTGTAAAAGGTGAAATAGGAGAAGGAGGTATCAGAACTCTTTGGAATACAGCAGGAGACTACAGAAAAATGTGGTGGAATGAGGTTAAAAAAGATATTGCAGATGGAAGACCAGAGGCTTTAAAAGAATTAAATAGGTTTGGCAGATCTATGAACAGGGCAAGTGATGATAGGTCTATGGCTATGTATGGACAGGGCTATGGAAAACGAGCAACTACGCTTCAAAATAAATTCTTTAAAGTTAATCTTTTACATGATTGGACACGCTTTGTTCAAGTAACAAGTTTTAATGTTGGTAAATCTAAAATATATGAAAATCTACATGAGCTTGCAACAAATAAGAATATATCAAAAGCCAGTAAACTTCGACTATCAAACCAACTAAGAGAATTAAATGTAGATATTACTGCTGGAAAAAGATGGGTAAAAGCAGGAGGAAAAGCAAGTGGAAAATTTTATAATGAGAATTTTTTACGAAGTGCTGCTAGGTATGTAGATGAAGTAATTATGAATCCAACGGCTGCTGCAAATCTAAAACCACTTTGGCATTCTATGCCTAGTACAAGATGGGCATTTGGTTTAATGGGATTTCCTACAGCTTTTAGTAATACTGTATTAAAAAACGCAGCTAGAGAAGTTATTCAAGATGTAAGACAACATGGACTTAGTGTACATCGTTATGGTCCAACTGCAGGTGTAATAAGCGGTGTAACTACTATGCTTGGTATAGGACTCTTTGGTAATACTCTTCGCACAGGCGGTAGAAATATACAAGAAATAAAAGAAGGCAAAAAGACTATTGGTGGTGAAATTCTTGATGCTGCAGTAAGAACAGGATTGCTAGGACCAACAGAGCAGTTATTAAGAACTCAAAGAACCAGAGAATATACTAATACTGTTAGGGCTATAACTTCCAGATTTACAGGACCTGCGGTTGATGATGCAATTAGAGTATTTGATAGTTGGGTTGGTCCTCTTTCTTTTGCTGTTGACGAAATACCAGGAATTACTGTATTAAGAACTGCTCAACCAGAGCTTTATAAAGCGCTTGTCAAAGAAGCAAGAAAATATGATCAGGCAATGGGCATGATTCCTAGTGGAAAAGCCAAAGACGAAGAAGAGAAAAGCAGACCAGCACTGCTTCAATTTTTCGAAGGCGGTAAAATCTCTGAAGACTATCCAGTTCCTAATGTATCTAAAGAACCTTCTGAAAGAAGAGATAAGAATACAGGACTACCTTATGAAGCAGAAATGGAAAGGCTTGGGTTTGCTGAAGGCGGTGAAGCTGATAATGAAAATATAGCTGCTGCATATTTTAATGATAACCCTAATGATCTTGAAGAATTAAGAAATCTTGTAGGTTATACTCCTCCTCCTGAACAAGAAAAGAAACCTCTTGAGTGGAACGATGTTAAAACTTTTATGAAAGAACAGTTTGGAGAAGGAGCAGTGAAACGTGCAGCAGAACAGCTACCTTACTTATTAGCTGCTGCTCCTGAAGATTTAGGTCGTTTGGCTGCCTTGCCTTATGATATTGCCTCTCAACATATGCCTCTTCCAAACATAGGAGCAAAACAGAGACTAGAAACTCCTTTTGCTTTTCAGAGATATACTTCTTGGGCAGCAGATAAAGAAAGGAAAAACAGAGTCTTTCAATCTAGAGTAGGAAAAGGACTATTTACTGAGAAGCCTTTAATGCCTACTATAGATAAACCAAAACATACATTAGGAGAACTATTTTATACGTTTCTTGTAGATCCTACTATTGCAGGACCTATGATCGCTACTTCACTTCCAAAAGCTGGTCCTTTATTTTTAGCTATGACAACAACAAAAGGAGGAATAAAAACAACACCAACAAAATATGTTAAACCTACTACACAAGAACTACAAGCTACATATCAACGTGCAGAATTAAACGAGCTTGGTCTGTATTCAAGAGCAGAACAACATTTGTTAGATGCACCTAACGATTTAAAAGGACAAGGTTTAGTAGATTATTTATACAGCCAGAAAAGAAAACCACAAGTCAAGAAAGAAGAAAGACAGTTTTTAGAACTTGAAGATAAAATAACTGCTGATACTACAAAAGAAGATTTACTACAGATTATTAGAGAAGACAGACCAGACTTATATAAGACAAGATATAAAGCTGATCCAATGAAGGACATGGATGCAACTGTAGAGATTCAGCCTATAGATCCTCTTGATGGTAGTATGGATTATAGTCTTATAGACTCTGAAGATATATTTAATGAACTTAAAAAGGCAATCAATGCTGGAGAATATAATACCAGCCGAGCTTATTATGGTAAAGATATACATGAATTAAATTATAAAAGACAAAATGAACTTCCTCTTGTAGAAAAAATTCCGTTTGATATTGGAATTACTGCTATTACAAACTTTAAAGCAAAAAGTTTATTTGACAAAACTGTAAAAAATAAAACAGATGACGAGCTAATGGAACTCGCAGAAGATATATCAAGATTAAGATTTTCAGAAAATCCTTATAAACTTATAAGATATAATTTTAAAGAATCTTATGACTTTCCTTTAAGAGCTAGTATGGACTTACCAACACAAGGTATCGGTATTTACGGAAACGATGATGTTGGTTATGCGCTTTTTGATTTGAATATGAAACGAAAAGAACACGCAGCTTTGGATAAAGCAGGTGAGCATCCTAACATAATGGATCGCTTTGAAGCAGGCATAGGAGAAACCGAAGCCCAGATAAAATTAAAACAATATCTGACTAATGAATATAATATAGGAGGAGGAGATGTTCCTGCTGCTGCAAGATACGAAGAATATATGCTCGAAGGTGGTAGAAACTACGAAGAAATAACAATTAATTTAAGAAATCCACAAGAGCATATGATTGAAGGAAAAGAAGTAGAAGGACATTTTCCATATAAAGAATCTGAGTATGAACCAACTCTTTTACATATCTTAACAAAAGAAAGAGATGTTATTAATAAAAAAACTGGAGCAATAAAAGGCGAAACCAAGCACGTTGACGAGCTACAAACAGATGTTCACGAAAAAGGTAGAGCAAAAGGATACTTGACTAAAGAGAATATTAAAGAAACAGAAAGATTAGAGAAAGATAATTCTAATATACTAGATAAATTAATAGAAGATGGAAAAATAAAAACTCATACAGGAGTAGAAGTAGAACTACTTAGGGGTGAGGAAGGAATGAGACAAAAGGAACTTTTAAATAAAATAGGTAGAACAAGTCATAAGTACATATCAATGACTATTGAAAAAGACCTTATAAAAATAAAGAAACAGAATCCTAGAAAGTATAAGCACATCCTTGATGATATTTATTATGATTTTGGCTTTAGTATCAAAGGTTTTACAGCACATCCACAACAAACACAACTGCTAAGTCAGAGAGGATCTCCATTAAAAGGAGCATATTCAAAATCTGAAGAACCAATTACTCGTATAGCTAACTCCTTAGTAGAAAATTTAGGATTAAAAACTATTAAAGACTTTGAAGCTATACTTCCTGAAGCTATAGAATTTTTTAATAATGCAAGAACAGCAAAGTCAATAAGAAAATCCAATATCCAAGACCTTCCATTTAAAGATATTGAAGAGTGGGCAGCCAAAGGTATTCAAGCAGCTATTCAAGAAGCTGCAGAAGGAGGACAAAAATATGTATCGTTTTCTAATGCAGATATAATTGGTAAAAGATATGAGTACCATAATCCAAAATTTTATAAACTTTTATACGATAAAGTAATCCCAAGAGTAGGCAACAAAATATCTAAAAAATTAGGAGCTAAAACAAGTGTAGAGAGTGTTATGGTAAGAGAAAGTAAAGGTGACTATGTAATGAGAAGTCCACAAGTAACAGAAGAAATGTTCACAATAGAACTAACTCCAGAAGCTTTAGCAAAAATTGAAAAAGAAGGAATAGGTCCTGTGTTTGGATTCTCGAAAGGTGGTTTAGTAAATACTGAAAAAGATCCTTTACATAGATTAGGATTCTCTGGAGGTGGTTTGCTAAACGGAGTAGAAGATCCGTTGGCTCGTTTAGGATTCACAGGCGGTGGAGGCTTGATGGTATCCATCGGTGTCGCACCTGTATCAGAAAAGCAGATGAGTAAATTTGAAAAAGCTTTAAAGAAACGTAAAG
>Ga0209434_1001060_pt1 | contig 12582 bp, 20 predicted proteins | sample ETNvirnome_2_300_FD_184068 | JGI IMG/M metagenome (GOLD analysis project Ga0209434, IMG submission 184068) | Marine viral communities from the Pacific Ocean - ETNP_2_300 (SPAdes) (version 2) | ecosystem: Environmental > Aquatic > Marine > Oceanic | place: Pacific Ocean | collected 2013-06-22
GATTGTGTGGATATGCAGATCGTAATTGAAAAGAAGAAAGGCTACGCAAAAGTTAATCAGTAAAACGGAGATTTAGATGAACAACCCTGACGATTTTGATTTTGTCGAGACAGCTAGCGAGGTAAACCCCCCTGCTCTTGACACCCCCACAACTAACGAGTTTGATGACTTTGATTTCGTCGACCATTATGGGGACGATGAAGAAGTAAACCACGAGAATTTGCTTCCGGAGAATACTGTTCCCACATCATTAAACTGCGCCGTCATCGGTGTAGGCGGAGGTGGGGGCAAGATGGCCAAAGCCTTTCTCGATCTTGGTTATAATAGGACTTTGCTTGTCAATACCACTTCTAAAGATATTCCTGACGATGTGGGTGACGCGCATGTTATTTTGATTCCAGATGCCGATGGCATTGGAAAAGATGTGAATTTAGGAAAAGCTGTGTTTGATGCAAACAGTACAGTCGTAGAAGATGCCCTCCGCACAAAACTTGGCAAAGTAGACTGGCTGTTCGTTTGCGCTGGAGGCGGCGGTGGAACTGGTTCTGCCGTCGCCTCTCTACACGAGGTGTTTGAGCGATACCTTAAGTCTGTGCAGGCTGAAGGCGAAGTAGTATATATTACGTCATGGCCAACCGCACAAGAATGCTTGAACCCCACAATTAGCAAGAATGCGCTAGCTCTCTTAAATGATGTATCAGAACACACGCATGTTGTTTTAGATAATGAGCGACAAGTTAAGCTGCTTCGTGGGAAAGTCGGAATGTTGGGATTGTTCCCAGCAGCCAACATGGCATTCGCAAAGCTGTGGACACAAGTATTAAAGCTTTCTGCGGACAAATCTCCGATCCAATCATTCGATACGAAAGATTTGGAAAGTTGTTTGAGAACACCACAAAGAATGTTTATTGGTTCGACTCTTGTTAAAGATCCGGCGACCCCCAACCTGGGCTCTATGATTCTCCAGAATTGTATGAAGCGCTCGCCCTGTCCTTCCCCCAAGGGAAAGCCCCAAACCGGCGCACTCTTGCTGGTGGTTTCGTCTGCCATGGCAAACGATCCCGAGATCAGCAAGCACTTGGATGCTGCGATTGGATATGTTGGCGGCAGAACCGACACACTTTTTTCAGGCGTTTACATTAATGATAACGTACCTGGGCTCGTTGCCATACTATGTATGAATGGACTACCCAAAGGAAACTAACACATGAGCACACCACGAGATTTAGCGCGAAATACATGGACAAGAGCGAAGCAGCTTGTTTTGCTTAACGGCGCATTAGAAGATTATGTCCTATTGGGAGTCACGAAAGTATCGTGCTTGGCTATCGGTCTTGCCGCTGGCTGGCACCTATGGGGAGCAGCATAAATGATTAGAAAGAACAAGAAATTTATCGATCCTCGATACTTTATGGATGAGAAGATGGAGTTAAACGAGGCGGAGGACCGCGACTTTAAACCGTCTCCGGAACGCTCCCTTCCAGATCGATTTTGGTCGGGTGGTATGGGAAGGAATTGGCTGAGCACTCACGCCAACGCGTGGCACCAGCAGTGGTCCAACGAGGGTATACTATTCAACCCATGGCACGATGGACATCTGCCCCGTGACAGGTCAATCACCCAGTGGAACCTGAAGGGTAAAGCCGGCACCATTAAGAGATTTCTCGACGATCTCGACGAAAAGCTTAAAGCATTTAATGAAGTAGCCGCCCAGCCGATAGGCACTGCGCCTATCATTGGGCCCGACAAGCGCGCCCCACGCCCCCAAGTGAGCCGTGATATCGAATGGGTCCGCAGAGGCACCCCCCAGGAACAGTGGGCATCGGATCAGGCCGAAAAGCACCTTGCCGGCGTCGACAAGGAGCGCGAGCTAAAAATTACCCTTGCGACGGAAATACCAACAGGAGCAGCATAAAATGATGAGAAAGAACAAGAAATTTATTGATCCTCGATATTTTATGGATGAGAAGATGGAGTTGAATGAGGCTCTGGACCCCCTGACCGGGTTCCCTACCACAGGGCCCGGAGCCGCAACCGCGACTCCAACAGCCACAGCCGACTGGAGGCCCACCGAGGTGGATATCCAGTTGCAGCAAGAACTATCTAATTTAAATATGGATTGGATTGAAGATGAGATTTCCGATGCGCTAACGCAGCTAGCCAGCAATTCAAACTCCAGACAAGAATATATCCAAAAAATTAAAGCATATTTAAATTCTGTTGCTGATGAAATTGGATATGCGAATTTGGGCGATGAAGTGTTGGAGACCACATAAATGAAAGTAACCAAATCCCAACTTAAAGAGATTATTAAAGAAGAGCTTGCAGAAGCTCAACGATATCGTTACAAGCCCGCGCACCTTAAAGGCATCGGCCCGGGACTTGATCTCCAGTACCGATTGGAATGGAAATCCTGGAAAAACCAGATCGCTATAGCTCTCAATCGAGAACATCCGGCCAATTGGACTCCCGAGAAAGTAGAGACAAAATTCAACGAACAAGGCGTCCCGGTCAGCTTCTCCGAAGAAGGAGACGAAATCCCCGGAATGCCCAACGCAACGCTGACCCAAGCGTTCGACAATGGCTGGACCGTGCAAGAGGTGGTCAACGATATTCTAGATCTGCCGCAGGGGCCTATTCTTGAACCAGGAGAGGCTGGTGAGGACTATATTAATGAAACTATGGAATAAACTAAATGACTGGCTCGAATGGCGCGGCATTAAATGGACCGATATTCTTGGTGCATCTCTTGCACTTGGAACGATCATAACACTAGTTATAATGTTAACATGGGCAGGATTACAATGAAACAAAAGCTCTTAAAATTATGTCGATTAGATGTGCTGGCCGTAGGGCTAGCATTGTTAGCTTTGGCAGTCGCATGCTGTTCGCACCATAGAGCACACGAGAGATTAAATGATATGGAACGTATCGGTATTCCGCTTGATACACATCCCCCTGTGAGGTTTGAGCCAGAATGTCACTTGTAGTCACCAAAGCAAAATTGATGGAGATCATCAATGAAGAGCTTCAAAAGGTTGTTGCCGAGGCATCCGTCCTTCAACCCGGAACTCCAGAATATGAAGAATATATGGCTACGAAGAGCGACGATCCCGAAGATGAACCCGAGGCACCTGCACGGCCCCACCCGGAGCAGTGGTACCAAAAGAAGCCTTCTATAAGTTCGACAGGCCAAGTGGGTCTCCCGTTAAAGTCTAAGACGCCAGCAGGCGCACTGCAACACTCGACAATATTACAAATACCCGAACCCACAGGAGTACGAAAAACCGGCCACACTGTGACTGCAGACGCCAACGCACCCACAGTGGCGATGCCGGGAGCAACCAGTGCAATGCCCGGCGGACAAGCACCTAAAGATCGTCCCCCAGGCAGCGCAATAATGGTGGGCACCCCTGAGCAGTGGGTACAAGGATTCAAAGGAGACGCAGAGTTTGCTCAAGCTGTCCTCGATGAATTCCCCGGAGGCAAAATCGGATTATTAAAACTATTAGCAGAACCCGGAGGCGCTGACAAAGCTAGAGAATTGGTGCGCGCAGCCAAAGCAGACAGAGGCCTCGCGGCCCTGGGGCCTATGTCTGTGAAGCGCGCAGCCAAAGCAGATGCGCGGAAGCCCAAGGGTCGATTTAGAAACTGGCTGAACAAAATGGTCAGCGAAGAATTGGAGCTATATTTACAAGAAATCCAAGAACAACAATTAAAGGAAGTATATTCTGATAAACAAAGGCGCTGGGCTTGCGCACAAGCAAGCAAACCAGCCGGAAAAAGAAAGAAGAGCCTTTCCAAAAAAGAAGCAGATGAAATGTGTAAAGGCCCGAAATTAAAACCAAAAAAGAAAGGAAAGAAAAAATGAGTTTATTAAGAAAAGTATGGGACTGCACCGTAACCGGCGCAGCAAATGTATGGAGGGCCGCCCTCGATGGAGGTTGGGCTCTCTGGCACGAAGTCACCGATGGCCATCGCCGTCTTAGCTGGTGGGTGCTGTTGGGCCTTGCATGGCTTGATGGTGTCCTATTCGCTCACTGGTTGCTGTAGAAAAGACCATGGAAGAACAAAACGGATTCATCGACACTTGGTTAATGAAACTTACATCCCGAAAGTTATTAGTGTGGCTAACAGCGTCGGCCTTAGCCTTTGGCGGCTATCTAGCTAGCGCCGATTGGGTAATTATTTCAAGCATTTTTATCGGCACTCAAGGTGTCGTAGATGTAGTCGAGAGATTAAAGGGACTTAAGTGACGCCACACCAAAAGATCCTCCAGTTTTTATTGAAGAACTGGAAGGGTATCCTAATTGTATTGCTGAGTCTTACAATGATGGGCAAAATGCGCTATGATTATAAACAGCTACAGGCCGCATACGAAGCTTCAGAACAGTCGCTCCAAGCACAGCTTGCGGGACTAAAAGAGATTCATCAGAAACAACTGGCTGACATGGAAAACTCGCTCCAGATCTACAGAGACACGATAGAGCAAGTAGAGCGAGATTACCAAGAGAGCCAAGAAGAGTTGCTAGAAGTGATCGAGAGCCGAAGAGAAGAATTCGGAAGACAATTCTCTGAAGACCCAGAAGAACTATCTGAGACAATAATGTTAATGTACGGATTTGATTATGTTCCTTAGTTTGTTATTAATGTTGGGCGGCCCTGCCGCGGCAGCAGACACAGGCCAGTTCACATTCCTGGGACACCAGCAGTGCGCACCCTTTGAAGGTGTACTATTCGATGTGCCGGCATTGTCTGAAATCTTGGCGCGCCAATCAACGGCGAACCTCGCATGCCAAGCACGAATTGAATACGAGCTTTCAGTCGAAGCCACAAGCTATGAGCTAGAGCTTCGCAATTGGGAGATTCAATATAATGCATTGCATGAAGAACTAAGTCTTCTAATTTTCCAGAAAGACGAAGAGATCGATCATCTTCAAAGATCCTTATTGAAGCAATCCCCCCGCAATAATTGGATGTGGGCCGCCGGCGGAGCCGCCCTCGGCGTTGTTGCAACCTATGGAGCCTATAGATTGTTTAATGAGTGATAAGGATTTCAATAAACTAGCTGCCGTTGAACAGGCCATCACCAAGAAATATGGTGAAGAAGCAATTCAAAATCCACATGCAAATTGGGACGAGACCAAAGAGCAAGAATATCTGGAACAAATGCGTGAGCTTTATAAGAAGACAAATGAAAATGACAAGTGGCAAGAGAAAATTGATGTAAATGGCATAAAGGTTTCAAAGAAACTATTTAATAGAGATTCTTTAAAATGTTGTCCTGTCTGCGGAACCTTTCCGAAAAAAACAGCGGATGATGTTTGTTTCCTCAAATTTGATTGTTGCTATAAATGTTACATTCAACATGTGGAAGATAGAGAAGAAAGGTGGCAAAAAGGCTGGAGACCAAATCTAGAGGAATAAAAGAATGGCAACAATTTACGAAATCGTACAAGGCTTAGCACAAGCCGCAGCAAACGCATATGATGGTTCATTGGGTGAAGACTATCAACCCGACAAACCCGGCATCCTTCGACGAGAAGAGGGCAATGCTCTCATCGATCAAAGAGTTATGGACGGCTTTAATGTGAAGTTTCGTGGCGATATAATGGTTTTATCTTATCAGTCTGAGATCCCCCTTAAGGAAGTATATGCGTCCGGCTTTGAAACGGAAGTCGATCAACGGCTTACAGACATCGCAGGCTGGCTCAAGAAAGAATACAAGAAGATCACAGGCAATTCTGTGAGTCTCACCGAAGAGGGAGAAATCGATGTGTTGGTACAAAATTCCTCTCGGGTGCGTACTTGGGTCCAAGCCAACAAGCGCTATAAGGTTGGCGGTCTTGCCGAAGAAATGAACCTGGACACGGGCTCTGAAGCGCCCGTCGAGGAAAGCTGGAGAACCTTCTTAAAGCAAGGTGGCTGGGGCAAACGCCCTCCTAACGATACGAGGAAGAAAGACTCATGAAGATAAAGAAATCCGAATTCAAGCAACTCATTTTAGAAGAAGTCACAGACTTTTATAATCAAGCAGGCCAACGCATGATAAATATGGCCGAATATCAAGAGACCGGAATTCCTCAAGTTGATCGAACCCTGGATCAGATGGAGCGATTTAAAGTAAATCAGATAATTGATACTCCAGCAGAGGCCGGCCCATTTTTAGTTGCACTGTTGCAATGGTTTCTTTCCAACGACCCCGACGATCCAGGGCCCGGCGTTCTCCCTAGAGATTTGATGGTAATAAGAGATATTGTATATGATCGATTGAATGCGATAGAAGCAGAAGAAGGAGGCGAAGAAGAATTTGAAGAAGCGCCTCCCGAAGAATTTGAAGAAGCGCCACCCGAACCATTCGAAGTAGAAGATGTAGAACCGCTAGATGTATGAGCTTCCAATTAGACAAAAAGCAACGCGTCCAAGAAATATTGAAATGTGGCAAGGATCCATCCTACTTTCTTAAGACATATGCGCGCATCTCCCATCCTATGCATGGGCTCATCTTGTTTGATACGTATGAATTTCAAGACGATCTCTTAAAAGACTTCAATGACTATCGCTTTAACGTGATTCTTAAAGCACGACAGCTTGGAATTTCCACCATCACCGCTGGCTACATTGTATGGATGATGTTGTTCCATCGCGATAAGTCTATCCTCGTAATGGCCACTAAGTTTGCGACAGCAGGCAACCTCGTGAAAAAAGTAAAGGGTATCATGCGCCAACTTCCCGAATGGTTAAAGATTGCCAACATTAGCGTTGACAACCGCACATCCTTCGAATTGTCCAATGGCTCATCCATCAAGGCCGCTTCAACTTCTGGCGATGCTGGTCGTTCCGAAGCGCTGTCTTTACTGGTGCTCGATGAGGCCGCGCACATCGAAGGTCTTGACGAACTGTGGACTGGCCTATACCCAACACTCTCCACCGGTGGTCGCTGTATTGCGCTGTCAACACCTAATGGGGTTGGCAATTGGTTCCACAAGACATGTATGGACGCTGAAGCGGGAACTAACAACTTTAATATTACGACATTGCCATGGCAGGTGCACCCCGAACGCGACGAGCAATGGTATCAAAAAGAAACCAAAAATATGTCTAAGCGCCAAATTGCACAAGAGCTACAATGTAATTTCAATACATCAGGTGAAACTGTAATTGATCCGGATTGCATGAAGTGGTTGTTGACCAATGTTAAACAACCCAAACATCGAACCGGCTTTGATCGAAATTTTTGGATTTGGGAAGAATTTGATCCCACCTGCAATTATTTATTGGTAGTCGATGTTTCACGCGGTGATGCATCTGACTATTCTGCTTTTCATATTATTAAATTAGAAACACTTGAAATCATTGGAGAATATCAAGGGAAGCCCACGCCAGATTTATTTGCCAACATGCTTAATCAAGTTGGCCGAGAGTTCGGAGATGCTATGATGGTAGTAGAAAATAATAATATTGGCTATACAGTACTTGACAAACTCATAGAATACGGTTATCCTAATGTATATTATTCTATTAAGTCTACTCATGAATATATTGAACAACATCAAGCTGAATTTCAATCGAATGCCATCCCGGGCTTTTCTACCACAATGAAAACACGCCCCCTTATCGTGGCAAAATTAGAAGAGTTTATAAGGAATAAACTAATTACAGTATATTCTTCGCGCACGATAAACGAAATGAAAACTTTTATTTGGAAAAATGGAAAGCCTCAAGCAATGAAAGGCTATAATGATGATTTAATAATGGCGTTAGCTATTGCATGCTGGGTCCGAGACACCGCTCTCCAAGTCAATGCAAGAGATCTTAATTATAAGAAAGCCTTTGTTGATTCCATTATTATTACTAACACTACCATGAATACTAAAATTGTCGGCCAACACGGCTATCAAGAAGATAATGTATTTGATAAAACGAGCGAAGCAAAAGAATTATACGATCAATATAAATGGATTATAAAGTGAGAAAGTAAATGGCTGCCCCTAATCGAAACCCTGCCGATTCCCAAACAGGCCTGTTTAAAGCCTTAACCAGATTATTTTCTGGGCCGATTGTAAACTACAGATCGCAATCAGGCCGCAGAATTCGAAGACAACATCTTGATAAGTTTAGTTCAAGATTTAAGTCTGCATCGGGTCAACAGTTTAAAAAGACGCTGTATAATCCTCTGGATATTGTGGCGACTAACGCCATCGCAAACCAGCGCCGGTCTGAACGCTATGTTGATTTTGATCAGATGGAATATATGCCAGAGATTGCATCGACAATGGATATTTATTCAGATGAAATGACCACTTATTCTGATTTGCGTCCGATGCTGAATATTAAGTGTCCCAATGAAGAAATCCGAGCGGTGCTTGCGGTCCTTTTTGACAACATTCTTAACCTGCATTATAACCTCTATGGTTGGGCCCGCACCATGTGCAAATATGGCGACTTCTTCTTGTATCTCGACATCGATGAAAAGTATGGAGTCCAATCAGTCGTAGCGCTGCCCCCACAAGAGATCGAGAGACTTGAAGGCAAAGACTCCACAAATCCTAACTACATCCAATACCAGTGGAACTCCGCCGGCATCACTTTCGAGAACTGGCAAATTGCCCATTTCCGCATCCTAGGAAATGATAAATATATGCCTTATGGCACATCAATTTTGGAGCCAGCACGACGCATCTGGCGCCAGCTAGTGCTCATGGAAGATGCCATGATGGCCTATCGTGTTATCCGTTCTTCGGAACGCCGCGTCTTTAAGATTGACGTAGGTGGTATTCCCCCACAAGATGTAGAACAGTTCATGCAAAAGACTGTTACAAGCCTTAAGCGCCATAGTGTGGTAGATGCCAGAACTGGTAAAATTGACTTGCGCTATAACCCGATGTCAATTGAAGAAGACTACTTTATTCCTGTACGCCCCGGGTCTGCCACCAGCATCGAATCGCTCGCCGGCGCACAAAACATTACACAAATTGATGACATTAAGTATTTACGTGACAAGCTTTTCTCTGCGCTCAAAGTCCCGCAATCATACCTCACAATGGGAGAGGGCGGCGAAGAAGACAAAACAACGCTAGCCCAGAAAGACATTCGTTTTGCCAGGACCATTCAGAGACTTCAAAGAGTTATTATCGCAGAGCTTACCAAGATTGGCATTATCCATCTTTATACACTCGGCTTCCGCGGCGACGATCTTCTGAGCTTCAAGCTTTCCTTAAACAATCCTTCAAAGATTGCTGAGCTTCAAGAGATTGAATCATGGAAAGCCAAGTTTGATGTCGCCGGCTCTGCCACAGAAGGCTTCTTCTCACGCCGCTGGGTTTCCGAGCATATTTTTGGAATGTCCAACGAAGAATTCCTGCGCAACCAGCGTGAAATGTATTATGATCGGAAGCAGGATGCTTCACTCCAACAGGTTGCCGAAGCTGCAGCCGCAGAAGGAGCCGCAGGTCTCGGTGGAGATCTTGGTGGCGAGTTGGGAGGCGAGCTTGGTGGTGAGTTGGGCGCTGGTCCGACAGAGATGCCGGCAGGAGCCGTTCCCGAACTCGGCGCCCCAGCAGGCGCCGAAGGTGGTACCCCAGGCGAAGAGACCCCCGCTCTCTTGGCGGTTCCTCCCGGGTCACGCAAGGCAGCTAGACTTACTCCCGGCGCCAAAGATAAAGTATATTATCCCAAGGCCGGCCGCAACGATAAGCGGACGTCCGCAGGGCCCCGCACCCGCAACTATGCCGGTAAAAGAGATGCCGGCCAGTTGGGCAGCGCTCCCGACCGAACTAAATACCCAGGATCGGAGATTAATACAATCCCCAGCATTAGCAAGGGTATTTATGAAGAAAACGAACCTATTTACAATTTGAGAGAAAAAACCGAAGAAGAGAGACTCTTTGAGATAAATGATTCAATACGAAATCTTTTAGAAGGCTTAAAGACTAATGAACAGAAATTAATGGAGAGCAAGGATGAAAACAAAACATAATAAAAAGCGAAACAGCGCATTTATTTATGAAGCCCTTATAAGAGAGGCCACCGTATCAATTCTTAAGAAAGATCTTCAACGACGAGACACGGCGCTTGGGTTGTTAAAACAACACTTTGGAAAAGACACACTCCTTCGCAAAGATTTAGATTGTTATCGATCTTTATATGAAAATCAAAATTTGGATAAGAGCCTTTCAGAGAAAGTCATTGTAGAGGCAAAAACTCAGCGCCAACTTATTGATACACAAGCGCTTTTCAAGCAGCAAACTGCTTTAATCCACGCTATTAATAAACAACTGTCAACTAATGTATTTGATAACTTTGTTCCCAATTATAAAACTCTTGCAACAATAGCGCAGATTTTTTCACATAAAGTTTCTCCTAAAAATCAGGTCATTTTAGAATCTGAGATTGCAAACAAGATGTCTCAAGAATGTGATCTTATAAAAGAAGACCAAGTAATAGACAAATTAGTATATAAAACTTTTGTGGAGAAATTCAATCACAAGTATGACGGCAAGCTTTTGGATGAACAAAAAGAATTGCTAAATTATTTTATTGGTTCTTTTTCAGATAATGCTCTCCAGCTAAAGGTCTTTTTAAACGAAGAAATTCCGAGATTAAAAACGGAACTAGCTCAAGCAAAAATGACAAAAGAAATAAGCGAAGATTCTATGATGTTATCTAAGACAAACAAACTCATTGAAAAATTGGAAGGCTTTTCGCAAGCCATTATTGACGAACAGTTGCTCGTCACCATTATCAAAACTCAACAACTAGTTAAGGAAATAGGCGCAAATGGCAATAACAATTAGAATAGGCGAACATGCGGATGATGCGACTGTCCAATTAGAATTGGACGTCAGAAAAAGCATGAGCGGCGATCTCATGATTTTTGATCATGGAGATATTGATATCGTGCTTTCAACAACTCAAAACAAAGTTATTGTTTTTCCCAAAGATATTGTAAGCGATATGGTATATGGTGCCCAAAACAGATTGTTTGCGCACTTACAAAAACGAGGACTTATAATTCCGGAGTCAATTCAAGGAGGAGCCTTTTATGGATCCTTTGAGGGATTGATGGAAACTGCGTCTTCTCCCGATTTAAGCACAGCCAAAATGGCCCTCATTAATATTTCAGAATTCATTGATGAAGAGCGCCCATACTTCGAATCTACCAAGACTATTATATCTATGACCGATGACGAACTAATCCATCCAGATAAGGCAGACTCTACAGAGCTTGGTGAAGTCCCACAGGAAGTCGAGCAGGGATCTATCCGCCAAGGATATGTCCGCGATCCTTACTCTCTCAGTTATTTGTATACAATTTAGGAAGAGAAGTGGAACTTTTATATTTTATATTAGCGGCTTATGGCCTGACCCAAATTTTAGTCTATAGCAAAATTTTAGACCGTATACGACCTACGCGCGGCTGGTTGGGTCAATTATTTAAATGTCCGATGTGTATTGGTTTCCATGTAGGGTGGATTTTAATGTTGCTTTCTCCCTATACAGAACTATTTAATTTTGATGTAACACCTACAAATTATTTTATTTTAGGATGGTTGTCATCTGGAACATCATATATTTTAAATATGCTATTTAGTGATGAAGGTTTAAAAATCGTTAAAAAAATGGAGTTTACCGAAAATGAAGATTACGAAAACACAATTGAAGAATATAATTCTTGAAGAATTGGAAAGGATAGAGGAGATGCGCGCCGGCAATGGCGGCGGTGGCGGCGGTGGCGGCGGCGAAGAAGACGTCGAAGTGAAGGCTGTCGGCGCCTTAAGACAGCAGTTTCGCGATTTGGTCGCGGATCAGGAGCTTCTACCCAAGCTTTCTGTGCAGGAAATAAGCGCACTTTCAGGCCTACTTAAGGCTGTTATAGGGGCTTTTGCTGCACCCGGCCGCCAAGATACCGGCCAACTTGGTATCCTTAAGAATCGCTACATGACCGCTCTCATTGATATCCACGCCGATGCCCAGAAAGCCGCTCCATCAACACCCCCCGATCCTGACAAGTCGGCCCACGGCGCCCGTGTTGCAGGACTCCCCGGTGGTAGTGGCAAAAAGCAGACACCTCTCGGAGGCCCCCCCTGGGCCAACGAAAGGAAGAAGCGCACTCGGCGAGGTAAGAAGAAGTCATGATTTCCATCTGGACCTCTAAATGGATGTTACAACCTGTAAGACACTGCTGTAAAGGATCTTAGCTATGCAAAAAGTGCTCTTACGAGAATATTACGAGTTATGTGAAGGTGGCGTGTGCCAGGATCTCTTAACTGAAGAAGAGAAGAAATTTGTGGTCAACGGCGGCATGATGTTGTCTGGTAAACTCCAAGAAGCCGACATTCAAAATGGCAACGGCCGTGTCTACCCACATAAAGTTTTAATGCGCGAGATGAAAAACTACGAAAAACTCGTTCAAGAGTGTAGAGCACTCGGCGAACTTGATCACCCCGACGATTCGGTGATTAACCTTAAGAATGCGTCCCACATGATCACTGAGGTGTGGTGGGATAACAAAAGTGTCATGGGCAAAGTAAAGGTTCTAGGGACTCCCGCCGGTAATATCTTGCGCTCTCTGGTCGAATC
>Ga0209434_1001061_pt1 | contig 12581 bp, 11 predicted proteins | sample ETNvirnome_2_300_FD_184068 | JGI IMG/M metagenome (GOLD analysis project Ga0209434, IMG submission 184068) | Marine viral communities from the Pacific Ocean - ETNP_2_300 (SPAdes) (version 2) | ecosystem: Environmental > Aquatic > Marine > Oceanic | place: Pacific Ocean | collected 2013-06-22
TTTTTCTGTTTAAGTTCAGTTTGTAGACGTTTCGTTTCAACTTGTGTTATTGGTACTGTAGATCTAATTCTAAGTCTTGAGCCGTCAGGGTACTTATTACACTCTCCAATTGTAGAGTCAACATTTCCTACCCAATCGACTGTAACAAACGGCTTAGGATTATTAAGATGATAAAATTTTGTCTTATAACTATTAGTAGATTTTATATCCCAAACTAAGAACCCTTTATCGTTATCTTCACCATAATTCTGCTGAATTGTAGAACCACAATAAGCAATTGTCTTTTCTTTATTTAAGAATTGCCGTTTATGAATATCCCCTAACAGGGCAAAATCATAATCATCAAATGCATTAATTCTTATCTCGCCGGCTATCTGCCAGTTTGTGTCTGTAAGCGAACCTTTAACAGCACCGTGATAGAGTGCTATATTGACCTCTCCTACTACTGGACTAACATTAACCCAGTTTAACTCATCGAAACATGAAAAGACGCACCAGTTAAACCCTGGAACACCTATGGGATAAGTTCCTGAGTCTTTGTATAAATGTATGTTAGGATGCCCAATTGCATTGACAATAGGCGTAATTGCATCCTGACGATCTTTATTATGCATCAAACCGTCATGATTACCGAGAATAGCATGAACCGGACATATGTCAGCCATACCCTTGAACCACCAGATCAGATTATCAATTAACTCTGGTGATATTCCTTGGGTTTTTGAATGGACTATGTCACCACCGACATAAATTATGTCAGGTTTTAATCTTTTTATCTTTTTAAAGAATTGTTTGAAGACTGTGACATATTCTTCATGCCGACTTAATCCGCGCCAATGCACGTCGGCAATGTGAACTATTCGCATTGTGCCTCACTTATTTGAATTGCATACAAATTATACAAAGCACAATGCGAAGTTTTCAAATTAATTTAATTATCCTTTTAATGACATATTCACAACTGTATCTTTCTTATCAGGTGTGAAGTATAGATCATAACTTGGTAAAATAACCCAACATCTTTGTGAAACTGTAGATTTAGGCTTAGGTGCGCATCCATCTGTAAGTATTAAATAGCCGTCAAACTCACCAGCAACAGTTCTAAAGTGGTCTTCAACTGAGTCGAAGCAAGTCCCACCTGAACGCGTTCTGTGTGGCTTTATGTTCTTTTTACCTTTTCGCCAAACGAACTTATTCTTTGCATCAACCCCAACGTCAAAGTGATAAACTGTAAATGTCACACTTTTTGCTAGTTCTGTTAAGGCGCCAAAGAACAAAGCTATCTCATCATCGCCCACTGAACCTGATTGATCAATGTAGATTGCTAAACTACTAGTATAGTTTCTTTGTTTCCCTGGGTGAATGTAAGGATACTTTCTATTAATTCGCCTATGTGTTGATGATTTATTAGCACGTTGGCGTTTTCCAACAAAGCTTTGTAATACACGTTTCCAATCAACAGACTTTTTAATCATTGCCCTAATTTCTTTTTGAACACTTGAAGGAACTGATCCCCAAGCATTTCTACCGTCAGCATTTCTTGCAGCTTCCTTGACTGTTTCCTGTATTTGGCCTTCAACGATCTGCCTTTCTTCATCTGACAAGCCTTCACCCCAACCTTCATGATCATCAAAACCTGGCATGCCTTGTCCGTGACTTGGGTTTCCACACTTACCTTGATTTTGACCTTTACCATCACCGGGTTGACAACTACCATCACACGGTTTATTTAACATATCCTGAAGATTTTCATCTTCCATGAGCTGTTTCATGTACCACTCAGAAGCTTGATGCTTTGGAAAACTAGCAACTAAATCAGAAAACTTTTCCATCTTTTTAAGATGTTCTTCATCAGTTATCTTTGTTGTGTCTAATTTTTTACCTGGGATTAGCCCACCTACAGGTAGTTCATTTTCAGGTATAAGAGAATTAATTGCTAAATCAGTAGCAAAATTCCAGATTAAATGCGGGTCTTGCTTTCTAGCTGTGCAGTGCTTAAAAATCAAGTGATAACACTCATGCTTAAGTAAACCAAATACTTGTTTGGGTTCCAATCCTGCCAAAAAGTAAGGGTTCCAATAAAGGGTAAGCGTACCATTTGCTGCTGTAACACCAGCTGTAGGTATCCTTGTTGTTTTTATCTTATCCATACTTCTAATAATTGTGCTAAAGAACGGTTCGTGCATGAGAAACCGTACCAAAAAGCTATCAAGCTTAAAGGCGTTGGCTTCTTCATCACTTACCTTCTTTTCTTTAGCATAATCAGATGTAACAATATCTTTATTACCAGCCATAAATAATCTCCTTTATTATTGGTTGTAATATTATTATACCATAGAAAAGGAAATAATGCACGCAGGCATTACTTCCAAGTTAACTTTTCAGATGCATTAACTATGTCAACTACTTTCTTACCAATCAACTTATGAACTTTTCTAATGTTATCTAAATTTTCTGTTTCCATAATAAGATTAAAGAAGCTAACAATCATCTCACCTGAAAGTGTTTGAACATAATCACAAGCATTCTTAGTTTGTTTTACATCCCATTCTTTACTTTTAGCATGATCAACTAACTTTTGAATAAGCGCATTCTGCTTACCACTAGTAAGTTTAGAGAGTACTTTTTTATTCTTTTTGTATTTATTAAGAACATCCTCTGCTGATACAATTGTCTCATAGTTCTTAACAAAATCAACAAATGCAAGTGAGGCTTCAACTCCAACAAATCCCATACAAATTGCATATAATCCTGCAGGTGTATCTTGACCACAAATTTCTGTAGGTTCCAAGTCTGCATGAGCTAAAGTTCGATTCAGTCGATCCCAAGAAGCAGGATTTGGGTAAACCTTACCGGGTTCTTGCTCACCCTCATGTCTAAGATGTGCCGGTATTTGTCTAATAAAATCAATAATAAGTGGATCGATTTCATTTTTACGAGCCCAAGCTAGCCAATCATCAGTTGTAGGAATTAATTCAACAGTCCAAAAACGTCTCATAAGTGCTGGACCCATCTCATTGACTTGATACTGAGCACCTTCATTGACTGCTGAGTATATACGTGTTTCTGGATGAAGCTTTCTACCATTAAGTTCTCTATCAAGTACAATTTGAAATGCACATTGTTGAACTTCTACTGTTGCACGATTAATCTCATCAAGAAAGAGAATAACCGGCTCATTGCAAGCTCGAACGAACCAATCTACAGGTGCAAAACGAGTAATACCGTCAACTAGTTCTGGCAACCCTAAAATGTCACCTTCAGTCATTTGTGAAAGACGGCGGTCAATAACAGGTAAACCTAATGAATCCCCAATGTCGTGAAAGATTTGTGACTTACCAATCCCAGTTGGCCCTTTTACCAATACAGAAATATCTGCAGGCATTCTAGGTACTACGTTAATAAAAGTTTTAATATCCATTATTTAATCTCCAAAGTTTAGTTTTTTATTCAATAACATAATAACTTATTATCCTATTCTTTATTATTATACACCACTTTTATTATTATTGCACGCATTTGCAAAACTAAAATTAGTTAATCCAAACCACTCGTTCAATTCATAATTAATCTCTTGAATGGACAAAGCTTGAACATATGACACATTATTGTAGTATTTTGATAAATCAATCTTTCTAAAAGCATCCTTAACATCTTGTCTGTCAATTTTCATGTACATTGTTGTAGTTTTATAAGGCACAGTCGCAGAAGTAATGTCAGCAACTTTACCTGCACTATAACCAAAAATTATTAACTCAAAATTTGCACCTGTCACCACTTTCTTTCCGTTTGTGTCTATGGTAGGCAGTATCTTTGTGAATAGTTTATGATCAGGTACTTTGATCTTCTTTCTCTTGTAATCTCTTCTTTCCCAAATCTGGAATACTGTATTAAGCACATCTTTTGCTTTGCTAGTACCGTCTGATAAGTAAAAGCAATTTTTGGGCATCTCTATGTCAGCTACTAAGTGAAATCTGTCATCAAGTGAATTCTGTGTTGTCCACTTTCGCCAAGCTTTTGGTATTAGATAGCAAATGTACTGACAGTGATCTGCTCCGTGATTAAAGAACTTTTTAGCTAGAGAACTAGCTCTACCAAAAGGTGGATTAGTGATTGCTACTAAGTCACTGTGTTCACTAAAATCAGTTTCCAAATAATTTCCTTCTGCTACAAGCGGATGCTTAGGTTCAATGTCACAAGAAATAATTCTATCATTAGAAACACCTATGCGTTGTAATCCTTTAATAAACTCACCGGTTCCGCCGCACGGTTCTAAAAACGTCTTATCTTTTAAATTAATGTGTTTCTTGACTAAGTCTAGACAAATATCTACAACAGCCTCGCTAGTATAATACTGCTCTTTACCTGTCGTACGTGTATTTGCGTAAGATTGTATTGTTCTATGGCCAGCTTTAACATTATTCATTTATAAAAGATCCCCCTGTTGATCATTGTGAATACATTCCCACTCATTAAAATTATCCCTCTTTTTATTTTTTACTAAAGATACACCAACTAATTCATCAGTGCCAACATGTGACAAGCAATTTTTAGTTGACGTCATTGTTTTATATTTTGCATCAAAGTCTTTTCTACTCATTCTCCAGATTCTTATGTGGTTAGGGTAGCAACCTACAAGAACTGCCTCATCCCAACCTTTCTGCTTGGGTCTGAGCTGATTAAACCAAAGTTCCTCTTTTACAAAGCCAACGGGCCTTGTCAGTACTTTTAAATCTGCTTTGGAGGCTTTAACTTCAGCTTTAATCCACACTGTGAGAGATGGCCACTTGTATTCTACGTCACCCTTGTCTGATACTATTCTTACTTCATACCCTTTGCTTTCTAAATAAATTTTGTAAGCGTGACAACCATGTGCGCCTTTTGACGCGTTGCTATTGCTAAACCACTTCTCATGTTTAGAGTCTCGCCACAGCGACGGTACTTTAATTTGATTTTCAACTAATCTATCTTGTATATCTATAATCATTATTAACTCCTTTAATAGTTTGTATTTTAACAACTTTTTTTGAAGATTACAAGTTATTCTACTACTTTTTGAACTACTTTTAAATATTTTGGATGTAAGTCAATTCTACCAGCTGCACATGCAATTGTCACTTGCTGGTTCCAATCATTTATTTTTTTAGCTTTATCACTTGTAATACCAATAACAAGCCCAGTCATAGTTTTTTCCTCACCGTACATTATACGTGAAGCGCTAAAGGTTACCAAGTCACCTGGTGTTAAGTTCCACGTAATTGTTGGTTTTTTCTTTTCCCTCATTTCTCGTTTAGAAAGTGTCTTTTCTTTTGTCGTGTTAGCTCTGGCTTGCTTTTTAACTTGTGACATTTGTTTTCTACTTAATTTCATTAATAATACCTTTATAATTTATTAAAAATTATAATACAATTTTAAATAGGTTCTTTATTATTATACTATGAAATATTCATTTTTGCACGCAAGATTTACAAATTATTTTTTAATAATGCCTTTCTGATCACTTGACGCAATCGCGATTCATTAACACTTAATACGATTTCTTCTAATTCTTCGTCATCATCAGCTTCTGGATTTAATCCTCTTTGTTTCCTGTCACCTGTTTTTACTTTTCTATCTTTATCTGGTGTTACTGATGCTTTTGTCACTGTCTGAATCGTCGTGTCACCGGGGATTTCTTTTTCTGCGTCTGCTAAAATTCTTTCCATATCTTTCTTAGCTTCAGCATCTATCTCATTACCAGATATAGGTATAGATTGTTTTAGCGGGTCTTTAACTTGATCTGCGTACATATTCATAAATGTTTGCCTTCCAACTCTTCCATCTTTTGCTAATTCTTTTTTTGTTTGATATTCTTTGACTGCATCATGCGTCGGTTGATCATATTCTTTTTTTAAGTCACCATCGTAGTGATCATTATCCTTAAGAAAGTTTTGAATTATCATTACTTTCAACGGCTCGTCAGATCCTTTCTTTATAATCTTGCCTTGCTTAAGAACATCATTAAATAATTCTTTTACGTCAATTTTTGCTTTTTCATCTTTAGCGATACTATAATCTTTTAAAAGAATTTCCCAGTCTTTGACTATTTCTTTTTTAACATCTTGAAACGTTTCTTTAGTTTGTTTGACATCTTTAGTAATAACCTTTGGTTCCCCACCTGTTGTGCGTGGAGCTGATAAATAGCGTCCGGGTGTTTTTTCTGCTTTCTTAATGGCAGCTTTGCCTTTTTCATATCTTTCAGCTTCAGTTTTATCTAATTTACCCTCGTAGTATATTCTGAAGTACTTTATAATTGAATCTAAATTATTAACGTCTTTACGATGATTTTTGTCAATTGCTTTTTTCATGTAATCTACAGCGTAAGCATAAAGATTAGCTTCGATCTTGCTAATTCGTCGCCTCTTTGCAATTTTTATTTTAAGAAAATCCATTGATCTTCTATAAAATCTATCAGCATCACCCGTTTGTGCCATGCCTTGTAATCTCTGAAGTATTGCATTGTTTTTATTAAGTTTATTCATTCCTTGCTTGTAATATTTTCTTATTGCTTCGCGATCACTTTTAATCATTTTAAAAACTTCCTTTGAATTTCTTCAGATAAAGATACTAAATTACTTAAGTAATTATTATCAATAAGCGGCAGTATCTTATTGAAATTGAAATTGAGTTCTGCAGCTAATAAAATCCTCCCGCTTCTTCCATTTCCATCACAGAATGGATGAATCCACTCGTAAAATGTGTGTCGAACAAAAGGAAACGCATCTGCATTAAACCAGGTATCAAGATGACCCATTATATCTTCAGGTTCAGGATACGACACACCTGACCGGGCACTATGGCTAAAATTTCTAAACATTCCAGGTGCACCTCGCTCTAAGACACCTTCGCCTAACGCTTTGTGAACACCTATTAACTTATAAGCATCATTGACTGGGCTTGTTGATGCTGCTTTTTGTAATCCGCCTAAGTGAGATCGTATAAATAAATTGTCTGTGCAGTAGTCAGATGGGAAACCTTGAAGGAACAATGACGAAGCTTCTACACAATCATCATAATCAACATTAAATCTTTCTATCTCATTCGAACGTCTGATAAATTCTGCCATCTCAGCTGCTTTTTGTTTTGAATACTCACCAAAGTTTTCTTTTAATACCATCCTTCTGTCTCGTTTACTATTAAGTATGTGAGAATGATAGTTCAATTCGATATTTTCATCAATTTTTGTAAGTGGTTGATCTATTACTTTACTAGCAGCTAATTCACCTAAGTATCGACCGAATGTAAGGTCAGAAGGATAATGCAACCCATTGTCAATGCGCGATTGAGCGATCATGTCTGCTATCGTTGTGAGTTCAGATCTAACTTCTGGATTGTCTTTAGACAGCATATCAGCTATGAAGTATGCAATTGCCGTATGGCCGCTCGGATAAGATGGTGACTTTGAATCCCTTATCTTGCCAATAGGAAAATCATCGCCTATATTTATCATTGCTTCCTTAGGTCTCATTCTATTATACTTTAATTTTAAATTTAAAATCAAGGCATCAAACTGCCTGCATAACGCCTTTATTTTTAATTCGTCACCTTTGAGATTATTTTGACTAACATACTTCTTAAAAATTTTTTCTGGTTTAGAATCACTTATCTCTAAAAACTTAGGGCTGAACGCTGGATTACTAACATGAAATTTAACATTGTCGATCTCTTCATCGTGCTTACAACTTCCAACAGGTGGAAATGATAAGTTAGGAATCTCTTCTAACGACAAGTCTATGTTATCCCAGCTTCTATTTAATTTACGAATATGCTTCTCACTAAGCTGACCCGATTCAAAAAGGCGTTCTAATAGTGGCATAGTCTCTCTCTACTTAATCATTGTTATCAAATCTTATTGCGTCGTATACTTCTTCAATGTCATCTGCGATCTGTGCGATATGTGACTCTTTCCAGTCATCAAGTTGCTGATTGTCACCTATCATTTCATATAATTCCTGAGAATACTGCGCAATTTTTAATAGTTGTTTTTTTGCCATGTAAGATGTCTCGCTATCTATACTTTTACACTCTTCGTCACTAGTGTGAAGCATGCCTGGTATTTCTTTGTGTCTAAAAATAGCGTCATCCGCCAATAAGTTTTTCACTTCCTGTTGAATTAACTTTCTTATCGACTCTCGGGTAAGCTTTTGCATTAATGCTCCTCAGACTATAGAGCCACTTGCAATGCTATCAATCATAAACAAAAGACGACTCACCTGTGTATAACTATTAGCCTCATTGCGTCTTTTAAGAAATTCTTCTTTGCTCATACTTCCTACATCTTGATACCCTGAAACGTCTAACATCCTAACTTCCACATTGTAAGATGATAAAAGTTCTGCTATCTTATAAGACTTATTGATAGCATCCGGATCCAATGCTAATAGTACAGGTGTTTTATTCACAACAATCTTTCTGAAAAGTTCATGACTTTCTGAGAGTGTGCTTCCCAATAGACATGTAGTATTCTCATTACACTTCACCATATCAAACACACCCTCTACTAGAGTTAATTCTTGCTTCCAGTCAATTCGCATCTCATCAAAAATTATTTCTTTCTTATTGACTTTTGCATTAAGATACTTAAACTTTTTATCATCATCAATGGTGCGACTTACGTAATAAGTTAACTTTCCGGTGCTGTCAAAAGAAGGAAATATTACGCGTCGATTCCAGAAACCACCTGAAATACAAACTCCTACTTTGTGGTACCACAATTGTTCTTCATTCAAACCTCTAGTATGTAAATAAGCAACTGCAGCTTTAAAATCTGGATCACTTCTATGTAAATTTGGTGCAACCATCATAAAGCTTTTAGGCAATACAACCACCACTTCTTTTTTATCTTCATCATCATTACTGACTGTAGTCTCAATCTTGAATTTTTTTAAAAAATAAGCTGCTGATGAATCATTAATAAATTCTTTGATGATACGATAAGGTGTCTTACCTTTAATACCGCACACCCAACAATGACATACTAAAGTCTCGAGACATATAGAAAACTTCTTTTTATCAGTATCTTTTCCACAACTTGGACACTCTACTGCAATATTTGTCCCTGATCTAGATAAAGAATAATTACCAAAGATGCTTTCAATATGTTTTATCTTTTCTGTTGTTGTAATCATAATGCAATTTTAAATTGCAACTCAAAGATTTTCAATTTTAAATGAAGCTTTTGCGATAACATAAGCATCAGCCATATCAAAAGAACTTGTATCTAATCTAGTTTGGCCACGATTGGGCCCTGATTTTAATACCTTATAAGGCCATGTGAACTCACAAGAGTTATCACAAAGATCATTCTGAACCCACAGATGGACAACCTCTTTAGTATTGTCACCTTTTTTCTTCTTTATACCATTTACTTTTCGTGCTGTATTAACATTAATCGCGTCGACAGGCCATCTAAATTCATCATGACAAATCCACCTTATGATTCCATTGAACTGAGCTAAAGTCATAAGTGTTTTTGCAGATGAAAATCCTGGTCTGAATGCCTGCATGTTCTCTTCAACATAGACTTTTTCTATAGGAAATTTAATTATAAGTTCGTGCAACCCAGCTCTTACTGCGTTGCACTTTGCAAAAAAAGATTTCTCTTTTGATGTTTTAAACGCACCCATGTTAATAAATTTACCGTCATTATCAAAAACACACCACCCGGTACATGATGTAGATATATCCAAGCCTAAAATCACTAAAAATCCTTCTTTATCTTAAAAAGGTAACCATCTTCTTTTCTTTTTACAATTGGTTGAGCAAAATTTGCTCTCATTATTATGTTCAAATTATCATCATGAACATTTAATCCTGTTAAATAAACAAATTTAGCGTTTTCATCATTAGCGTCCAGAGATGCTGATACTAACTTATACGCAGGATTAGAAGAGGAATTAAATATAGACTTAGGGCAGTAAGCATTTAGTGTCATAATGTGCATATTTTGTTGACCTCTAAATTGCAAGTCTGTCTTGTCCTTGCAAAAATAAAATGCATGCGGTGTTTTAATTAATACCATTCCTTCATCATAGAATACATTTCCACAATTTGCCCACGTTGCATGTTTCGTTAAGGCGTTAGATCTGTATAAACTTCCTTTTCCGTTATCCTTGAATGTTAATTTTATTTTACCAAATGAGCCTGTAAGACTCTCATCTTTAACTTGCAAAGACCCGGGTAAGATTCTATTTCCATAGTAGAGATTGGATATATCAAACAGTGTAATCTCATTTGAACTTACATCGCGCAATCGTTGCGCTATAGTTAGAACAGCACCTGGAGCAACTCCTGGATTTTCTGGGGAAGCTCCAACAATCTGGTCAAAAATGCTCCCATTTTGAAAAATTAAACCAGGAAATAATGAAGCAGTAGGTATTAAGTTATCTAAACTAATGATAGTATAATCAATACCATCATTTGGCGGAGATATGAAAGATTTAAGTTCATTCTTTTTTGACCCACTTACTAGAGGAAAATAATTTGGTGCAAATAAACCATTGTCACACGGCAAAATAGTAAAATTTCTTTTCAATCCCGATCCTGAAGCATACATAGCGCCAGCTGCAGCTATTTTTGATTCAGGAATTGTGCCATAAATAAACTCATCTGCTGTGATATCCTGTATAGTTGTGTCTATTATTGATGCTGTTAGATGAAAAAGTCTAGGAAATTCTCCACGTACAAATTCTTTAGTAAAATTCTCTAAATTAATTAATTTTCCTGCAACCCCGAAAGAAAATGATACATTAAATGGATCATCTGTTTTAGATCTTATTTTTTGAAATGGTGTTACCAGAACTTCCCTTGTTCGTGTCTCACGTTGGAAGAAAGGTGGTACATAAAACAGCAGCGAGGGTTCATAATTTGTAGGTCCTGCCTCTTTTAAGGACTCCACTTTCTCATTAGTTAGACGTTTGTTGTAAAGCTTAATGTCATGAACTTCTGCATTCAAAGGATGTGAAAGATTATAGCGTGCTGGATTAGGATCTTCTGAATAGGCACCATCATTCCAGTCAGTTACACCTTCATTTAATTCAGCATTACTATTGAAAAAACGTGCAATGTTAGTATCACCTGCTGTATTAGGTCCATCATAAAAATTGCCAATAAATATTGCATCAGAACCTGATGTTGCAAATGATGAAGACGGAACAACAAAGTAATTTTTATTATCATCTATTTGTATGCTTCCTGTTCCATTATTACTAGCTAAGCCACCCCATCTTACAGAAACATGATGCCAATTATTTCTTTTAAGTGAGTTATCACTACTAGAAAAGATGAGATTATTAGGAAATGTCAACGATTCATTAATGTTGAGTGTGCTCGGAGCACTATCAGCACTATGGCTTAACTGTAAAAGTAAACGGTAACCATCTATTTTTCCTTCTGAGTCACGACTTGATCCGGAGATTAAAGAAAGTGCTAACGTTGACGACATGTGAAAAATAGTACCTGCTTTAAATTCAGTACTTTTTAATGTATTGCCAGACCTATACATGTCAGCCGTATAGCGAGGATTAATCCAAAAGTCTAATGTAAATGGGCCATTGGGAGTATAAATATTAGCAGTATCATCTTTTTTGTGGTTGGGATAAATTAAACAAGAGCCTGTAGGTAAAAAAGATGCAGTAAAAAAATTTAAACAATTATAGTTTGTATACTCAAAAGCACAATTATCGTATCGTGGCCTATGGAAAGGCATAAAAACTTTTCTAATAGTATTTTTTATTGAGGCATTTTGATTAAATCTAACTGGAATATCAAATCTAATCACATCTAACTTTTTATCAAATTTTGACGGCAGGGGCGCATCACCGACAGCAAGCAAATAACGATCCATAAATCCACTTATATCTGAATTGTATATCCCTTGCTGTCTAGCTGATCTTATAGTATCCCCTGCAGACTTAATCATCTCTAAAATTTGATAGTCACCCTCATCATATCCTTCTGGATTTTTTAATAAATAAGGTTTTTTTGTGTTACTATACAGACCTTCAATAGGTTTAATAACATCTTTAATTACGGGAGATTGTTGTGGTACTACAAATACAGAACCTGTCGCAATAGTCCCACCTATTGACGACGAAATAAAATGTATACGAGGCCTTAGCGTTAAATCTACAAACTCAAAAGAATTTCTATCAATCTTAATAAATGACATACCATTAAAAATCCAACCTTACTCTAAATGTAAGATCCTTCTCATCATTCTTTTCTACAGGGCGACTAAGTTTTGCTACTGCTAAAAGTTCACTATTTGCATCAAATAAGCCGACTGATGTTACAAAACTAAAAGATTTTTGCACATTTTGCTGTGTCTCATCTATTACAACAATCCTTCCATCACTATTGGTGTAAGTTGGGTTTGTTGAATAATTAAATTCATCAGCAGCTGCTCTACAGAAGACTAATGTTGAATTTATCTGTGTGTTATTCTGGTAAGTCATTACCGTGTTCGATCCGGAACCGAACCTAGTCTCTGCAATATGTTTAATAATATCGTCCATTGATGCTGATACGAGAAAGTCGGGAAT
>Ga0209434_1001062_pt1 | contig 12578 bp, 15 predicted proteins | sample ETNvirnome_2_300_FD_184068 | JGI IMG/M metagenome (GOLD analysis project Ga0209434, IMG submission 184068) | Marine viral communities from the Pacific Ocean - ETNP_2_300 (SPAdes) (version 2) | ecosystem: Environmental > Aquatic > Marine > Oceanic | place: Pacific Ocean | collected 2013-06-22
TTAATGAATGCCATTTACATGAATATAACAGGGTTTTTTGTTTATTATGCATATGAGAGAATTTGTAATTATGTGCCGTATGGTATAAGGGAGAATAAAGAATGAAAATACTTATTACTGGCGGAGCAGGGTATATTGGGAGCGAGTTGGTCAATTATTTTATTGACGAACATGAGGTAGTGGTAGTTGATAGTTTGATGTATGACCCAACATCCCTGCTCCGCTATGCAAACAATCCTAACTTTACATTTGTCCGCGGTGATGTTCGTGACCGCGAACTATTGGGAAACCTAATGGAGGACTGTGATGTGATTATACCTCTCGCTGCTCTGGTCGGGTTCCCCTTATGTGATCGTGATCCCCGAGCGGCTATAGAAATCAATTACGAGATCAACCAGTGGATCGCCGATAACAAGCGCCCCGCCCAAAAGGTAATCTACCCATGCACCAATTCAGGCTATGGTACTAGCGACGACGGTACAGTGCGTACAGAGGAGTCTCCGCTCAATCCTGTGTCTCTTTATGGACGAACCAAGGTTGACGCCGAGACCGCCTACCGGAACGCAGAGAACTGCGTTACATTCCGTCTGGCGACCGTCTACGGTCCCTCCTCACGCATGCGCACCGACCTGTTGGTGAACAACTTCGTTTTGCGGACTCTCCGCGATCGAGTGCTGGTTCTATACGAGTGTGAGTTTATGAGAAACTACGTGCACATTCATGATGTTTGCAACGCGTTCAAGTTTGTATTAGAGAACTGGGATTCCTGCAACGGCGAGACCTTCAACGTCGGAAACGATGTGTTAAACATGAACAAGCGGCAGCTAGCCGGGACTATTCAGAAACATCTGCCATTAGAAATAATTCTTGCAGAATTTACTAGCGATCCCGACACGCGTGATTATATTGTGAGTAGCGAGAAAATATACGGAAAGGGGTACACCTGCGCTTTCGATCTAGATGACGGTATCAAACAATTGATAACCGCTTATTCTATTATTGAAAGTCCGTGGTATGCAAATTATTGAGGATAAAAAAATGAGCAGAGAAGGGATGCGATGAGACAGTTAGACATACTTTTTGTACATCCGAGTGCCAAAGAGCCTCGGTATATGGTTTATCAAGAGCTTGAAAAAGAAGACGCGGCAATTGAACCTCCCATTTGGGCAGCGATGTTGGCAAACCACTGTAGGTCACGAGGCTTAAGTGCACAGATATTAGATTGTGAAGCCGAAAGGCTACTTATTTCTGCTGCAGCTCAAGAGGCAATTGACATCGACGCAAGAGTTGTTTGCATTGTGGTGTATGGGCAACAGCCCAGCGCTTCGACACAGAACATGGAAGGGGCGACAAGACTATCTGATGAGATTAAATTAAGGGCGCCCAATACTACGATTCTATTTGTCGGACCGCACATATCAGCGCTTCCGAGAGAGGTGTTAAAAAGGCACGCATCAATCAACTTTATCTGTCAAAACGAGGGGGTCTATACCATAAGTAATTTGTTATCTGTGCGCGATTTAAGTGATATTAATGAATTAAAAAAAGTAAATGGTCTCGGCTATCGTACTGAAGATGGAACGATCATCCTGAACGCCCCAGAGCGCATTGTTCCGAAGGAGCTTCTTGGCAAAGATTTGCCGGGGATGGCATGGGATCTTTTACCGGACCTTTCAAAGTACCGCACAGCTGGGTGGCACTCCTGGCCAAATAAGTCGGCGAAGTCGCCCTTTGCCGCCATCTACACGAGCCTGGGGTGTCCCTATAAGTGTTCCTTCTGCATGATTAATATTATCAATCGAACCAAGCAAGGGGATAATGTTGCTAGCGACGCTAGCAATTCTTTTCGATTCTGGGATCCAGAGTTTATGATCAAACAGTTTGACCATATAGCGAACGCCGGCATTAAAAACCTTAAAATTGCCGATGAGCTGTTTGTTTTAAATCCACGACATTTTTTGAAAATCTGCGACATGATTATCGAAAGAGATTATGGCTTTAATATCTGGTGTTATTCTAGGATTGATAGTTGCCGTCCTCAGTATCTAGAACAAATGAAGAAGGCGGGCATCAACTGGATTGGTTTAGGAATTGAAAACCCCAATCAAGTATTGCGAAAAGAAATTCACAAGGGCGGCTTTAAAGAAGTTAAAATTTTAGATATTGTTAAGATGGTTCAGGACGCTGGAATTGGAGTGGGGGGCAACTATATCTTTGGGCTTCCCATGGACAACGAGGAGACCATTAAAGAAACCATGGAGTTTGCAATGTCAAATATGACCGAGATGGTAAATTTTTATTGTGCCATGGCTTATCCTGGCTCTCCTCTTTATCTGACTGCGCGACGAAACGGCTGGAAACTTCCGGAGACTTATGCTGGTTATAGTCAACACTCTTATTATACCCACCCCCTCTCAAACGGGGTCCTAACCTCTGAACAGATATTGAAATTTAGAGACAACGCCTTTACAGAATATCATTCAAATCCGGCGTATCTCAGGATGCTAGAGACCAAATACGGTCCGGAGGCGCCAGAAAATGTACGAAACACACTTAAAATAGAGCTGAAAAGAAAGCTACTAGGAGATTAAAGGAGAACAAATGAAAGCATTAATTATTACCTGGGAGAAGTTCCAAGATCATGAGGTTATCTACCCCTACTATAGGCTGTTAGAAGAGGGGTTCGAGGTGGATATTATGTCGAATGTTCTGGGGAAGTTCCATGGCATCCTCGGCACCAACATGGAAAGCGATCGTCTTACCACAGATTTAAACGATCCCGACACAGCTGCAGCATATCTGAGAGAATACGATTTTTTGGTTATTCCAGGCGGCGTGAAGGCGCTTGAGAAGCTGCGACAAGAACGAGGAGTCCTCCAGTTTATTAACACCTGGAACGCCAACAACAAGGTCATTGCCAGTACTTGTCATGGAGCACAGCTGTTGATATCATCAAAGGTTGTCGCCGGCAGAAGAGTTTCCGGGTATTACAGTATCAGAGATGATATCAACAACGCCGGCGCTCAGTATGTGGACGCTCCAGCGGTTACCGATAAAAATCTTATTTCTTCACCTCACTATAAGTGGATGGGAGAATGGATGAAGGAGGCTATTCGCGTCTATAATAATGAGCTATGAGAACGTAATAGTAAAAAAGCCATGGGGCAGAGAGTACCTTATATATCAAAATAAAAATTTAGGTATTTGGTATTTGCATATTGAAAAAAATCAGCAGACCTCCATGCATTGTCATCCCAAGAAAAATACGGGCTTGGTGGTCTTAGATGGATCCGTTGAGGTTTCATTTTTAAAAAATAAAATCTCTCTCAAGGGTGTGGATAAGATTATGATTTTTCGCGGACGTTTTCATTCTACCAGGGCGCTTTCACAAGGCAGCGCGCATATTTTAGAAGTAGAGGCGCCAAAGGATAAGCACGACTTGGTGCGGCTGGAAGATGCATACGGCAGAGAAGGAAAGCCCTATGAGGGAAGAAGCAATGAAGCCGCAAAAACTGACGATTGCTTCTGGATTACCGACCCTAAAAAAGGTTCGTTTAATCTATACACCTTTAATAACTGTAGCATTAAGATAGAGAGTATTACGGATAAGGAATCTCTTTTGAACAGGTCATATGAGGAATCACTGATTGTACTAGATGGAGGCTTGATTTCCAACAAGGGGGACTATATTGTGCAGCCCGGCGATGTGATCGCCGGTCATACGCTTAATACAATTTGCCCCTATTTTGACATTACGGATGAAATTCTAACTCTTTCAATTACGAGGGAAAATAATGAATGGGGCTATTGATAAATTTATTTTTGATTTAGATCGAACTCTTTGGGATACCTATGATGTTCGTGATAATCCCATATGGGCTAAGCAACTAATCCCGCCCTATAGACTGTTGTCGGCTGATAAAATTATAGACGATGTCGGTGCCTACTGCGTGCTTAAGGATGGCGCCAGAGAGTTTATAATTAATCTCTTTAATGACGACAAGGAGTTGGGCTTTTTATCTGTTGGCGCCCTCTATGAAGCGTCCGATGAGAGACAGCCATCATTACAGGTTTTAAAATTATTTGGATTGTATGATTTTTTTAAGGCTGAGAAGTTTTTGGTTTACAAAACAGAAAAAAAAGACAAGTATCTCGAACACATGGGATTGTGCGTATTTATCGATGATAGCGACCAACATCTTCAAGATGCAAGAAAATTAGAAAACGTTGTCGCCATAGATAAAAAATCTATAAAAATATGGAATGAAATATTTCGGGATATTGAAAGTATACGATTACAATGAACGATTTCAGACTAAATGTATTTAAGCGCGCCTCACTATGTAGAAACTTTGAGAACGAGGTCTTTAGAAGGCTGCAGTCGAAAGATGTGACTTTTCCCGCCTATATGTCGGCGGGACAAGAATATATTGCGGCGACCTTGTCGGAAATATTAAAAAACAAAAAGCCACTCATTTTTGGGCAACATCGCGCACACTCCACATATTTGTCATATGGAGGCAAGATAGAGGAATTAATCGACGAGCTTCTCGGACGGGAAACAGGTTGCGCCTATGGAATGGGCGGCTCTGCCTCAATTCAGAGTAAAGATATTTCCATGTATGGTCACGATGGGCTGATGGGGTCCCAGGTTCCAATAGCTGTTGGTGCATGTTATTCTACACGGAAACCAACAATTGCCATTATGGGCGATGCGTCAGCTGAAGAAGACTATGTATTGGGCGCTCTGGGGTGGGCGTCTACTAAAAGACTTCCTATATTGTTTATTGTGGAAGATAATAATTTATCAATTCTGACAGAGAAAAGAATTAGAAGAAATTGGGAAATGGACAGTGTAGCAAAAGCCTTTAATATGAGGGCACACAATATTAGTGATGATCCCCTTGACATTCTCGCACACTCAGACGGCATCTTTAAAGAGCCGATGCTTCTCAACATTAACACTCATCGTTTATATTGGCACGCCGGCGCCGGTATCGATGATGAGAACACTTTTGATAGATACAAGGTAGAAATGGAAAGTTTAGGCACGCCCGCTGAAGAGATACACAATGAAACTGAGAAAATGGTCAAAGAATTATGGAAAAAACAGTTAGAGAAACAATAAAATCAATAGTTTATGACCACCTCAAAGAACAGAATGGTCTAGCTTTTGGACAATGCTTAACGGCTGTGGGATGGGTAGGAGGAACACTGCCCGAGTTATATGAAAAAGACGGTATGATAGAGCTTTCAATGGCGGATGTCGCCGGCGGCGGTATTGTGGTGGGCGCCGGGTTGATGGGTCGAAGACCGATGTATATCATCAGGTATCAGGGGTTTAACTGGTATAATTCTCCTATTGTGGCAAATTATGCCTGCAAATCTAAAGAAATTTGGAAAAACCCGTGTCCTATATTTATAAGAAGTATCGCAATGGAAGGGTCGATTGGACCGGTGGCTGGCTCTTCCCATCATTCTTTATATTATAGAATGCCGGGTATTAAAATCGTTTCGCCAATGACATCAAGAGAATATATTGCGATTTATGAAGACTTCATGAAAAATGATGATGTAATGTATGTATCCGAGCATCGAGGGAGTTATGGTAATACCGAAGAGCTCCCCGATATTCTTCTTCCCGAGTCGGATATAGTTTTATTTCCTATTTCGATCACTCGTTTTGAAGCCGTGAAGGCGCAAAAAATATTAAAAGAGCGGGGCATCAAGGCAAGCGTTATTCATCAAGTGTGGCTTAAGCCGTTTGTATTCAAGGACTTGTGGGGAAAAATATTAAAGAATTCAAGATGCGGTGGTATAGTATTAGATGACGACTATGAAGACGGAGTTAGCAAGTCTTTAGCTCACAAAATGATGTTAGAAACAAATAAAAATGTTTATACTTTAGGGTTAGAAAACAGGACGGCTGGTTTTCACAAGAAGGTGGATAATCTACCACCCTCCGCTGAAAAAATTGTGAGCTACGTTATGAACCTGATGAATAAGAATTAAGTAGGAATGATAACCAATTTAACAAAAAAAGATTTAATCGATTTTGAAAATGAAATTGCGGAGTACTTTAACAGCGCGATGATTAAGGCGCCTGTACATTTATATAATGACAACGAAGAGCAGATAATTGAAGTTTTTAAAAAGCATAAGATCGGTCCGGAAGACTGGGTTCTTTGTTCCTGGCGCAGCCACTACCAGTGTCTATTGAAGGGAGTTCCAAAGGAAAAACTCAAGCAAGCTATTTTAGATGGACGCTCCATTTCTCTTTGTTTCAAAGAGCAACGCGTGCTTTCATCTGGAATCGTGACGGGTGTTTTGCCCATTGCTACCGGGATTGCTCTCGACATCAAGCGCAAGGGCGGTACCAATCGCGTCTATTGCTTCATGGGTGACATGACCTCGGAAACGGGGATGGCTCACGAATGCATTAAATATGCGCGCGCTCATAAATTGCCTATTCATTTTATTGTGGAAGACAATGGAAAGTCTGTGTGCACCGACACTCGGGCTACCTGGAACTTAGAGAAGCTGACCTATGAGGGAGTCAACGACGACTACGTGACATATTACAAGTATGCGCTGGATAAATATCCACACGCCGGCGCCGGATCGAGGGTACAATTCTAATGGGAAAATATTTTGATGAGCTATCGAGAGCGATGACCTATCTGGGTGAACAACCGGATACAATGTTTCTAGGGCAAGCAGTTCAATATAAGGGAACTGCTATGACAAACACACTCATGAAGGTCCCGCGCGACAAACTTCTGGAAATGCCCGTTGATGAAGAGATGCAGCTGGGAATTACTAACGGACTGGCTGTCGCTGGTACTGTGCCAATCAGTATCTATCCACGCTGGAATTTCCTTTTATTGACCGTTAATCAGCTAATTAACCATTTGGACCGGTTTCCTATCTTTTCTCACGGAGAATACACCCCAAAAGTCATCATTCGGACGGGAATTGGGTCAGAACGCCCCCTACACCCCCAGGTACAGCACGTAGGCGACTTTACGGACGCGTTCAGGCTCATGGTCAAAAACATCGAAATAATCCGTTTAGAGGAGGCTGAGGACGTCTTTTCTGCGTATCACAAGGCTTATCACCGTACAGACGGCAAAAGTACGCTGTTAGTGGAGTATGGCGACTACTATAGTGAAAAATGAGAATTTTATTTATTACAGAGAAGTGGTGCGATGGAAATCCTGCCATGGGGCTCACCAACAACTATCATAATTTGTTCAGTTCACTAGCCAACAGCGCTGTTGACGCTGAATTTAACATTGTTCATATGGATGAATACGCCATGTTGAAGAATGATCACATCGACAACTTAATTCCGCGAGTTTGTGAGAAGCACAAACCTGACGTCGCGATCTTTTCTTTTCTGGGGACGTCTCCACTCAATCCAACGATGAAGAGCATCGACTATATTAAGAGCCAGAACATTAAAATGATCATGATGTGGCCAGATGTTTCAGAAACTTGTGGTATTCCACAGATTCGAGCGTTTAAAGATCACGCGAACCTTCATATTTGCTGGGGATCGGAGAACAATGTTCCCGAAGATGTTCACGCACAAATAATGTGGCTATGGGCTCCGCAGGATGAAAAGCTATATTATCCAACGGATCCGGAAAATCAAGATATTGCGGTAAGCTTTCTTGGAAGCATGAGATACAAAGAACGTCAAGACTATGCAAAGTTTTTATTGGAGAAGCGAAACGACGTTCTAATAGACGGCGGACAAAGAGAGAATCGTTTGGGTGCGCATGAATACGCCGACATCATGCGTCGCAGCAAGATCAGCTTAAACTTTCCATGGTCACCGTTTGGATTCGATCAATGTAAGGGACGAGTGTGGGAAATTCTCGCCAGTAGATCATTATTATTCGAAAGAAAGAACATAGCTACCGAAAGACACTTAAAATCTGGTTATCATTATGTACAATATACAGATAAGGATGATCTGTTGACAAAAATCAATTTTTATCTGGACAATGAAGAAGAAAGACTTAGAATATCTACCAATGGTTACGAAGAATACAAGAAGAATTATAGTTCTACCGTCTTTTGGAACACAGTATTAGGAAGTTTATAAATGTACGACGTATCAATTTTAATGCCAGCTATCCGAACCAAGAGCTGGCTAATGCTTTATGGAAGCCTGCTAAATTCGTGCAAGCGCCACACATTTGAGTTGGTTCTGGTAAGTCCTTTTGATTTACCCGATAACATGAAACAATTAGAGAATGTAAAGCTAATCAAGGATTATGGAGCGCCCACGCGTTGCGCACAGATTGGTGCAGAGCATTGCGAGGGGCGCCTGATGTATCACTGCGTCGACGATGCGATCTTCTTGCCAGACTCAATTGATCTGGCGATTGATTTCTTTGATGCTCACTGCGGTCACAAAGATGTTGTCAACATGCGTTATCGCGAAGGCACCAATTATTCTGGTCAGACACTTCCAATGCAGTTTTGGATGGCGTGGGCTCACGATGAACTCCGGCTTCCGGGAATTCCCCAACACTACAAGATTTCATTGCATCATATGATGAATATGGAATATTTCAGAGAGCTGGGGGGTTGGGATTGTCAGTACGAGTACATTAACCACCCTCTGCATGATCTCATGTTTCGGGTTCAGGCTGATGGAGGTACACTTTACGATTCCCCCACAGACGGTACTACTTGCAATCACTTTATTGATAAAACTGGCGATCACGCTCCCATATTTGATGCGCAGACATTTTCAGACAAGCCCATTTTTGACGAGATGTATTCATTTCTGAATGCGGCTGCTGACAGGATTCATTTAGATTTAGACAACTGGAAAGATTCACCCGAGGTGTGGGTGAGGAGATTCAAAGAAAAAGAGGATGGTACTCTCCCTTCATCGTACGAGGAGATACTATGATTAAATTCGACATGGAGGCAGTAAAATGAAAGTAGGAGTAGTGGGATCTGAGGGAGTCGTCGGCGCCGCCTGTAGTTTCGGTTTTAAGTTGTTGGGACACGATGTCCGAGTACACGATATTGTACTTAATAGCACAATCGACGATGTAATCGACACGCAAGTGATATTTGTATGTGTTCCCACCCCCCAGGCTGCCGACGGCGCCTGTGATATCGGTATCGTGCGGCAGGTTGTTAATGACCTTAAGGAACGAAATTACGAGGGCGTTGTGGCGATTAAGTCAACGGTTGCTCCTGGTACGTCCGACATCTTATCCGACGAAACCGGATTGAATATTTGCTTTGTTCCAGAATTTCTGCGTGAGCGCTGCGCAGTGGCTGACTTCACCGAAGCTCACGACGTGTGCATTATCGGGACTGAGGACTTGGACACCTTCCGACTCGTTAAGAAATGTCACGGACACTATCCTTCGAAGTTTGTGAGGCTCACGCCGAAAGAGGCAGAGTTTTGCAAGTACTTTAACAATGTTTACAACGCCACCCTCATCACGTTTGCCAATAGCTTTTATGAAGTATGCAAAGAAAATGGCGTGAACTATACTAATGTGAAGAACGCCGTCACCAACCGTGAGCACATCAAGAGCAACTACCTGGAATGTAACGATAATTTCCGAGGCTTCGGGGGGATGTGTCTTCCTAAAGATGTGTCTGCCATGGCAAAATTGGCGGAGACCACTCACGTTGAATTCTTCAGAAATCTTTTAGAGGAGAACTCAAAGTATAAAATCACGGTCTACGAGGGGATGCGCAAGTGACAAAGATATTAATCACAGGCTCACAGGGATTTATAGGTTCTTACCTATGCGCAGAGTTCTTAGAGAAGGGGTATGACGTCATCGGCGTTGACAACTTTTCAAAGTATGGACCGATCACACGCCCACACGACGACCATCCCAATTTTCACCTACTTGAAATGGGTGTGCGAGACTTCAACACCGAAGAGCCACCGGATCTATTCCAGGATGTAGAATATATTATCGCCGGCGCAGCAATGATCGGCGGTATTACTTATTTTCACAAGTTTGCTTATGATCTTCTCGCAACCAACGAGCGGATTTTAGCCCAAACGTTCGACTTGGCGATTAAGCTTCATGCGGACCACGCACTCAAGCGCATTCTGGTGCTGTCCAGCAGTATGGTTTTTGAAAGCACCGAGGTGTATCCTACTCCCGAAACGGAAGTAAAGAAGTGCCCTCCGCCACTGAGTACCTATGGATTCCAGAAATTAGCAGCGGAATACTTTTGTAAGGGCGCCAACGAACAATATGGATTGCCTTACACCATTATTCGCCCATTTAACTGCGTAGGAATCGGAGAAGAGAAATCTATCTGCGAGTCGGAGGTTAAGAGCGGCAACATCGAACTTATGATGAGCCACGTTCTTCCCGATATTATCAATAAGATCCTTAAGGGTCAGAGCCCTCTTCACATTCTTGGCTCTGGAAATCAAGTGCGTTGCTATACAAATGGTGTTGACATAGCTCGCGGGATTCGAATGGCTGTTGAAAATGAAGCCGCAATTAACGAAGACTTCAATATCTCTACGCCGACTGCAACGACAGTGCTAGAACTGGCAGCGCTTGTCTGGGGCATCTTGAGACCTACCGAAGAGTTTGATTACAGATCAGACGATCCGTTTGAATATGATGTTCAGAAAAGGATCCCAGACACTACGAAGGCGAAAGAGATGCTGGGGTTTGAAGCGACAGTTGGCTTGGAAGAGTCAGTAAGAGAAGTCATTAGTTACATGGAGCCGTTTTAATGAAGCCTGAATTATCAATTATTCTACCTAGTATTCGCCCCGAGAGACTTCCAAAGGTTTATAATTCCATTTTGAACTCTACCAAACGATCTTTTGAAATGATAGTGGTAGGTCCATATCCGTTACCCACCGAACTGGAACAATATAAGAATATTAAATATGTTAGAGATTTTGGCTCACCAGTGAGGGCTCACAACATTGGTTTGCTATTGTGTGAGGCGCCAATCATTAGCTGGATGGCAGATGATGGCTTAATGCTCCCCGGTGCAATAGATAGCCACATGGACCTCATGGAGAGTTTGGGATCTGATGAAAAAAATATTGTGGTGACAAAATATTACGAGGGCGAGGAAAATTCGATCGAGAGAGAAACTTTACAACCGGACTCTTATTTTAAGATAATCAATACGCCGGCGGCATCTCCTTATTTCCCTACCGACTGGTGGATTTTTAATATTGCCTATATGCATAAGAAATTAGTTTATGCTTTAGGCGGCTGGGACGCATCTTATGAGGGAACTTGGGCGGCACACACCGATATGGCGATAAGAGCGCAAGCAGTTGGGGCAAACGTTATAATGGCGCCGGAACCACAGGCTGTTGCCGATCATATGCCCGGCTCCACGGGCGATCATAAGCCAATTTATGAATGCCAGACGTTTCACGATGTGCCGCTACTCCACCAACGATATAGGAGACCAGATTGGAAAAAAGAGAATAATATGACACTAAGGATAATGAACTGGAAAGAGGCGCCCCATATTTGGGAAAGGAGATTTGAAGAAATTAAAAATGATTACTAATGGTGTATATGATTTATCGATTATTGTTCCTGGGATTCAACCAAACAACTGGGAGCGTCTTTATAATCAAACGAAACTAGCTGTTAAAAATTATACGTTTGAAATTATCTTTTGCGGACCCAAGGGGATTCCTTCGTTTTTTGATGACAAGGCAAATGTAAAATTTATCAGAGATTTTGGAGCCCCTTCTAGGTGTTCTCAGCTTGCGGGATATCTTGCAGAGGGTACTTATTTAACTTGGCTAACTGATGATGGAGAGATTCAAGAAGATTCCATTGATTTAGCAATCGATTTAATAAAAGAGAAAGAGCCAATTGACATTGTCGCCATGCGATATACCGAGGGGGCTACTGAAGAAGATCGCCTCAATGAGTTTCCTTTAGATTATTATGATCCCTCGTACCATGCCGACACTAGATTACCGGGTATCAAGGAGGGGTGGAAAACTCCATGTGTTATGCTGCTTAATACGAATTATTATAGACAACTAGGCGGGCTCGATTGCAGATATGAGCACACGAACATGAACGTGCATGATTTTGGTTTCCGAGCGCAACGCAACGGATCTGTTGTTTACTATTCCCCGAAGATTATTATGAGATGTGTGTGGGATCCTGATAGAAATGCCGGCAATAGCCCTGTTATAGCAGCCTTTGTATATAACGATCTTCCACTATTTCGTTATGATTACTGTGGAAAAAATGTGGTTAATTTAAGACCACTTTGTATCGCATATGACAACTGGAGAAATAATTCTCCGGTGTGGCGCCGGCGCTTTGGCAACGGTTTCGACACCCGTCAAATAACTCCTGGTGAATATTCTCTAAACAAGGGCATGCCACAGGAGGACGAGGAATGAAAATTTCTGGAAAATTTGGAAATATCGATATTTTAACCGGACAATGTCACATTTCAACTATAAAAGATGGAAGAGGTGCTATATTTACATGGCTACCAAATGAAAAAATTCTTGAATTTAATATGGTAATGTTTTCTCCCGGCAAAATAAGAGGTAATCACTC
>Ga0209434_1001066_pt1 | contig 12562 bp, 10 predicted proteins | sample ETNvirnome_2_300_FD_184068 | JGI IMG/M metagenome (GOLD analysis project Ga0209434, IMG submission 184068) | Marine viral communities from the Pacific Ocean - ETNP_2_300 (SPAdes) (version 2) | ecosystem: Environmental > Aquatic > Marine > Oceanic | place: Pacific Ocean | collected 2013-06-22
GATCTTCGGTCCCGAAGACTTCGTGCCCCGTAAGGGCGTGATGACTCGGTACGCCAAGAAGATGGTTCGTCCCGATATGTACGGTCTAGTTATCGTCCAAGGTCTCTTAGGTCAGGCCGGTTCTACTACCTAAAAATAGCGTAGTAAAATAAATGCAAAGCCCCCGTCTTTTGACGGGGGCTTTCGCTTGTTAAAACTACTTATAGGTACGAGTCGAAAGGCTCGTCCCATGTTTTTTTGACATGATTATAAAAGGAGGGTTATAAAAATGGGAACAAAAAGAGTAGGCTTGGCACGAACCCAAGCACTGATCCAAGGATTAAAGAGAGAGTTGAGTTTGGGGGGCACCACGTTTCTCAATGCCAAGGACGGCAAGATGACGCAAGGCGCCGGAACGGTTATAGCAAACGACACCGCCGCAGTTTCATTGACCGCGAGTGATTCGGGGAAAGCGATTATAAGCAATTTGGCGTCCGCCGCGAAAGTTGTTTCAATCGCTACCGGTCAAGTAGTGGGCTGGACGGTAAGAATCGTTCAAGCCACCGCCCTCGCTGGCAGCGGTCAGTACACAATCAATCTGGTTTCAGGAACAGATACCTTCTGTGTGGGCACTTATGCTAATGTATATGGATACGCCGCAGGCGGCAAGCACGCTACGGCATCTAATGACCAACTTGTGATCGCTGGCGCAGCCACCAATAGTGGTCACGGTAGAGGTAGCACGATAGATATCACATGTGTTGCTGCCAACAAATACTTAATTGAAGTTAATGGCTCAATGCTTGGTAGCGGAAACGATGCCTATACTTTCAATACACAATAAAATACATTTTCACATTTTTCCCCCCTTCCCTTTTGGGTTGGGGGGGTTTTTATTTAAAATGTCGATCTTCTAAATTTTTTTCGCCCCCAATTTTTTGAGATTTTCGCTTTTTAGACTAGTTACTACATAAAACAGGAGTTTTTTATGGGTAAGAAAAGAAGGCTGAATGCAGCCAAAGCAAAGTTTAACGCCAAACATGGCGCGCATCCTAGGATGAAGTTTTTAGCCCAAACGACGCAAGCGCCCGAAGCCGAAACTGTTGAAGAAACAGCAACACTTGAAAAACCTCCAGAAGTTGAAACGGTATCAGTAAGTTCAGTAAGTTTAACACCAAAGAAAACTGTTACCGCTACTAAGCCCACCGCGACTAAGACTATTGTTGCAAAAGCTAAGAAAAGCGCAACAACTCGCAAAAAAAGCACAACTTCAACGAGAAAAAGAACGGCAAAAAAGAAAGCAAATAACACATCTGCATAAATAAAGTTTTTTCTTTGTAAACGAGACGCAGCTTGCTAGGGGTTTTGTTTTGTGATTTACTATTTATACTAGGAGGATTTTAAATGCCGACTGATTTAAATCCAATATCACAAACCAGCGCCGTTATATTACCAGTGACCGGCACCGCCACCGATGTTTCGGGAGCTGTTCCTTTTGGAATTTACACCGCATCGGTTGATTTTTTAAGTGGTGCCGTTGATCAAGTAGCCTATGTTTATAAGAAGCTTGGGGGCGATGTCCTCGATATTGAAATAACAGCAGATAATGTATACGCTGCGTATGAAGAAGCCGTTTTGGAATATTCATATTATATTAATATGCATCAAGGAAAGAACGTTCTTTCCTCAGTTCTGGGTTCACAAACCGGAACATTTAATCATAACGGTGAGTTATTAACGGGCCCTGCAAGTTCTAGTTTATATTATCCTCGCGGCGGAGGATTCGGATTATCTTATGCGCGCCGTGTAGGTGATACTGCAGCGACCGCCGGCGGCTTTGGGGGTACTGTGCCTCAATATTCGGCCTCATTTGCTCCAGTTAAAGATCAACAAGATTACGATATACAAACAATTATTTCTGATGCTTCTGACTCCGGAGTTAATGAACGCGGCGATGCAGTACCTTATGCTGGTTTAATTGAGAACAAGAGGGTCTTAATAGATAAAGTTTTTTATCGCTCTCCACGGGCTATGTGGCGCTTCTATGGCTATTATGGGGGTGTGGGTGTTGTTGGTAATTATTCCACGTATGGACAGTTTGCTGACGATTCTACATTCGAGATTATTCCCACATGGCAAAACAAAATGCAAGCCATTATGTATGAAGACTCAATTTACACCAGGACCTCTCATTATTCATATGAGTTGGTAGACGGAAAATTAAGACTTTTCCCCACACCGAGTTACTGGGGCCTTGACGATCTTGACGATACTATATGGGTAAAATTTCATGTTCAAGTGGATGCCTTTGCGACGGGCTCATATGATAATGGGGTTGAAGGCATCAATAATATTAATACTATTCCGTTTGATAATATACCATACGCGAATATTAATTCAATGGGTAAGCAGTGGATTCGTAAATTTGCGTTAGCATTATGCAAAGAGATGTTGGGACAAGTGCGAGGCAAGTTTACTACGGTACCCATTCCAGGAGAAAGCGTTACGCTTAATCATTCAGAACTGCTATCTCAAGCAAAAGATGAACAACAACAATTGAGAGATAAGTTAATGGAGATGCTTGATACTGTTGAATACGTTGATTTGGCGAAACAGGATCAGGAGCTTGGCGAAGCAGCTACAAATATTCTTAAAGTAACCCCGTTACCAATTTTTATAGGGTAGATAAGTTATGGCAGATGAATGGAAAAGACCAGCACAACCGCCCCCTCCGCTCTTTCTTGGTAAAAAAGAGCGTGATCTTGTAAAGCAAGTTAATGATGAGCTTATTGAAAAGGTCATCGGCCAACAAATACTATATTATCCAATTGATATGAGCACTACAGACTTTCACCCGCTGTATGGGGAGGCTGTCGAAAAAACTTATTTGCCTCCCGTTCGTGTATATGCTTTAATAGAATTTACTGAGTTTACTACTGACTATTTAGAAAGCGCAGGCATTGATAAAATATGGGAGATCAATATTCATTTTCACAAAAGAAGGCTTGAAGAAGATCAAAACTTGTATGTTCGTGAAGGGGATTTTGTGTTGTATAGCGAGTATTATTATGAAATTGTAAAGCTGAGCGAGCCTAAGTTGTTGTTTGGCCAAGCCGATCGACAGTTTGAAATTGCAGCAAGATGCCGTAGAGCTAGAAAGGGGCTGTTCGATGCTACCTGATAATTTTGATTTTGCAATGCTGCCGTCAGGAAGCGCCAACTATAAACTAAAAGAGATAGGAATGCTATCTTCTACCATCGAAGATCTAGATTTCGCTTTATATGATTGGGTAAAAGATCTACAGCTTTCCACGAACACCAACGAGGGCTTTAACAAAGCTATTGTAATTTGGCAGATCCCTGAAAGATCTTTTCAAGTTAAAAAGGATAAGGATCTCCGCGACGATGCCGGCGCACTTAAACTTCCCTTGGTAAGTGTAGAGAGAACGGGAATTGTTAAAGATCCAGCCAGAAAAGGCGCCTTCCAAGCTCAGCTATACTCAATCGATAAAAATGGTCGCACCGGCAGAATGGTGATCGCCCAAAAAATTGTCCCAGAAAAAACTCAGAATTTTGCGATCGCATCAGGCCTTCGCAGCAATATCGGAGTTAAGAAACAGAAGTATTATCCGAGAGTAAATAAGAAAGTTGTTGTTAAATCTTTATCGATACCCATTCCCATTTATATTAATGTGGATTATAAGATTGTTATTAAGACTGAATACCAGCAACAGATGAATGATCTGATGACTCCGTTCATAACCAGAACCGGACAAATTAACGGATTTCTTTTAAGAAGAAATGGACACCTCTACGAAGGCTTTATTGATCAAGGTTTTACTCATAGTAATAATGTCAATAATCTTCAGGAAGACATGCGCATGTTTACAAGCGAGATCACCATTAAAGTGCTAGGCCACTTAATTGGCGAAGGTGAAAGCGACGATAGGCCCATTGTAAGGGTAGATGAGAACGTAGTGGAGTATCAATTTCCACAAGAATCTGCCGTTCCAGCTGGAAACACTAATTTTTTTGAAGATTAGTTCCTGAACATTAAATGCATTTTTTCATTTCAGGAACTTACTTTTAGGGAATAAAAATACTATTTAATTTATGATTGAGACATCGATTAGGTCTTTTTTCAAAAGAGGAACAACATAATGTCAGTAAAGAGCTTCAAATTTGTATCTCCTGGAGTATTTATCCACGAGATTGATAACTCCTTTATACCAAAATCAGCAGATGCTATTGGTCCGGTGGTTATCGGACGCGCATCTCGCGGTCTGGCGATGCAGCCAGTTAAAGTTGAGTCATATTCACACTTCGTAGAATTATATGGGGATACAGTGCCAGGAAACGGCGGTGGCGATGTATATCGCGATGGAAACTTACAGTCTCCTATGTACGGAACATACGCCGCAAAGGCGTTCCTGAGATCAAATGTCGCACCATTAACCTATATTAGGCTTCTTGGTACGCAGCATACAGATGCTACTTCCGGGACCGATGGCGAAGCCGGCTGGAAGACAACGAGAGATCCAAATGCTGACGTCGCCAGTAATGGCGGCGCTTATGGCATGTGGATTATTCCTTCGGGCACTGCAGCAACTTTAGATGCTGGCTCTTTGGCCGCAATTTGGTATGTTGATTCGGGCTCTTCGATCCTCTTAAGTGGTGCTCTTCGCGGCGGTGCTGTTGGACCACGCTCAGATTGGAGATATCAAGGAATTGGTGTGCCAATTGGTTCTGATACAAACGGAGTATATACCGTTTCTATCTCTGGCTCAGACGGCGCCCTAGAAAAGATTGCATTTAACTTTGATGACGATTCCGAATATTTTATTCGAAAGAGATTTAATACGAACCCTCAGCTTGGTAATGTTCTTGCATCGGCCTTTTTCCCGACTGCTTCTGCCAAAAGATATTGGCTTGGCGAAAGCTTCGCGCAGACAGTTCGTGATGGAGTTGATGGAACCCTTACGGGTGGCGGCACCGACTTAACGAGCGCCGAAGCACAGGCAATTATCTTGCCCATCGCTTCTGGATCGTCTGCTGCCGGCCCACAGGACATGTCAGGTAAAGGTTTTGGAGAAGCCCGCGCCGGTTGGTTTGTTGGCCAGGATCTTGGCGCTGCCGCATCTTATTCGCCGCAATCGGCTCAGAAGCTCTTCCGTTTAGTTGGCCGCGGCCACGGCGCATGGCTTTCAAAGAATGTGAAAGTTTCCATTGAAAAGATTCGGGCTTCAACAGCTCCCGGAATCACTGATTATGGTACATTCTCTATAGTTATGAGAATGCTAAAAGATACAGATACCAATGTCCAGGTTCTCGAAAGGTTCGATAATCTCACCTTAGATCCTAGTTCTCCGAATTTTGTCGCAAGACGCCTCGGAGACGTTTATCATCAGTGGTCTGACACCACTCGCCGTCTTACACAATATGGCGAGTATCCAAATCAGTCCAAGTATGTTTATGTTGATATGAATGAAGATGTAGAGATGGGCGCAACAGACGCCACCCTTCTTCCATTCGGCTATTATGGACCGCCTAAGTTTACAGATGTAACTAGTTGGGACGGGCACACCGGTTCTGCTGCGGTGCAAAGCACATATATTGACATTACCTCATTGCCATTTGGTACATCTGGTTCTGGTGGAACTTTCGGCGCTACAGATGATCAAGCTGTTACTGGTTCAGCTGGTTATCTCTCTGGCTCTAATCTAGATTTCACGGCAACTCTTAAGTTCCCGTTTACAAAGCTTAGGCTCTCTGCATCTGATGGCGGTCTTGTCGATCAGACTGACGCATATTTCGGTATGCGCTCTACCAGAACGCAGACAAGCACTCGCGCAGATGCCAGCGCTGGGGCCCCAAATAGATTATGGTTAACCGAGATGCACAACGCAGATCCAACCACCGGGACAGCTCCGGCTGGTGTAGATGCCTTCGCTTATGTCTTCTCATTAGATGATATTGTCAAGTCTGATTCTGTAGATGGTTATTTCTTCCGCTCCGGATCGAGAGCTGGCGAAACGAGTTATGACGCAACCGGAGGCAGAACTTATAAGAATCTGCTTGATGTTGACATCAATCGTTTCACCGCGCCATTCTGGGGCGGCTTTGACGGCGTAAATATCTATAAGCCCGATCCATTCTATAATACTGGAATTGGCTCAACAAACGCCGCTAGTTATACATATAGTACAATTCGGCGCGCAATTGATACGGTATCTGACGCAGAGCAGATTGATATGAATATGCTATCAATGCCTGGATTAACGAAAGACGCACTAACCGCGCACATGATTAATGTTTGTGAAGAGCGCGCAGATTCATTGGCGCTTATTGATTTGGCTAATGTATATGTTCCTGCACACGAAGAAAGATTGTCTAAGTCGGCGCGTGTTGCCACAACTCCGACAGCTGCCGGAACCGCGCTCCGCGATAGAAGAATCGATTCAAGTTATGGTTGTACGTTCTATCCATGGGTTCAGACTCGGGATGAAGCTTCGGGCCAGTTAGTTTGGATTCCGCCCACAGTCGCTATGCTTGGTGTCTTTGGTTCTTCTCAGCGTAAGTCAGATGTTTGGTTTGCCCCCGCAGGTTTCAATCGCGGCGGCTTATCCGATGGTGCTGCTGGAATTCCAATCACTAATATTACTGAGAGATTAACCTCTAAAAATAGAGATGTTCTTTATGAGAATAGAATTAATCCAATCGCATCATTCCCATCCAGTGGAATTGTTGTGTTCGGCCAGAAGACTCTTCAGGAACGCCGCAGCGCCCTCGATAGAATCAACGTCCGCAGATTGGTTATCTACATGAAGAAGCAGATCTCAATTCTTTCTACTCAAGTTCTCTTTGAGCAGAATGTCCAGGCAACCTGGAACCGATTTAAGGGCCTCATCGAGCCATTCTTGGCAAATGTTAAGGTTCAATTCGGTATTACTGATTATCGCTTAATCTTAGACGAGAGTACAACTACTCCTGATCTTATCGATCAGAATATTATGTACGCTAAGATTATGATTAAGCCCGCGAGAGCAATCGAGTTTATCGCAATTGATTTCGTAATCGCATCTACGGGTGCATCTTTTGATGATTAAAAAATCATCGTTTACTATTTAAAATATATAGGGAGTAACAAAATATGCCATTCTGGTCAGAAGCACACGAGTCAACTACAAAAGACCCGAAAAGAAAATTTAGGTTTCAAGTAAGTTTTAGTAACATTGTCGATCCTAACGGCAACGGCCCCATTCTTTGGTATGCCAAGACAGTAAGTAAGCCATCTTTTCAGATCGCAACCACAGAGCACAAGTATCTAAATCATACATTTTATTATCCTGGTTCTGTTACGTGGCAGGATGTTACATTGGCGCTCGTCGATCCTGTTGTTCCCGATGTTTCAATTACTTTGGCGCGCCTTCTTGAGCAGTCAGGATATCGAATCCCCGGCAATGCGGTTGATGAGGCATCTTTAGGCACTCTTTCGAAGGGCAACGCAGTCGGTGCTCTCGGCCAAGTAGCAATTGTGCAACTTGACGGCGATGGTGTGCCCATTGAAACATGGACGCTTTGGAATGGATTTATTACAGAAGTTAAGTTTGGAGATCTAGAGTACGGCTCTGACGATCTGCTTCAGCTTGATGTTACTCTTAAGTATGATTGGGCACGAATTGAGACCACTGCAGGTCAGTCGGCGCTTAATGGCGATTCCTCACAAGCAGCATTTAACATTGCTAGCGGAACGTAGTATAATATAAAGATAACATAGAGGTGTATATTGTCAAGAAATAGTGATCGCATGGGCCAACATACGGTTCAGGCCGCGGATCCTTCCCCGCAAATGACACAACAAACAGAGGCTAGCCCCGGCGGTTTTTCTTTTGTTGTGCCTACAGAGTTTGTAGAACTGCCATCACAGGGTAGGTTCTATAATGAAAATCATCCTTTGCATAATGTAGAAACAATCGAGATTAAGCAGATGACAGCCAAAGAAGAAGACTTATTAACATCGAGAGCCCTTCTTAAAAAAGGTGTTGCTTTAGATAGGGTGATTAAAAGTATCATTGTAGATAAAAGAATTAATCCTGATTCGTTATTGGTTGGCGATCGAAATGCAATAATGGTTGCAGCCAGAATTTCCGGATATGGAAATGATTATTCAACAAATATTAATTGCCCCAGCTGCACATCCACACAAGAATATTCATTTGATCTACATGATTCAAATATTACACATGGTACAGCCAGCGAAGAACTTAGCGTTAAAGATCTTGGCGGCGGCATGTTTAGCACAATTCTGCCGCGCACTAAGTTCGAAGTTACTTTCAGGCTCTTATGTGGAAATGATGAGAAAAAGCTTTTAGATCAGATTTCAAACGCAAGAAAGCGCAACAAAGAAGAAAACACAGTTACAAGCCAAATCAGACTTATCACTCATGCAATAAACGGAGACACTACTCCTGATGCTATTAACTTTTTTGTAGAAAATGTTCCGTCACTTGATGCTCAGCATTTGAGGGCGGCTTTTACGATGGTAACACCCGATATTGATTTAACTCAATATTTTTCGTGTAACGAATGCGGTTATGAAACCGATTTGGAGGTTCCGCTTACATCGGACTTTTTTTGGCCTAAGCGCTGAATATATGCAACAGGTATATGAGCAGTTTTTCTTTCTGAAATATGCGGGAGGCTGGTCATTTAGCGAAGCATATAATCTTCCCGTTGGCCTCCGCGAATGGTTTGTTAAGAGACTCGTGAAGCAGCTCCAGGACGAGAAAAAAGCAGTAGAAGAGGCCTCAAAAGGAAAGGGCAAATCGCAGGAATTGACTGCGTTTAATCAACCGCGCCGAGCTAAAGGCCCCCGACAAACATAAAGCAAGGCTAGCCCTTGCTTTTTTTGTTTAAAACTAATTATTTATAGTTTGAGGATTTATTGATGGCTGATACCCCAAAGTATTCTGAAAAAGATCTTGAGCGCGCCAAAAAAGCGCTTGAGATACAAAAAGAAATAAATAAAGAACTCCTGCGCACCGGCGATCTCACCGATGACGAGCGGATCATTGTAGATGCGCTAGCTCATAAAGTTCAACTAATAGTAGACTCTCGAAAGCAAGAAAGCGCCCTCCTCTTAGAACAAATTGAAGCATCTAAAAAATATCATGCGTCAATCGAGTCCATCGGCAAAAGTTTAGATAACGGATTATTAAAGAACAACGCTCTTGCCCAAATTGAAAAAGACAAAATTGCTTATACAACAGAGCAAATAAAACTAGGGCAAATAACCGCAGAACAGGGTCAAAAAGATCTTGAAATGGCTCGTAAAAAACTAGCGAGCCTTTCTAAGCAAGAACAAAGAATCAACAATATTAAAACGCAAATTCAGAAGACAAGTATTGTAAATTCTAAGTTTGTGCAAGCTACAATGCAGCTCGGTACTGCATTTAAGGAAGGAGGCATCACAACCGGCTTTCAATATATAAGCTCATTACTGATGGGCCCGCTTTTGAAGGGCATTAAGATGGTCGCGGGAGAGATGAAAAAGCTTTTCTTTGAGCTTGACGCTACTGTTTCGAAATTCATGACCGCAACGGGCATGAATCGAGAGTATGCCGAGTCTTTAGAAGATGTTGCTCGTCAACTTTCGCGGGATGCCGGCACAACTCTTCCGGAGTATTACGCAGCTACCGAACAAATGATTACAGGGGTGACGGATTTTACAATGGCCTCTCGCCAACAGCAAGAAACCATGGCGCAAACAGCCACAATGCTTGAAAGACAAGGTGTAAGCTTACAAGATTTCGGCGTAGGCGCCCAAAACTCAATGAAGATGTTTGGAATGAGCATGAACGAAGCTAGCTCATTTGCTTCAGAATTAACAGAAACAGCGCAAGCTCTCGGCGTCACTCCCAAACAAATGGCGAGCGATTTTGCTAAAGTTGGTGGCTCATTGGCCAAATTAGGTTCAGAAGGCACGCGATCATTTAAAGAACTTGCAAGAGTATCAAAGCTTACCGGCATGGAGATCGATAAACTAATTTCCTTAACAAGCAAGTTTGATACATTCGAAGACGCCGCAACCATGACCGGTCAATTAAACGCAGCATTGGGCGGCAACTTTGTCAATGCGATGGATATGATGATGACCACCGATCCTGTCGAGAGATTTAATATGTTGAAAGACGCTATTTCGAGCACAGGATTATCTTTTGATGACATGTCTTATTATCAAAGACAATTCTTTGCGAATGCGATGGGTCTTGAGAGTGTTGGTGATCTTGCGCTAATGATGTCTGGAAATATGGATTTAATGTCGGGCGCAACCCAACAATCAGCCGCAGACTATAAAACGATGGCCGACGAAGCCCTGGCCACAGCCGATCTTCAAAGGTTGTTTAACTCTGTTATCGCAGATATGGCGCCAATGATGAAAGAGCTTCTACTAACAGTTAGAGATTTTATAGTGGGTCTGAAAGAAAACGACGAAATATTAAATACTATCCGAGGAACATTTGAGTTAGTTTTTGGTATTATGACATATGTAATTGAAAATCTTCACTGGTTAAAATATGCTTTCTTGGGATTGGTGGTAGCGGGCCCTATTCTTAGCGCGCTCACTTTAGCAATGCAGGTTGCATCTGCAGCAACTACGGCCTATTCTTGGGTTACCAAGTTATTCACAAAGGATAAAGCGGTGGAGAGCGCCACTCTTGAGAAGAACACCGCAACTCAGAACAGAAATAGTGGTGCAATGAAAAAGAGCGGCAAATCCGGCGGTGCCGGCGCCGTGGGCTTGGCGAAGTTTGCAGCAGCAGTGTTGTCGATCGGCGCCGGAATTGGTATCGCAGCAGCCGGAATTGGCCTTATGGCGCTAGGTTTTAAAGAATTATTTAAAGTTGCCAGCCCGGGCGCCATCGCGGGAATGGCCGGCGCCCTGGCACTCCTTGCTTTGGCTAGTCTCCCGATGATCTTTGGCGCCATCGGATGGATCATTTTTGCAGGAGCTATGGTCCTTTTGGCCGGGGCCCTGGCAATGATTAAAACAGCCGACTTAGAAGCATTGGCTACGTTTGCTACAGCTTTGGACGGAATGGATAACAGCAACATGACGGAATTGGCGGATACTCTAGAGAGAGTCGCCAAAGCGATGGATGATATCGGTACCGCCAAAGCAATCGCATTAACTGCGACTTTCGAAGCAGCCACTTTTGCCGCAAAAGCTGTGGCTGGCGCAGGATTGGGCAATGATCGGGACAAGAAGAGTAAGGGCAAAAGCTTTTTTAATAAATCATCCGATGGCGGCGATTTGGGCACACTTACAATTAAATTTGATAATGACATGTTTGAGCAAAAGGTGGTTAGACTTCTTAAGAGCGAAAAAGGAAAAGCTTATATTCGTGCCATTAATAACGAGGAATAATAAAATATGATAAGTGACTATTCAAAAGACTTTGCAGCCTCCGCATATGAAGGCGGTTTTGATGCAGACGAAGATAAGCAGCAATTTAACTCTCAGAGGTTAAGTCCTGCCGCGATATCTCAAAACAACTTTGTTGATATTTCAGATGGCTATGCTAATGAGGGCATGGTCATAACTTTTGATCCAATACACGTTAAGGGCGCGGTATCTTTTAAGGCATTTATTACCTCTTATACCGAAACTTTTTCGTCGGATTTTGCTTCCGAACAAGTTTTCGGACGTATTGATCCCATTCACACTTTTAAACAAACAAGCAGAAATGGAACAATTTCATTTGTAATTCCTTCCTCGACCGCATCGGAAGCTTATCAGGCTTTGTATAAGGTTGATAAATTAAGATCGATGTTATATCCTTCTTATGTTCATACAGGAAATGCTCTCACCATAAATCAGAATCCGCTTATAAGAATTGGTGTGATGAACTTATTAACCAATGGCAAAGTAAGCAATAATTACGAGAAATTATTTGGCGCCGGTGGTGTGCCAGATTTTGAGATGGAAGGCGCTCTTACGGTTATAAACAGCATGACCGTTAACTTTAACCTCGAAGGTGATGCCGGCGTTTTTGAAGCCGGCGGAACACTGAGCGCTCCAAAAAAAGGTGTATTGCCAAAATTAATTGAAATAGCAATCGATTTTAGCGTGATTCACGAAGAAAACATGGGCAGAGAAACCGGGGAATTAGACAAAATAAAGACGGTTTATGGAACATCTCAAGAGGATCACAGAAACGATGTTGATGTTGCTACAGAAGGACGCGAGGCTCTCTATAATGCAGCTGCCGCCGATCAAGCGCGCGCCGAAGAGGCAGATAGAGCAGCTGCAGCTCAAGCAACAAAAGACGGAACAATGGCAAGATTTTTTAATACAATGAGGAATAACCGCTCTTTTCGTCAAATGAGTCGAATGACCGATCGTGAAACAGCTAAAGAATTACAAGGCGCCGGCCTCAGCGCCGAAGATCTCAAGCGCGCCCAAAGCTTTTCCGAAGATGAATTTGAAGATTTTGATGTATATTTGGAATTCGGCGCTGATAAACCACTAAGATAATTAAGGAATAACGAAATATGCCTAGATATGGAAACGAACAAACTT
>Ga0209434_1001067_pt1 | contig 12562 bp, 8 predicted proteins | sample ETNvirnome_2_300_FD_184068 | JGI IMG/M metagenome (GOLD analysis project Ga0209434, IMG submission 184068) | Marine viral communities from the Pacific Ocean - ETNP_2_300 (SPAdes) (version 2) | ecosystem: Environmental > Aquatic > Marine > Oceanic | place: Pacific Ocean | collected 2013-06-22
TTCTTGTTACTAACAAGAAGAGACAGGGTTAACCGCCTGTCTTTTTTTTATATAACTACTTATTAGAAGCAAGAGAGGATTATTGAATGACAGCACCTACACCCGCCGAAGCAGCAATTATTGCTCTTCTGACGGAAATGCGCGATTCTGGCCGCGGCCCCGGCGGCCCCGGGGACAGGCGCCCTGGATCCGGCGGCGATCTCGGCACCGCCGCCATGACTGATGCCGCCGTGGCCAATCTGGAAGCCGAGGCAGCAGCAGCAAAAAGCTTAGCTGACGATTATGAGCGCGCCGCCTCTTCGGCCCAAAATCGCGTACTAGCCCAAGAAGCATCGATAAAAGCCACCAAGCAGCAGCTTGAGGCTGAATTCGAGCGCGCCAAATTAGACGGAGCGAGCCTTGAACGATTGTTCAAGATGAAGAAAGAGCATGAAGATATCCTTCGTGTTGAACAAGAACAACTTAATGCGCTGGAAGAGATAGAGAAGAATACTGAAAAGTTTAATCGAAAGCTTCTTAAAGCCAAAGGCTACATGCAGGCAATGAAAAAAGATAGCATAGGGTTTACAGACGCATTTATAGTAACTCCGGCACTCAATAAGTTCGTTGGGATTATGAAGGATGTAGCATTTGGATTGGATAAAGCTGAGCATGCTTTTGAGAGGACAACAGGTTTAAATAAATCATTTTCTAGTGGAATTGCAGAAACTTATAAGGACTTAAGAGAATATGGTGTAAGTGTAGAAGACGCCTCGGCCGCCCACACACAATTAACACGCACAATGACTGATTTTACTATGTTAAATAAAAATGAGCGTCAAGGTCTTGTCCGAACCGGCGCAATTCTTCAAGAATTAGGAGTAAGCGCTGAGTCTTTTTCGAAAGGTACCCAAGCTGCAACTAAGTTTTTTGGCCAATCTGCCGGCGAGGCCGGCCGCACGATGTTAGAGCTAAAAGAGACCGCCAATGCACTCGGCGTCTCCCCTGGTTTATTGGCAGATCAGTTCGCTAGCGCCGGCGGCCAATTTGCAAAGTTTGGCAAACAGGGTGTGCAAGCCTTCAAAGATTTAGCAAGAGTCTCCAAGATCACCGGCATGGAAATGGAAAAGATTCTCCAGGTAACTAATAAGTTTGATACCTTTGAACAGGCAGCAGAGCAGGCCGGAAAGCTTAATGCCGCATTAGGAACCAACACCGTTAACGCTATGGATCTCTTAATGGAAACTGATCCGGCCGCTAGATTTGAAACAATTAGAGATGCCATTTTAGACACAGGACTCACTTTTGATGAAATGTCCTATTACCAGAAGCAGTTTTATACTGAAGCGGCTGGTCTTAGTGAAGTGGGCGATTTGGCATTAATGTTGGGAGGTAACATGGAAGCGCTTGGAGGCGCCTCGCAACAAACTCAGGCAGATTTTGAACGAGCAGCAGAACAAGCCAAGTCCGTTCAATCAATTCAAGAAAAACTTAATGCAACTTTGGCCGCGGCAGCCCCTGTCCTTAATGACTTGATAGGCATCCTGCACAAGTTTGTGGAGGTTTTAGGGGAAAATGAATGGATAATAAAACTTCTCGTCCCGGGCCTTATCGCCTTCAAGGTCGCTGCAGCCGCAGTTGCTTTTGTTAATTTGTTTACTCTCGCGCCCTCGTTCTGGATTCTCCACGCCTCCGTCTTTGCGGTAGTCGGCATTCTCGCGGCGCTAGTATTTTGGCTTTTTCAAAAACAAGTGGGTTCAACTTTTGGGCAGGCCTTGACAAAACTGGCGGTCGTATTAGGAGGGGTAGCTCTCGGATGGGGGCTTGTATCGGGAGCACTCAACATCTCCACTGCTGCCACGAAGCGATTTACACTAGCAATGATGGCAAATCCGATGGGACTCGTACTAGTAGCCATTGCCGCGGGCCTTGTTTTAGCATATAAAAATTGGGATAAGTTTAAAGTCGCCGTTGACACCGGTGTGGACAAAATGATGATACCTTTAAAGGCTCTCTGGGGGATGTTGAAAAAGATTGGCGATCTGTGGAAGGGCATTAAAGGCGCCCCCGGCGGAGCTTGGGGCATGGCGAAAAGCTTTGGAAAGGCCCTCATTCCTGGATTAGCGAATGGTGGTATTGCAACGAGTGCTACTTTGGCTATGGTGGGCGAAGCCGGCCCCGAAGCAATTGTCCCCCTAGATGGCCGTGTTCTTCCTGTTAAAATAGTAGGAGTGGATGCTAAAGCTATGTTGCCTTTAATGATGCCCATGATGATGATGGCGAACCCGCTGATGGGTCTCGCTGGAATGGCCGGCGCCGGAATATCGGGCCTATTTGGTAGAGGTGGCGGAGGAGCCAAAAAGGAGCAGCAGATAGTGATTCAACTAGACGCAGATTCGACAAAGGCATTCTTAGAGGGTAAGGCTATTAGTGGCGTCGGCAAAGCAGCCGAAAGCGCTTTATTGGGAATCAACGCATAGAGGAGTGAATTAATTATGGCTGACAACGATACTAAAAACTTTTCTGCTACCCGGCTACAAGAAGGGATTCCTCGATATGCCGATGGTTCTGACGCTTACGCCAACAATGGATTTATTTTATCCTTTTTCCATCTTCCGAGCGAAAAGGAGGTTTATTTTAAAGCCTTCATCACGGCTTACAATGAAACTTATTCTTCTGACTGGTCATCGGAAACAGTATATGGCCGAGGCGATCCTATTTACATGTTTAAAAATACGCGCCGAACTATCACACTAGCTTTTAAAGTGCCCGCCGCGACAGAAAGTGAAGCATTTGAAAATCTATCGAAAGTTCAAAGCTTGTTACAGTTTCTTTATCCTGGGTATACAAACGTCACATCTGGCACTACAATTTCTCAATCTCCACTGGTGCGATTGAAAGTCATGAATCTTTTAGGATCCCAGGTATCGGGCCAAGGTCAAGGCCAGGGCAACTTACAACGCGTCGAGGGCGGGTTTACATTTGGAGACGTTATTAAGAAACAGATGCCTTTTTTTAACTCCGCCAACCTGGGAGCACTTGGAGTCATTAAGAACGTATCAGTTCAACACCACTTAGAAGATCAAGAGGGCGTGCTGGAGGTGGCCACTGGTACGATTTTACCCAAATTGATTGATATAAATCTTGATTTTGATGTGATTCATGAGCATCCTTTGGGCTGGCAAGATAATGAATTTAGCACCCCCAAAGGGCGCCTTTTTCCTTATGGAATAGATATGGCCGGATCCGGTCCACAGCCCCCTACGGATGTCGATGGAGAGGTGACAGCTACACCGCATGTCCCTGACCCTTTAACGGCGACCGAACGAGTATCTACTTTAGGAGAACCTTCCCATCCGGAAGATATTTCGGATGAAGAAGTAGCGAATGCAGTTGCAGAAATGGCCGCGCTAGGAGAAGAATTCGCATGGCGAGATAATTATGCCACCGCAGGTGGGTCTAACTATGCATACGATTTTCGGCAGACCGCGAGTGGGGAAGTTCAAACGCGCCAACGCGGCTCAAGCGGCGATTGGGCTACTTTGGAAGAAGGCTCTGCAGGTTATAAGGCTGCAATTGGTGCTGCTTTAGATGAAATCGAACAGGGATGATCTAATTTAAGAGGACAAGTAACAGATGGCAAGATATTCAAAATACAGAATTTTTATTAATAAGAGTGATTATTATTCTTTTTTAAGAAAAGAACGCGGAGTTAAAAAGATTCGCCAATATGAAACACCTATTATGTATCATCCTACGGTCTCTGAGCGCGCCGCATTAAAAACCACTAAACATATCTGGAAATATGGAGATCGGTTTTATCAGTTATCCAATCAATATTATAATGATGTTACGTTTTGGTGGGTTATCGCATGGTTTAATGGATACCCCACCGAAGCAAGCGTGCGCAGAGGAGCAAATCTCAGCATTCCTCTAAATCTTGAGGATGCTCTTCAAGTTTTAAGGGCGTATTGATAAATGGCGAATGATCGAACAGAAGATGCTGTAAGACGCCGCGGCACAGATTCTCAATCCGCCGACTATGGTACAATTGGTGATGCGCTCGGGGAAGGGGATGCGGCTTGGAATCGCGATCCCTACACTACACGCTCCGATGCTACCCCCCAAGTGGCTCAAGCAGATCTTGATGCTCTTGCTGTTAAGCTTCGAGAAACCATTGCCGAGTGCGCTCCTGTGATAGAAGCCAATTGGGTTAAGTTTGAACAACATTGGAATTCCTTGTGGAACTCAGAAGCACCGGAAGGAGGAATGCTCACCCACTTGCTTGCAGGGGATTATCATGCCTCCCGCCATGGGCTACCACGAGGTTTGGATCTCCTGACGGCTGTGGCACTCTCCGGCGGCGGCACTCAGATCGCAGAGATGCAGGATCTCGACAACCATAATAGCGTTGAAGGTGTGCGCCGCGGAGCAACTATTTCAGATGTTGCGCTGGGCCTGGAGACATTACGAGAGATTTTGACTGAGGGGGTCATAACCACTCTTCGTTTTGAAGATGGATACTTTGATAAATTTCTCACCGGCGCCGGCTTAGGTGATGATGCTGAGGGCATCTTTGGAGAGCTTTTACATAAAACTTTTCAAATGCGTATTTATTTAACAGAAGTAAAATTTGGTCAATTACATGCCGGAGGTATGTCAGATCTCTATGCGCACGGGGACCTAACCAAATACATTTCACAATCTGACACCACGGCGCCTTTTGTCTCAGGCGATGCTCAAAAAACGATTATGGGCATGACTCCTGTGAATCCTGCATGGTCCGGAACGCTGCATGAGAAAGATAATATATTAATAGAAGATGCTTATGGGAACCAAGTACTTGATTGGAATCATCCTTATGTACGCGCGACTGCAATCGCTGGCGCCGCAACCCTGGGGGAAGGAATTTATATTTATCCCCGCCAAAAGGACGAATACAACCACGACCGATACATATTTTCTCAACAATGGTGGGAGCGAGCGCTAGCTCAAAGGTATCGGGGTTTTCAAACGGTCGCCGCCGGCAGTCGCGACGACAAACCTGATATTGAAGAGATGATAGAGTGGGAACTTGCCGAAGCAGGCGAACTTGCGGCATTTGAAGAATCCAAGCGGCTTACTTTAGATCGCCTCGCAAATCGGTATGACTCTTTTTTGGGATACTTCAGGTCCATGATGTACGGCAATGGCATAAACCCGCAAGGACAAGTCCAAACTATCGCTAACTTTCAAGGCCATAATCTCAGCCAAGTTGGTGTGACCTCGGAGAATCCGTTGGGAGTTAAAGCAGACGGCACTCCAATTAGCATCGCAGAAGCATTTGAACAAATTGGCATTCATATAAGTACGATGTGGGGGGCAGTACAGGCGCTGGAAGATTGCATTTATAAAGTTTGGGACGTCTGTGATCGTTTCGAAAAAACACGCGCAGATGCTTCCGAGTCTGTTCTTGCGCATGTTGTAGTAGGAGACTTCTACGACACCGCCTTTACTTATACGGCGGAAGAACGGAAAGAACATCAGGCCGCAGCAGATGAATTTGATGAAAACGCAGTACAGACTGCGCTCGATAGAGCTTTTATAGATGAAAGCAAAGTGCTTTATCGCGAGCAGTGTTTCTTATTAACCTATATTCAACAAATCGCAGCGTGGAAGAGAGATAATCGGGACGCCGCCACCCCGCCTAGCAGCTTGACCTCCACCCCCGCCGGCTCGTACGAGCAGAGATTTGTGGCGGGTCGCACATTCAAAAGGTTGCCGTATCAACCCACATCTCTTAATCCGGATCAGGCATCAGCAAACGCTTCGTTGTTAGTAGATGGCGACCCCTATGGATTTCTTAATAAATTAATTCAAACACCTGGGCAGCAGGCGTTGTTTGATCTTGAAAACCACCAGCTATCTGCGTTGCAGCCCATGATACGATTATTTAAGATAGAATATGATAATGATGGAAACGAAAGACAACATGAAATACATTTTGATTCGAATGCTAACAATATAGAAAGTGCCTTACAAAATAAAAAGCAACGCGGCTTTGGCGTGGGCATTAAAAGCTTTAATTTTTCATATGAAGGAACAAACCCTTTCGCCGTTAAGAAGAGCATTAAAGCTCAGTTAAATATATTTGCCAACACTTTCACAGAGTTGTTTGAACAACGCGGCCCCTATCGATACGTAGATTTGGCCCTTAAGACAGGCGGAGCCGGCGCCACAGGAGAAGCATGTGAGAATAGCAATACATCAAGTGCATCATATACTAAGCTTCAAAATGAAAACTTGTCCAAATTAAATTTTAGATTAAAAGCGGTGGTAGGGTGGGCGCCTCAAGGTAGAACGGTCGCTTCCGGCGGAATTTTAGGCGCCGGCCTGCGAGATGCTCTTTATGAGTCATATGCCACCTTAGAATTAACCCCCACTGTTCATAATTTTGATTTTGATGAAATGGGAAGAGTAAATTTTCAAATAAACTATCTTGCTTATGTCGAAGATTATTTCGATGATACTTCTTTTAATATTTTTACCAAGCCGAATCTTGCAAGTGCTCAGTTAGCGCGCGAATTAGAGATAGATTATTTTTCGGGACGATGCGATGCATCACAAATTTCCCTTTTAAAAAAATCCTTTGCAGAAGAGATCAGAACAGAACGAAAAGAAGCACTCGCGCATTTAATAAACACTATCATCAAAAACAGAAAAATCTATTATATTAAATTGCCCTATGAGGACATCAGATTATTTTTGAGTCAAGGCCCCTTTGCAGAATATGAGAGCGCGTTAAATTTTGATGAACTAATTCAAGATTATACAGATACTGACGCTTTGGACAAAGCCCTCACAAGAAACTTAAATGCATTTGCAAGCTTAATAGCTCCTCCTCCTCCTCCCGGGGAAGAAGACGAAAGAGACGATGAAAATTTAATTGCGGCCGCCCTTCTTGCTGGAATCGATTCCGAAAGTGAATCGCTCCCGTTTATTTTTATTAGCGAGTTGATTGATTTAGTATTGCTCAATCTAGAAGGCCAACTATCCGCGATAGAAGCAGCACTTACAAATGCCACAGGAATTCCGGGCCTTTCAGAACAAGGAAATTTTGATCACTGTAGAAAAATACTCGAATTAAAAAAGACCAAAGCTGATATACAACAGTTTAAAAAAATGAGAGTTTTGTTAGGGCCTGTAGAATTTGTTAATCCAGCACAAGGATCAGAGAGTATTTTTGTAAACTTAGGAGACATTCCTCTTTCGATTAAATATTTTATGGAATGGATATCAGAACAAATGCTCAATAAAGAACAAGCAATTTATTCATTAACTAAGTTTTTAAATGATTTGTTTAATAACATCGTGAGAAATTTTCTTAATAATGATAGCTGCTTTTCGTATTCTACAGCACAAAAAACACGAGTCAATCAAGCGGTTGTGACCTCTTATCCGGGAGGAATTGATCCTAGTGTCGATGAGATTACTAAAAGCATTAATGCGATAACTCGACCTGGGGTTTCTGAGCCCAAGAGGATCCATATTAATACCATGTATAATCGCAGTAAACCAGTTTTAAAAACATCAGGTATTCCCGGTACCCCGATTGCTCAACGGACTGTCGCGCAAGAAATGAACTGGTTTGTGTATTTCGCAGGCCGTACTGCTCCAACAGAATTTATGAATGGAAAACGAGATGAGGATGCGGCTCGCGGCATTTTTCATTATTTATTGGGAAGAGACCGAGGGATGATTAAAAACATATCGTTGTCTAAAACTGATTCAAAAGGACTGGCAGAGGTGCGATTTGAACAAGATGGATATGATGGATTAAAACAGTTAAGAGTGGTATATGATGTGGAGATTGATACCTATGCTGATGTAAAAACTTATCCCGGCACATATCTATTTGTGAACCCGCAGGGATTTGATCCTAACTCAAGTCTTATTGCGTGCCATGAGAGTAACTTAACTCAATATGGAATTGGGGGATATTTTATGATTTGGAAATCAGAACACAGTTTTGGACCTGGACAAGCTTCAACTAAAATTCATGCTAAGTGGGTAAACCAAGTAGAGTCCGAAGACTGTACCATTCAAGGCCGCGGCGACGATGAAGATCAACCGGATGGCACCAATTGTGGATCCGCTCGGGTGGTTCGACAAAGGGCTACCGAGGCTCGCCGTATTTCTGAAGAGCAGAATATTTCTCTAGAAGAAGCAAATGAACAACTGGAACAGCAGTATCCCACATAGGAATTATATAAATGTCTAAATATTATGCCGAAAGCAATGATGAATCTACGCAAGCACTTTTTGCAAAACGCATTATTTATCGAACGGAGCCCAAATTACAACGCCGGCCTGTGGTTAATTTTACGCAAGGAGGCGAAAAGTTTTTATATGGAAGAGTAACACCAGGAATGCTCCCGATGCAATTACGCAGCAACAACTCTATTGCCAATATTGAGAGTCAATATTGTGAAGACGCACGTAAGCCTCAGCAGGCGGTTCATTTTGTAGTGGATGCGTTTAATTATCTGGCCGCTTTTTTTGCTAATAAAGTCCAAAGTCAAGCAATTAGCACTACAGATCCTTACCTAAGTTATTTACGCGCCTACAAATCTTATGAAGATCCTAATGTTTTATACACCAACTATCAGAAAACATTTGAAAAAGCCGTGATTAAGCTTTTTAAAAAGGATACGACACCGGTTACTGATTTTAAACAGTTTATGGACAGACTTCTTCAAATGTTAGAACAAGGAGTTTTATCATTCCCTTTTACTAAGCCGGCTTATATTAAAAGTAAGATTTGTCCAATGAGGTGCTCTGGTTTAGTAATTGAAATTGCTGATTTAGATTATGGCGATGACTTGGCCAAGAAACGATTTATCGAAAGTCCAAACTGGGAACTTTTTGTAGAAGCTTGCAATCAATACGGATTTATGATAGACTTAAATGTACCATGGCGACTAGTAGCAGATATAGACTCCATAGGGATGCAGGCTTTTTCAGGCCTACGGCGCTTCTCCACGACCGGCGCAATTTTAGGATTATATAAAAATATTCATCGAGATTATATGCCTTTATTTGTAGAAAGTGTTTACGAGATATATAAAAAAATAAAGAGACCCACGTATACGGTAAGATCGTGTAATGATGGAGCCCCCAATATGGAAGTTACGTATCCTGCAGAATACACTTTGATGGGTTTAATGAAAGAATTTAAATTGGAATTCTTTTTAAATTATTATTTTCAGATCCGCTTTGCAGAAGAAGAATCCCAATTCACAGCCGCACAGAAAGAGAGGATCATAAGCGAAACTTTAGATCTATATCGCCATGGCCCCCCAGAGAAAGCAATAAATATTTTTGAACAAATTTTAAATAAAACATTTGACTATTCAGGTTCTTTGAGTTATATTATAGAAAGAAAGAAGCAAGTAGAAGATGACGACCTTTCAGCCTATCGATGATAAGTCCGAATGCATTGGAATATATGCAGATGGCACCCTTTTTTATAAAGATTTTCCAACCCCGCTTTCGCGGACTTGGCAATATAGTGCATCCTTAGAAGGGCATGAAATAGAATTTGCATATCTTTATGGTGAAGGTAAAACTTTAGAAGAGTTGTGTCCTTCGGCATTGAGCGAAGATTTAAGAAAAGCCCAGAAAAGATTAAAAGCTTATTTAAAATCTTTTCAAATTGCCAAAGTTAATATGCGCGATCATTGTATTTTTGATTTGGTTCCAGAGGATTTTCTAAAACAATTTTGTGAGATTAAAAATAGAATTACTCAACATGTTTTTGAAACACACGACAAACCAGAAGTGTATCCTCACTTGGAGCATATCCATAAACTTCTCTACAAGATTCGATACCAAAGCTTAAATTTAAATAATGAAAATTGCAAAGAACTATATTATTCTTCGATTAATCGAAATCGCGCTAACATTTTATTAAACGGTCCACGGTACATTGATTATAATATGTTTGGAACTATCACAGGGCGCCTCACAACGCGATCAAATTCTTTTCCCATACTCACGGTTAAAAAAGATTTTCGAAGGCTCCTTAAGCCCACTAACGAGTGGTTTCTTTCATTAGATTATAATGCGGCAGAAGTGAGAACCTTTATTGCATTGGCCGACGAAGAGCAACCCCAAGAAGATGTTCATGAATGGCATATTAAAAACTTGATTGAAGACGAGCTTACTCGGGAAGATGCTAAAATAAGATTTTTTGCATGGCTATATAATTATGATTCGAACGATGATGAGTTTGGAAAGTATCACCGAGATCGGTTGCTCCAAGAGTGGTATCATGAAGGATATATAACCACTCCTTTTAAACGTAAAATTGAGGTGGACAAACGAAAAGCATTGAATTATCTTATCCAAAGCACCACTGCAGATTTGGTTTTAGATCGGGCTGTGGCTTTAGATCGCTGGCTCGCTGACTATCAATCGTTTGTGTCTCATATTGTGCATGATGAAGTAGTTATTGATTTGGCTGAGGACGAGCGCCATCTTGTGCCGGCTATAAAAAACATCTTTTCTGAGAACAAACTAGATAAATTTCTAGTTAATCTAACCTGCGGGAAAAATTATTACGAACTCCAGGAATTAAAATTATGATTTCAATAGTTGGAATAGGCACCGGTGGCAGTGCAGTGGCGGAACATTTTCGAGGCATAGGCAATTATGAAGCTTATTGTCTTAACCGGAAGGTTAAGCGAAACACTAAAACTAATTTTCAACTCCCGGAGTGGAAGACACCTGAAGAATATGAACAAAATATTCCTGATTTGACTCACTTTTTTGAATCAATACGAGATCGCGTACAGGTATTTATGGTGGGCTCTTCCATGAGTTCGAATTATGTGTTAGGGATTTTGCAACAGATTCAAGATAAAGAAATCGAATTGTTTTATATTAAGCCCGATACTGAAATGTTGACAGGCACCCCTCGCTTAATGGAGAACGTGGTATTTGGTGTGCTTCAAGAGTATGCGCGTTCAGGATTGTTTAAGTCAGTAACATTAATCTCTAACTCTCATCTTGAAAGCGTGTTGGGCGAAGTTCCAATTAAGAATTATTATGAGACACTGAATGGTTCTATTTTTTCTACAATTCATTATTTAAACTACTTTGAATTTACCGAGCCAGAGATTGGCCAAGTCGCGTATCCTGCTGAAATTAATCGCATTCGCACTATTGCTATACTTGATGTAGAAACTTTACAAGAAAAATGGTTTTTTGACCTTGACATGCCTCGGGAACTGTGTTATTATATATGTATAAATGATGATAGACTTAACGCCGAAGGTGGCTTACACAAGAAACTTGTGGATATGTTAAAAGAAAAACCAAAAAATGCTTTTAGAAAAATTTCTTATGCCATTTACGGAACGGAACATCCTGATTTTGGGTTCTGCGTTGCCCACACAAACGTAGTACAAGAACAAAAAACACTTGACTCTTTAAGTTGAGTGTGATATACTTTATTCACAAAAGGAGAAATTGAATAATGTCAATTGATATGGAGCTTATGCGCCGCAAGCTCGCAACTTTGCGCGGTGACAACAAAGGTGATTCTAACTCTGTTTGGTTCAAGCCAGACGAGGGAGACACCGACATTCGGATCATTCCAACTAACGACGGAGATCCTTTGAAGGAAATGTTCTTTCACTATAACGTAGGGGACCACAGGGGCGGAATCTTGTGTCCTAAACGTAACTTTAGTGAGGCATGTCCCATCTGCGAATTCGCTTCTTCGCTTTGGCGAGAAGGAAGCGATAACAACGACGAGGAGAGCAAGACGCTTGCAAAGTCACTCTTTGTACGCACCCGCTATTTCAGCCCCGTAGTTGTTCGTGGTCGAGAAGATGAGGGAATTAAGGTATACGGCTACGGTAAGACCGCATACGAACTCCTCCTCGGCTACATCCTAGATCCCGAGTACGGTGATGTTACGGATACTACAGAGGGTACTGATATTACTCTCACGTATACGAAACCCACCAAACCCGGTGCTTACCCCCAGACGAGCCTGAAAATGCGTCGTAATACCTCAACATTGCTTGAGGATACCGAAGCCATCCCCGCCCTCCTTGATGGCATGCCCGACTTTGACGGTCTTTTTGAACGTCTCACGCCGGCGCAGGTAGACGCTATTCTCGACGAGCAGCTTGCCGGAGACGGATCCGCTGAGTCGCGTTCGCGCGAGACTACCAAGTACAGCACAACTGAGGCGACTGACGTCGACCGTGCATTTAATGAACTAGTAGCAGGCTAGGCTCGCCCCGCTGGCAGACCGGGAAATGTCTGCCACCCTATTAATTAGAAACAAAGGAAGGCAAAATGCCACGCAAGGCAAAACAAACCAAAGCTGGTCGTGTATCTATGCAGGATCTAATGACTCTTGTAAATAAGAAAGCGGGCCGCAACGTAGCGCACGATTTAACGGGCGCCAACCCCACCGAAGTCAAAGAATGGATCCCCACAGGATCCCGCTGGCTAGACAGTATTATCTGTAAAGGACAGGTAGGTGGAATCCCTGTCGGCAAGACCACAGAGATTGCAGGACTCACCT
>Ga0209434_1001069_pt1 | contig 12547 bp, 17 predicted proteins | sample ETNvirnome_2_300_FD_184068 | JGI IMG/M metagenome (GOLD analysis project Ga0209434, IMG submission 184068) | Marine viral communities from the Pacific Ocean - ETNP_2_300 (SPAdes) (version 2) | ecosystem: Environmental > Aquatic > Marine > Oceanic | place: Pacific Ocean | collected 2013-06-22
TCTACTTCAGGAGTGTTATTGACAAAAATGATATCAGTCTCCACGCCTGGATCCAAATTTCGATAATTTTCAATAGAGTATTTTACCAGATCTATCACATCATCAACACACTTGAATGTGCGCCGGCGCGCGCCAAAATAAACAGGTATCACTATACACGCTTTCATTTTACTTTCCCTTTTTGTTTCATCATTTCAAATCATCCTCTTTCTTGATATACACCGCCCTCTTAATTAGAAGCTTTCCAGCATCATCTTCGATGTACACGTTAGGGTATGGATCTTCCCTACACCTAATAAAATTATAAAGCTCCTCGCATGACATTCTTTCTAGAAGTGTTGATGTCAAACGGCTGTCTGAGGGCTTGAGCCTCTTTCTAGCAGGACTCAAATATCTCTGTTCTACTTCTCTTACCTCAGGATAGTCTAATAGAAATCTAACAAACAGTTTCTCTGTAGCTTTTTTTAGTTCGTTGAACACATCTTCTATATGCCCACACAAGCTGATGGGTTCTTGATACAAAATTGGACCTGCATCGATCTTAGTTACGACTTTAAAAAGCGTCGCTTGAGAAGAAGTCACTCCATCTATAATTTGGTGTTGAATTGGGCTGCCTCCCGCGTAATTTGGTAAAGCTGATGGGTGCATTAAAGCTACAACTTTATTGTCTTTCAAAAACTCGCTGGGGAAAATCCAGCTCCAGCCCGCTCCGAGAACTATGGAGTCAGTATGATGCTGCAAGTCTTTAGGGTTTTTAACCACAATAAATTCTATTTCCGGAAATCGGTTGATCACACTTACAAATGACTCTAGTGCCCACGCCCGATATCCTGCCAGTACAACTTTCATTGCCAGCCCTCAAAAGGGTTTGCGTCATACCACCAGTGATTATGAGTCAGCATATAAATTGATTTACTAGAAGGAATTACATCTTCCGGCTTGTCTTTTCTCCAACATAAGTGAGGATTAAATCCCTCGTTTATGTACACACAGCTATCAACTATTGATTGATCATAAGCTTGATAACTGAATCCCACTTCTTTTATTTTATCCCACTTCTTTTCGATGTACGGAAGAGAGTTGTACATGTAGTTTAAGTCTCTGTGGGGAGCTAGCCCATGAATATCAAAAAAACTGTTTAGAATAGAATATTCTAGCTGGAGCACTTTGAAAGGGTCTCTATCATTTATTGTAGCATACTCTACACAGCTAGTATGTAGTCCAATCTCAAAACTATTATCTTCTGCAAATTTTAAGAGACCTATCACGGGATACGACAGGACATTATATTGATTTGCTGTCACTCTGACAAAAATACTGGATCGGATATCATGAAGAATCTCTGCGTCTAGCATTTTTTTCAGAGTCTGCGGCTTTGTATCCAAGTCATGTCTCATGATGAAATGATTCCTGGATGGGTATCCCAAATTGATGAATTCTTTCAAAGTTACAAACTTGTAGTTATTTTTTTTGGCTAGCTCAATGATGTCACAATAGTAAGACATTGTAAACGGATTGTTCATGGGTGCCTCCCAAGAACTCCGTCGTCATAAGATTCTAATTTCAAGTATACTTTTTGCCCATTCAACTCTATGTAAGGAGCCGGCATCTGATCAAAAGTTAGTGCTCTTATTTCTGTTAATACACTGTTAATATGCTCTATGTCTAAGTGATCCAAGCTAAACATTCTTTTTACACCATTCCTTTAGATGATACATGCAAATTTGGTCATACCACTTTTCGTCCCTAAAGAGAGAGCTTATCATTCGGCCCTCCTCTTTAAATCCCAAGCCTAGATATACCTTCCTTGCTATCATATTGTACTCAGCAGTTGTCAAGCTTATACGACTCAACTCTAATTCTTCATAACAATAATCCATCATCAGGCGCCACATCGGTTTTGCTAGACCTTTCCCTCGATGCTCTTTGTGAATATCTGCACCTAGAACACAGTTTGAGTTAGACCTGTCTATAGAATAGAATTTACATATCCCGACTCGTTTCTTATCTACACAGAAAATTAAACGTATCTGTCTTTTTCCATCAATGGTTTTCCACCAGTTCATATGATCCTGCATGGATACAGGTGTTGGGTTAGTGAGATTTTTCAGTACGAGCGGATCATTATGAAGCTCCACGAGCCACTCATGATCATTATTAGTGATTTCTCTTAAATGAAATCTTCTCATACTATTCATCCCTCTTTGATGTACTTAAGGGCACATGAAAGAAATTTAAACTATTGAATATGTTGGTCAGTTCAATCACTTTTAAAGCCCACTAGTTTTAAGCATAGTCTTCCCGTTTTATCTTGCACAAAAACATTTGGGTATGGATCTTCTCTACATCTGATAAAATCATAAAGCTCTCTCGCTGTCATTGAAGAAAACTTTTCTAAAGTTAATTCACTATCTTCAGGCTTAAGCCTTTTTCTAACTCTTTTGGTATCTTTCTGATCGTGCTTTTCGTATTTCGGATAGGCTTTCAAAAAAGACATTAGAAGAAACGTTCCCGCTTCTCTCAAGCTGCTAAAAATATCTTTCATACTACCCCTTAGGTCTAGATCACATTTTTGAATGATGTATCCTCGATCATATTCTTCATTAAGCTCAAATAATGTCATTTTACTGTCGACCAGACCATCGATTATTTGATGCTGAATTGGAGATCCTCCCGCGTGTTCCGGGAGATCTGATGGGTGGAGGCCTACGACTGTATTCTTTTCTAAGATCACCGGTGGAACATACCAACTCCAACCTGCGAGAAGGACAATCAAATTTTTCTCATTTAAACATGTCGATTCAAGCTCATGTTTTGACCTTACATGAATAATCTGATGGTCTGTGTGGGCTTTAAGATCACTAGCAATTCCCTCTGCCCACTCTCGATATCCCCCAAATACTACTTTCATTTTATGGCATTTCCATTGACAATTTGTCCTTGAGATCTGAAAAGTTCTCGCTTACATAAGCGTAACATTCTTCAAATTTCTTGTCTCCATAGTTGAATCCCGTCCTATCTCTAAAATTTGATGCCATCATCAAGCTCCTCATTTAGAGTGTTCAAATCATTCGTATGAATTCCAGACAATTCGAAATAATCGTTTGAGTAGCATTCTTCAATAATCCATTTCAAATACGGTAAAAAATAATTCTGTTTAGCATTAAACAATATTCCACATTTTTTCATAATCGCGGGGCTTCCTTCACAGAGTTTATCAAAGTATTTGCGATATGAACAACATCTTTTTCACTGAGCCACCAACCACAAGGTATACAGATCTGATTTCTGGAAAATATATCCGTGTTAGGAAGCACACTGGTTCGATCAAAACAGTCATAGTTGTGATTAGGCACATGTACCACACCTGTTTGGATGTCCCGGGATTCCATAATTGCGATCACTTTATCTCGATCAACGGATTCATCTAGGACAACTGTGTAGATCCAATAGGCAGGATCCATATGATCTTCTACATACAAGGGCGTAATTTTGTTGTTTCCACCCAAAATCATCGTGTATATCTTCGCGTTCCTTTTATGTGTGCCAACGATCTTTTCCTCTTGAGCTAGGTTTGAAATGCATATTGCTGCAGAGATATTGTTCATATTCATCTTCCAGCCTACGTCAATAATATTAGAATCCCACCTCTTTCCCTTCCAGTTGCCATCGTTGTCTTTTAGTCGATCTCGATCGAACCCATACCACTTAAGTCGGGATGCTAATTCATGATCATGATCATCTAGACAGACTATTGCCCCTCCATCACCTGCGGTGATGTGCTTAATTGCCTGAAAGCTATAACAGGTTATGTCTGCCCAGTGACACACATCACTTCCATTATATCTACTTCCGAACGCATGAGCGGCATCTTGAATCAGCTTTACATTATTATCAGCACAAATTGATTGTAGCTTCTCTAAATCACACGGAATTCCTGCCCAATCAACACAGATTACTGCCCTTGTTTTGTCAGTTATCTTCTTTTTGACATCGTCAGGGTCGATATTGCCAGTATATGGATTTATGTCTGCCCAGACTGTAGTAGCACCCAGCCACTCTGTTGATACATTAGTTGCAACACATGTCATGGAGGGAGCAATGACTTCTGATGTATTATCTACACCCGCAATCTTAAGTGCCATCATCAAAGAAGCTGTGCACGAGCTAGTCATCGTTACATTTTTTAGATCCCATCGGCGCATGAGTAGCTGTTTTAGTTCAGTGACTTCTCTGCCCTCGTTTACAAAACCCGACTCAAGAACATCTTTGAGTCTAGGCAGTACGTCGTCCGTATCAATATGTACCTTAAAAAGAGGATACTTCATTATTTTTTCAACTCCTCTATAGACTTCCCTAAAAATTGTGAAAGTGATTTTTGTAATATTCCCAAAGACTCAAGATGATTTTTTAGTTCAGTTTTCGTCATTAGGGACTTTGCGCTGTTCATAACATAGTCCTCACAATTAAAGGGTGCCACATTCGAAGGCGCAATCACACAGTAGTCACCTCGACGCTGTGTTCTCATTGATTCAGTGACATTAATGAGATCCTCGTGAATTTTTTCGCCCGCACGCATTCCAGTGACCCTAATTTCTTTTGAGTGCATCTCAGAAAAAATTTCTGCCAGATTCATAATTTTCATAGACGGAAGATTGGGTATCCAAGTCTCACCTGTCTTTCCCCTCAGTATCGTTGTCTCAATTAAATCGACACTTTGGTTCAGCGTCATGACATAGCGCGTCATATCCTTGTGTGTTACAGTAATTGCATCATTATTTTCTGACTGATATTTGAAAAGAGGTATGATGCTTCCGCGAGACTCTAGGACATTTCCATACCGCACAGCTACAAATTTTATGTGAGACTGTGAACTGGCACAGGATGCGATGAGTCGTTCAGCAATTGCCTTGCACATTCCGTAGACATTAATGGGAGAGCATGCCTTGTCGGTGCTGACCAACAGCACCGACTCCAATTTGGGAATGCCTCTATCTGCCGCGTAAACAGTTAATTCGTTTACCCTGTCAGAAATCACCTCTATAACATTTTGAATTCCAACAATATTAGTTTTGATACTTTCATTGGGAGCGCACTCACATGTATCAACTTGCTTAAGCGCAGACGCTATTATCACAATATTCGGTCTGAATTTTAATATGCTGTCTAACACTCTTCCTTTGTCTCTAATGTCTCCCACACAAAAGGACACGTTCTCGCAGTTCATTTCATTTTTAATTGTCCACTGCTTCGCTTCATCTCTAGAAAAAACCAGTATTGTGTTGTTGATTGAAAATCGTTCTAAGAGCGTTTTTCCCAAAGAGCCCGTTCCACCAAAAATCAATATTCGCTTATCAGCAATCTGTTCAGTTGTATCTGTGTTCACACTCATGTTGTCCCGACGTAAATTTCATTATCGCTTAGTCTTGCAAGATATTCACCGTACTCAGAATTGCTTAAATCGTGATAATTTTGCCGCAACTGTTCCTCGGTTATAAATCCCATGTAAAACGCAATCTCTTCCAGGCATGCAATTTTAAATCCCTGTCGTTTTTCAACTGCATGCACAAATACACTAGCCCTGAACAGGTCGTCGCAATTTCCGGCGTCAAGCCACGCATAACCTCTTCCAAATATTTGAAGATTTAGTCGTTTCTCATTCAAGTACAACCGATTGACATCAGTGATCTCCAGTTCCCCCCTGTCGGAAAACTCAATTTCTTTGGCGGCGGCGACTACCGAGCTGTCATACATGTACAATCCAACAACCGCGTAATCAGATTTGGGATTTTTGGGTTTCTCTTCTAGGCTTATAATTTTCTTCTTCTTATCAAACTCCACGACGCCATATTCACAGGGTTTGCTAACCTTGTGAGCAAAAATTACGGCGCCGGCGCCGTCTGCTATTTTTTGTCTTCCGTCAGCTAACATCTGAGGTAAGTCATGACCATAAAAAATGTTATCACCCAACACCAGACACACCGAATCATCACCAATAAATTCCTCGCCTATGACAAATGCTTCCGCAATTCCTCGAGGAGATTTCTGCGGTTTGTATGTTATCGTTATTCCAAACCTAGATCCGTCTCCCAGCAAATTTTTATATGACTCTACAAATTCAGAATTGGTTATGAGAAGAATGTCACGAATTTCAGCCAGCATTAATGTTGAAAGAGAGTAATAGATCAAGGGCTTGTTATAAACAGGAAGAAGCTGCTTGGACAAGCCTTTAGTAATTGGATACAGTCTGGATCCGGTGCCGCCGGCTAAAAGAATTCCTTTCATTTAAGTTGCTAAAATTGTTCCTAATTCCGGGGTGTGCTCGTTCTTCTATCAATGCACATAAGCCCCGGGAATTCTTGTGTTAAAATTTTGAAATCCAAACCTGTTGCTTTCAATCTTCTATAGTTGATAGGATCGCCAAAACATGTCATGGTGTGTGATACATCAACTCCGTCCTCATCAATAATGCTTCCAAACGGTGCGTGCGCAAATCGAAGAGCGCCGCCAGCAAACAAAACAACCCCTCCCGCATTTATTTGTTCTTCCAGCGCATAAGCCATTTTTAAAATTTCTTCCGGAGTGTGGCTGATGTCAATATGCAACAAATCAAAGGGTTCCGGATCTTTTAGCCAATCCCACATATCCACTTTTTGAAAAATGAACTGCACATTTTTGTAGCAGTCATACTCATGAATATTGCTTAGGATATTTCCCATGCTGCCGTTTTGTCCCATATCATCCCAGAACTTATCATACACCCTAATCTCGCCTGCAAAATTTTTACTATTCTTGTGTAAAGCCCAGCTTTTACCTGTGCTGGTTGTTTGCAGCGCTGCGCTAGCCAGATCTTGAGTGTCGTTCGGCCAATCATGTGAACACACATGATTTGATAGTGAACTCAGACCTTGTGCCTCACAAATCACAGAACCGCCGGACCAACTGCCGAAATCTATAATTTTCTTAAATTTGTTGGTCATGACAAACTCGGCCAATATTTTGCCACTGCCTACCTGGCAGTCCGGACGTGTAGATGACCATGGTGCATTGATAGCCTTTCTTCTACACAGATAAGAAGACTGGAACATGATTTCCTTAAACTCAAACATCATCTAATCCTTTACAGCTTTCTTCACGCCCACACTAATTCTCGCAACAAGCCTCTTCAATTCCTTTCATTAGCTCATCATATTTTAGAATCGTGGTGTGTAGATCATTTGACTTATACGCACTAGCTCTAACCGAGCCCCCCTGGTGATAATCTCTTTGATTGTGTGTTATAGCCCCTCCATCCAAAACTCCGGTCTTGACACCCAAATTATGATAATTTTTCATCATCAGACTCTCAAAATTCATCATTATGCCGCAGTCAGTTTTTGGCACAATCTTATCAAAAACATCTGCACGACACACGTTAGGGAACTCTGTCCAGTGCCAATTATTTTTTAAAAATCTGTATTTATTCGAGAAACCGCCCAGCTCCCATGTCAAAGGTTGGTCACCTATGTAGTCAAAATGTCTTACTGCATTTGGCACATCCATCTTCGGATGTTTCAATATTTTATCATAAACATGTCTTCGATCAAACTCATACTTGAGAACCCTCACATAACCAACATCAGGATTAGATCTAAGAAATTCAAAACAATGAGGAATAGCTTCTGCATCGTAAACTAAGCTATCATCACACAAACATGTGACAAATTCGGCTTCCATTTCCTTAGCTTTCATGCTTAATAACGTGAGAGGAGCATTATTCATTAGGTTCTTTTTAGAAAAAAAGATGTCATCAAAAAAATCGCAGGTTTTTATAAATTCCTTTACATCACTAGAAGAACCGTTGTCCCACAAGAAGATATAGTTGTTGTCATTTTTCAATGACTTCATTGAAGATATTGACTCTTTGAGTCGTAAAAAACGATCTGGATTTTTTTCAGAATCACAATAGCACATAACACTTATACAATGTCTAGCTTTCATTTATAGTCTCACTCCTTCATCAAGCAGCTTCTTATACCACTTGACTGTAATGGTCTTGGGTGAATTAGGATCCACCTCCCCAGACTTAATGGAATTTGACACGTCGCGCACACCATAATCGACATCGTAAACTGTCTCAAAACCCAGAATTTTTCTAATTTTTTCAAACCCCAGCTGATACGATCTGTGGTCGGGATCTCCATACCACCTATGCACAAAGGGCACGCCTAGTCCGGTCGCAACAACCTTTGCCAGCTCAAATATCTGATAGTTGTTCACCTCAGAGCCCACATTGAACGTCTCACCTTGAACTAAATCCGGATCAGCTGTCAGACACATCATCATTGCTCTTACTGTGTCCTTTACATGTACAAACGGTCGCTGCTGGGTTCCGTCCTTTAGAATCGGAATTGATCCATTCTCAAGAAACCCCTTGACCATCCCATTAATTGCCAAATCGAACCGCATTCTCTTGGACGTTCCAAAGACTGTCGACTGTCTCAGAACAGTCACAACGAAGTGATCACTAGCTAACGCTAGAACATCGGTCTCAGCATTCAAATTTGCATGGGCGTATGTTGTCAGGGGATTCACGGGCGACTCTTCAGTCAGTGTGCCTTCACGAAATCCGTATACGCTGGCAGAGGATGGAAAAATGTACCGTTCCACGCCAACGTTCTTTGCCAATGAAGCAATGCGAAATCGACCCAGATGATTGATTGACATGGTCAACGTCGGATTAAGTTCTCCTGCCGGGTCATTTGAGATCGCGGCCAAGTCAATGACAGCGTAGTGATTCTCAAGCACAGTGCTTGAAACTGTCCGAATGTCCGCCTTTACGATACTCAGGTGTTCATCATTGGGCAGCGTTTCGATACCGAAATGAAACCTGTCCAGGGCGGTAACTTTCCACCCGTCAGACAAAAGTTTTCTCACTAAGACAGACCCTATGTAGCCGCCCGCACCAGTCACCAAAATCCTTTTGTTCATTTTCTATTTTTCCTATACCGATCTTTCATTCTTCGTTCAAAGCACCGCTTAACATCTGGGCGTTCTTTTAGAATTTGGACCCACTCGTGAACTGGAATCTGTTCGGTCAAAAAACAGTCGACATACAACTCTGGATCGGTGCTAATTTTTTCTGCTGAAATAATAGAATCACGGTTCACAAATATCACCTCCGAAGAAATTTATTATATGACTATTTCGCTCTTTGTTTCTGACATCAACGGAGGTGTACTAATTAAGTCGGCAACACGATCAGCTATTGACAAACAGCAGGTAAGCCCGGGAGACTCTATTCCCAAAAGATTGACGAATCCCGACAGGTCCCTTTTTTCTTCTTCCTCAATTACAAAGTCTCTCACCGGCTTCCCGTTTCTAAAAAGTTTGGGTCGAATACCAGAGTAGGCAGGAGAAATATCCACTACATCAATTTCAAGATACTTCTCTATCGCTCGGACGAATTCGCCCCCACAGGTTTCACTCATACCATAATCGACAGTGTCGACGTAACATGCGTTGGGACCAAACGCGACCTCACCCGTCAAAAACAGGCGTGTGTGAATTCCCAATGACGTTCCTTCAGGATCTGGCACTGGATAAACTAAATGACGCATATTCTTGTACCGTGTTGTTCTGTAGTATTCCCCCTTACAGTATCTAATTTGATATTCTGATATTCCCACCATGCCGGCAATTTTGTCTGCCCACAGCCCTCCTGAATTGATTAGATATTTGGTCCGAATTCTGGTGCCGTCTAAAAATTCTACCAGATAATTTGATTCTATTTTGCTGATTCCAGCCACTTCAGACCTGTAAGACACTAATCCACCCTTGTCTATAATTTCAGATTCCAAAGACTTCATTAACCGATGAGAATCGACAATTCCTGTGGACGGCACCCAGAGGCCACGCCTCGCCTTAATCCCGGGAACCTTTTGAGACACCTGTTTCGACGTCAGAAATTTTAGATCATTCACACCATTTTGATATCCTCGTAAACAAAGATCGTCCAGGGCCTGATCTTCCTGCGGTGATGTCGAAATAATTATTTTTCCGCAGCGTTGGTGGCGAACCTTTTTGCGCTCTAAAAATCGATATAGCTTCTCACTTCCCTCAACACACAGCGCTGCCTTGAGGCTACCGGGTTCATAATACACTCCGGAGTGAATCACCTCACTATTTCTGCTCGATGTGTGGGTCCCAAAAGATTCTTCCTGATCCACAACAGCGACAATACGATCCGAGCCCACCAAACCTCGAGCTACAGCTAGGCCCACCACTCCAGCTCCGATAACTAGAGCATCTACAGACTCAATCATGTCTCACTTGCACAAAACTTACCGTGTGCCCTAACACGATTCACGATTTTTTGGACATCTGTGTCTGATAATTTTTCATGAAAAGGGATGCTCATGGTTGTTCGATCGCACAGCTCAGAATTTGGCAAGACCACCTTTCCCAAGCTGTAAACTGGATGTTTGTGCATGGCTCGATAATGAACCCCACATGTTATTCCCTCACGCTTCAGATGAAGCATTAAGTCATCCCTATTTTGGACACTAATGCGATAAAGGTGGTGGCTTCTATTTTCAAGACCTAGCTTTGCATTGTAGAAAGCCCTTATTTCCGCCAGCCTGTGTTTTTTAGCATCTAATTTGACCAAATTCTGCAGAGCAACGAATGCCTGGAATGAATTCATGTACATTTTCCAGCCGGGAAAAACTATGTCTCTTTCCCAACTATTTTCACCCAAGCTCATGCCGTTATATGCTGCTTCCTTGAAATATCTTATCTTTTCCCAGTCGTTCGACACAATCATTCCACCATCAATACTGCCGATCGGTTTGGTGGGATAGAAGCTGAAAATCATCAAATCTTCATCATTTGCTTCATGCGCAAATTGATCCTTGTCAACACGCTGGGCGGAGTCTATTATTTTGTAATCACCAAAATTATGCAAAATATAAGACCAGCCCACCCACTTCACGTCATCGTTAAATCTGTAGGAATTTTCGGAATTTATAATGGCATTCAACACAACCGGTGGAATCACGCTGGGAATTTCTACCTGGATGTTCTTTTTTCGAAGAGCCAGAAATATTGCGCTGGTTGCACTACTAAAAGAACACGCATGCTTGGCACCCACATATTCAGCAAATTTTCTTTCGAATTCGGCAACATAGTGTCCAACCAGATGATTGCCAAATGTGGATGTGTCAACGTTGTAATTGTTAATGTTAAAAAGACTTATCATTCAGAATGCCTTCCATTTTCTCAGTATTCATGCTGGTGTCGACCGCGATCTCCACATCGTTTACTTCGCTTCTGCTTATTTTTCCGACAGTGGTGTTGTGCGATGAAACAAAATCATAAATTGATTGAGCCTTTCCTCCAACATTTATTATTCCCTTTTCGTTCAAAAGTGAAAGTGTTATTTTTGCCGCCTCGTCGTCGAACAAAAGACTTTTTTTGACATCAACTAACGCTCTGGGGTGACAGAACGGGCGATTAGTCATGCCAATTCTAAGAATTAGAGAATTTTCGTAAAGAGAAACCGCGCACTCGCCGCCCAATTTTGACCACCCATAATTCGTAAAGGGCAACAATGAGTCTGTTTCACTGTAATTTCCGTCAGTACCGGGATACACATAGTCAGTAGAAATATAGACTAACTTTACATTATTTTGCATGCATGTCAACACAACATTTGATGTTCCAATAATATTGCACGTGATGCTTTCGGCGGGATTGTTCACATGTTTAATCATAGGGCGTGTCAGGGCTGCAGCATGAATAAAAATATCCGGCTGATAGGATTCCACAGCCCAAGTGACACTGTCTAAATTTCTTACATCCATCTCCTTTTTGGTCGGAGCATAAACGACATGATTGACAGCCAATCTCTTGATGTGAGAAGCAAAATAACCCCCACCACCCGATATTAAGATACGAAATTTTGAATTCAAGCTCAACTAATTCCCTCTAGCACCGTTAGCGTCTTTCGTATCTCAAGCTGTAAGTCGTCGCTAGTGACGTATCCGGTCTCTCTAATCTTATCATCACTTACCACATATGAATATTGATTAACCAGAGGAGAATCAACCATGTTCAATTCAACATCTATGGCAGCTTTGATGTCATCAACAATGCTTTCTAGCGAATAATTTCCAGTCAGCACATTGTATGTGTTGTTCCATAATTCGTTGTCTGCTCTCAAAAAGTGTGTAATTCCAAGCATGGCATCATTGATGCCCAAATAGGGCCTCACGTGTTTGTAGTTTTGTTTCCAAATTGTCAGAGGTTTTTTCATTGATGCCTCGTAGCAAAATTTATTGATTGCTGTGTGAAACCTCATTCCTGCGCTAGCACCAAAAATTGTACCGAATCTTAAAATTAGATACTTGGTTCGATTTCCCAGTTTTTCTCTGATCACATTCTCAATAACAATTTTTGATTCAGCATAAGGACTCTGAGGATTTACAACGGAGGGATCGTCTTCATGTACGATCTCGGCAGCTACACCGTACACACTGGTTGAGGATGGAAACATAAGTCTGGGGAT